>Ga0315330_10000540_pt1 | contig 23713 bp, 18 predicted proteins | sample M140m34915metaG_FD_203453 | JGI IMG/M metagenome (GOLD analysis project Ga0315330, IMG submission 203453) | Ammonia-oxidizing marine archaeal communities from Monterey Bay, California, United States - M1 40m 34915 | ecosystem: Environmental > Aquatic > Marine > Intertidal zone | place: USA...
TCATGGAGTCATTCATTAGCGGCAGAATCAAATTGCTTTTTTGGTAAATATCGAATTCGCGAGTTGATTATTTTAAATTTTTTTTTCGATTTAGAGATGTTCTACGCGGGTCGTTTATTTAACCCCTTACCTCAGTTAATCACCTTATTTCCAACGGAAAGCCTGAGGGTGTCGTTTTCTACAAAACTCAGATTTAACTCATAAATCATGCGAGCCCGATTCTACTCCAAAAAAACGCAGTTAATCCCCCACTTTGCTGAATTCGTCCGCGGATAGCTGGTTTTTTAATGCTCGACTTGCCTAATCCGATTTTTCCGAATCTCTCCGCGCGGAGGGGTAAGGTATTGGTCCGGTTTATCTTGGAACGGGGGCGACTACTCGGACAAGGTTGCATTTTGTATGATGACAGAATGTCAGAAGAAAACGAAAAAAATCTCGCAATTCCGGTCCGTGTGTTATTGGTCGATAACGATAAAGACCATGCCAAAGCGATGCATGAAAGCCTTGAGCGAATCGGCTTGGAATGCAGCTATGCAACCTCTGGTCCCGAGGGTGCCCGGATGCTCGATGAAAACACGTACGAAGTCGTGGTCACTGATTTGATGATGAACGATGTGGATGGGATGGCGATCCTGAAAAAAGCCAAAGACATCCAACCAGACTGCGAAGTTATCTTGGTGACCGGCCATGCGACGGTTTCACGAGCGGTTGAAGCGATGCGAGAGCGAGCGTTTAATTTTCTCGAGAAACCCATTACTCCCAAACGTCTTCAGGCGGTCGCTTCGAAGGCCGCTGAGTCAGTTCGGATTAGATTGCAGAATACTCATTTGCAGTCTCGCCTGGACGAGCGTTACGGGTTTGAGAATCTCATATTCGCTAGTGAGAGCATGAAAAATGTGGTTGAGCGACTTAAGCGAATCGCTCCTACCGATGTTGGTGTTTTGATAACCGGTGAAACTGGAACCGGTAAAGATGTCGTGGCACAGGCAATTCATCAAAATAGTCCTCGCAAGAAAAAACCATTTGTTGCCATCAATACGGCAGCCGTCGCGGAGCATTTGGTTGAAAGTGAGTTGTTTGGTCATATCAAAGGTGCCTTCACCGATGCGATTTCTGATCGTCAAGGTAAATTTGAATATGCCAACGGGGGAACGTTGTTTCTCGACGAAGTCGGCGACATGCCGATGCCAACTCAGATCAAGTTGCTTAGGGTTTTGGAGGAGCGAGAAATAACCCGTGTTGGTGACAATAAATCAATCCCCGTTAATGTTCGCGTTCTGGCAGCGACCAACAAGGATTTGGAAAAGGAAATAGAAGAAGGTCGCTTTCGAAGTGACCTTTATTTTCGTCTCAAGATTGTGTCAGTCCACCTGGATCCGCTGGATCAACGCCGAGAAGATATTCTGCCTTTGGCTGATTTTTTTCGTCGTCAGGCCAATAAAAAGAATGGCCGGAAAACGAAAGGCTTTTCTCCAGCCTTGCGTCGCTGGATGGTGGGATACAGTTGGAAGGGCAATGTCCGGCAACTAAAAAATGTCGTTGAAAGTCTTGTCGTAATGGATCTCGATGACATGCTTGATATGGATGACTTGTCCCCTGACTTAATCGGCGATATCGATAAGGTTGATTCTGTTGCGTCTGGAATTGAACCTTCTGTTAGTTTTCTAGACGAAGGGTCGTCCGAGTTGATTGGTAAGTCAATGAAAGAAATTGAGCGGTGGGCGACGGAGCAGACGTTGAAACTCGCCAACCAGAATAGAAAAGAGACAGCACGGATTTTGGGGATCAGCGAACGCAACCTCTACCGTTTGATCCAAAAGTACGGTCTCAAGCAGAGTGACGAAAAAAGTACCGAATCAACTTCAGGTTCCTCGTCGCAAGATGGAGTTGAGGTAGGTCCGGAAGAGCCCTCGTAACCGTCAGCAGAATTTTTTGCCGAATTTTTACCCGCATCACATCTCAGAAGGTGCTGATGTCGGGCCCTAGCCACTCACATCTCGCTTAAGTCGAGTAAATCATGAGCCAATTGCAACTGAATCCCATCCGGCAACTTTCAGCAAGCGTGATCAACAAGATCGCAGCGGGCGAAGTCATTGAACGCCCCGCAAGCGTCGTGAAGGAACTGTTAGAAAACTCAGTGGATGCTGGGGCAACTCGAATCGAATTGACGATCGAACAAGGTGGAACCGAATTGATTCGGGTGACGGACAACGGTTCCGGGATTCCGCAGGAGCAACTGCCACTGGCGGTCACGAGTCACGCGACAAGTAAAATCATCGATGCTGACGATCTCTTTCAAGTGGCGACGATGGGCTTTCGCGGAGAGGCTCTGGCTTCGATTGCAGAAGTCAGCCAGACAACCATTCGCTCGCGAACTGCTCTGCAGGATTGTGGCTTTGAGATGCTAATTAATGGTGGGCATCGCGAGCCAGCTCAGCCGTGTGGATGCCCTCAGGGAACCACAATTGAAGTTCGTCAGTTGTTTTACAACACTCCGGTTCGTCAGAAGTTCATGAAGACTGCGCAAACTGAGCGTGGGCATATCATGGAAGCATTCACACGAATTGCTTTGGCACACCCTGAAATCCAAATGACTTGTGTTAACGGTAGTAAAACAACTTATAACCTGCCGGCTACCGAAGTTTGGTCCGACCGAATCGAAGCATTTTTTGGCCCTGAAATTGCCAGCAATCTAATCGCGCTTGACAATGCCCATGGTGAGATTCGGATCCGCGGATTCGTAGTCGATCCAGCGGTAAGTCGAGCCAACAACCGTATGCAGTATTTATTTTTAAATGGGCGATATATTCGGGATCGGTCTTTGCAACATGCGTTGAGTGAGGCTTATCGAGGGTTGCTCATGACTGGGCGTTATCCAGCTTGTTTTTTAACTTTGGAGATTCCCTTTGAGTTGGTGGATGTCAACGTGCACCCAGCCAAGTTAGAAGTCCGTTTTCAAAATGGCGGACAAATTTACAGTCAACTATTAAGTACGGTACGGCATCGTTTTCTTTCCACCGACCTAACCGCTCACGCGCAGTTATCAAAAAAACCTGTCGAGCCATTTCGTCCATTTCCTCAGGGTGTTTCGGGCGGGGCGTCCGTCAGTCCCGGTGTGTTGAATCAGGGGAATCAGGAAACGATTTCGTTTAACAATGCTGCTCCCGCATTTGATTGGACTCAGGCGCCTCGACAGCCTCAGTTAACAGGGCATGATTCTGCATCCACGACGGAGTCTATGGGCTCACCCGAAGGCAATGGAGGATTTTCAAATGTGCCGCAGAGTGATCAGGAGGGGCCTAGTCCTTATCCGGCGACGATAGGCACCGGGGTTGCGCCGTCGCAGACGCCTACGGCGCTTCAGGTGCACAACACATATCTCGTTTCGGAAACCCCCGAGGGGATGATTGTGATTGATCAGCACGCGCTGCATGAGCGAGTCATTTATGAACAAATTCGTGGTAAGGTGGTCGATGGGAAATTAGAGTCCCAGCGTTTGTTGGTTCCAGAACCCGTGTCACTTCCACCGACGGAAGCGGCGGCAGTATTGGAACAAACCGAACTATTGGAACAGCTGGGAATATCGATAAGCCCATTTGGGGGAGGGACTGTTTTGGTGTCTGCTTACCCAGCCATGTTGAACAAGCAAAATCCGGCTGAAATGCTTCGGAGTGTGGTGGATCAAATTGTCGAGGGCGGTAAAACCCTTGATCAGCGGGATTTAGTGGACGAATTGCTTCACATGATTTCCTGTAAGGCGGCCGTCAAAGCAGGCGATCGGCTTTCCCCTGAAGAAATCACGGCGCTTTTGGAGCACCGGGAATTGTGTCAGGATGCTCATCATTGTCCGCATGGTCGGCCTACTTCGCTAGTTTTTTCCCGAGATGAGCTCGATCGCCGATTTAAACGTATCTAAACGTGGATTCTGTGCCAGAATTGAAAGATAACTTTAACAGGGGTTCCGCGGCGGCAGGCTGCCGCTTGAGCTCCATTTATTAGGTCTGGAAGACGAAGGTGTTTGTTTTCAAATGATTTGTGTAAGCGTTGGACGAGGTCGACACCGAATGATGATGGCTGAGCATCGGCACCTTGCTGAGCAAGGCGTCGAATTGGTCGAATTGCGCCTTGACTACATTCGGAGATCGGTCAACTTAAAGCGACTCTTAAAAGATCGACAGTGTCCTGTGGTCGCGACGTGTCGTCGCAAAACCGAAGGTGGGCGTTGGGAAGGAACCGAGGGCGATCGTCAAATGCTGCTTCGGGCGGCAATTGCTGACGGTGCCGACTATGTCGATCTAGAAATGGACATCGCTCACAAGATACCGCGTTACGGGAATACCCAGCGGATCATCAGTTATCACAACTTTGATGAAACGCCAAAAAATCTGGAAGAGATTCACCATCGAATTTCGAAACTTGATCCAGATATTATTAAAATCGCCACGATGGCGAACAATCCCATCGACAACATCAAGGCCTTGCGTCTTTGTCGCGATTCCGATATTCCAACCGCGGCATTTTGTATGGGAGAGATGGGGCTGCCGTCGAGAATTCTTTGTGGTCGCGCGGGTGCTCCTTTGACTTATGCAACGTTTAGCGAAGATCGTAAAATGGCACCGGGCCAGTTGACCTACAAGGAAATGCAGGAAGATTTTGGTTACAATAACATTACTGAGGAAACTCAAATATTGGGAGTGATCGCCGACCCTGTCGCCCACAGTTTGAGCCCGGTCGTTCATAACGCTTGTCTGCGTGAACAAAACATGGATATGCTATATCTCCCATTTCGAGTTCCCAAAGAGTACCTCGCCGAGTTCATTGAAATTTGTCCAGAGATGGGCGTGAGTGGTTTGATTGTTACGATTCCACACAAAGAAAAATGCTTGAAGTGTATCAACGTACTGGATGACAATGTGGCCGGAATTCGCGCCGCTAACACCATCGTTTTTCGCGACGTCAATGCTTATGGGTACAATACGGACTGCACCGCGGCGATGACAAGTTTGCGTAAGACTATTGAAATTAAATTCCCGGAAGAGGAAGTTTTCAAAGATCGTAAATTCCTCATCCTTGGCGCCGGTGGCGTTGCCCGGGCAATTGCTTTTGGTTTGGTTCGCCGTGAAGCAGATGTTCACATCTGCGCAAGAGATTACCGGAAGTCAGATACCCTGGCTCGAAGTCTTGATTGCAAGTCGTTGGATTGGGCAGCTCGTGCTAATTTTGAAACTTCGGTGTTAGTGAATTGCACACCCGTTGGCATGCATCCAAACATGGATGAGACTCCTTTTGAGTCCGACTGGTATGATCGTAAAATGATTGTTTTCGATACGGTTTACAATCCAGAGCAGACATTATTAATTAAGCATGCTCGTGAAGCGGGTTGCACGGCGATCACCGGCGTGGACATGTTTGTGCGTCAAGCCGCTGAGCAATTCAAGCTATTCACCGGCAAGTCTCCAAAAATGGATACAATTCGGTATGAGTTGAAGCGAGCCACGAGTGCTGCTCGATACTAACGTATTGCCAGGCGGTTCGTGCGAACGTCTGTTTCGTTCAATTTTGGTGGGTCTAGCCTTGGGAGGAGTCAATGAATCTCTATCTGATCGGCTATCGGGGTTGCGGGAAATCCACCATTGCCCCGCTCGTTGCGGAAGCTCTTTCTTCTTCCGGTCCGTCGTGGGAGACGGTTGACGCAGATGACGCTGTAGAAGAAATCGCTGGAATCTCCATCGCTGAAATTTTTTCGAAGTTCGGTGAAGCAAAATTTAGAGAACTCGAGTCAAAAGTCATTCAGTCCCTGTCTGAACAGAGCCAGCTTGTCGTCTCGCTTGGTGGTGGGGCTCCAATAATTGAAACCAACCGTCGCCGGATCGGTGAGACGGGAAAGGCTATTTGGTTGCGAGCTGAAGCGGATTTACTTTGGAGGCGAATTTCAGAGGACCACCAAAGTGATCAACAGCGCCCCAATTTAACTTCTTCGGGAGGTCTCGAGGAAGTTGTACAGCTTTTGGAGAATCGTAATCCAATCTATGCTCAGTGCGCTGATTTTGCTGTCGAGATTGATCAGCAAAGCCCGGTTGAGATTGCTAGGCAGATTGTGAAATGGGTCCTTTCCAATGCGGACGAATGCGGGTGGTGATTCATGGGTGGGCGTTGTAGAGTATTATTGAACTTAATTGTGATTGTTGGATGATGAAATTGGATGTGTATTGGACGTGCCATCCTTTAATATACGAAACTGCTTAATTTTCTACCGGCCTAAAAAGGCGACTTAACTCATGCCTTCAGATCTCCCCAACTGGCTTCAATTACCGGTGCTAATGGTTGTCGGTTTGGCAATTGGGGTTTTTGTTAACTGGGCAATTTATTCTTGGGCGATGTTTCTGAAGCGTCCAATCAGTCCGTGGATGACTCCTGCAGTGGAGGCGAGTCCGCGTTTGTGGACCGATCGAATTCCAATCTTTGGATGGTTTGGCCGAAGACGTGACTCGGAGCTTTTCGGAGCTCATTTCTGGGTCAGGCCCATGTTAATCGAGTTGGCATGCTTGTTGGGCGTTCCATTTTTCTACCTTTGGTTGGTCGACGGAGGGTTAACGAGTCAAGCGACTTGGGGGGGCAACTGGGATTCGATTTGCGGAATCTGGTTTTATGCCTATGGAGTTTTACTGGTACTGATGTGCATTGGTACCTTTATTGATTTCGATGAGAAAACCATTCCTGATGAAGTTACAGTTACCGGCACGATTGTCGCGTTGTTATTTGCCGGTTGGGTGCCCGCGTTTAGGTTGCCTGTGTTAGGCGGTGCAGGTGTTTTACCTGTTGCCGAACCGATTCATTACGCGTCTCCCAATTCACTTGGAAGTTTGCACTTAGGAACGCCAGCGATGTTAGTGGCGATGCTGATTTTCCTGATTTGGATTTGGGCGCTGATGCCAAAATTACCGGTGTGGTATGTCGGTTTGGGGAAATCGGTGAGGTTCATGTGGGCTCATGCCGTTCGTCCCAAACGGAAGTCAAGCTGTCCGCTCCGGACCGTGAATCGAAAAACACCTGCGGTAACTCTACTGCTGGCTGGACTGCTCGTTGTGGGGCTTGCAGCGATCGCGACTGCGTGGCAGTTGCTTCCCGAAGTAAATCTGATCAGTCTGTATAGTGCTTTTCTTGGGATGGCATTCGGTGGCGGTCTCGTTTGGGCGATTAGAATCATCGGCACCATCGCGTTACAAAAAGAGGCGATGGGATTTGGTGATGTTACCTTGCATGCGATGATTGGTGCATTTCTCGGCTGGCAGGCAGCACTCTTGGTTTTTGTAATGGCGCCGTTTGCTGCTCTCCTCGTAGTGTTGATTCAATTCATTGTGACTCGGCAAAGCGAAATCGCGTTTGGTCCTTACCTGTCGGCGGGTGCTTTGATTTTATTGGTGACCTGGAAGCAAATGTGGCCGATTGTTTCTGAAGCAGTCTTTCGCTTGGGGCCAGTCCTCCTGATGATTCTCGCAGGTGCCTTGGTGTTGCTGGCTCTGATGCTGGTGACGCTCTCGTTTATTAAGGGTCGCCTGTATGAAGATGAATTGGCTGACCAGTAACTGGTCTGGTTCGTCGATTCACGCATTTCAGTGCGAGTTGTATCTTGGGGCGGCTTTGTTTGCTGGGTAAAGTAAATGCTGCCGATTTTTGCTAGCAAAATCAGAAAAGGGCTGCTTGGGGTAACCGTTTTGCTTAGGTTAATCGGTTAAAAGGCTGTTTTCCGATGGTTGCGTTGGTTTAAGGTGTTTTTTCAATCGCAGTTGGTCCCCGAACAGCTTGGTATATCGTTCGAGCTTATCTGGCCTGGAGCTTATTCGGTCTTTACCGAGTTTTTCCACCTCGCTAAAGTTGCCAATATTACTCGAAACCATCGTCGGTAGTCGTCTCACTACCTTGCCATGAGTGCTCTTGATTGTCATGAAAAATGCACCTGTTTTAAATCGATTCGTCCAGCTCAGGAATCAGTATTCTTCGATGCTGGCCCTCAGTTGCTTTGGGCTTCTCGTAGCGACGTTAGGTTGTCAGCGATCTGTTGGTAACGGCGCGGCGGGCCAGGGAGGGATTTTTGATTTCCGCAGTCAGGCTCGCGCCGGGAGAATTAACGGTGCGGAACCTCAGATGGCGTTCAATGCAAATCAGGATGTCCAGCGATTGAATCAAAGGCTTGGTGCCTATGATGATGACAACCAGATGCTCAACACAGAAGTGGCTGGTTTGAAGCAAAGGCTGCAGGTGGCGAACCAGTTCAATCAAACCTTGAGAGAGCAGTTGGCCGACACTTCCGGTCGGATTCAGCAAATTGAAATGGAGCGACAGGCAGCGGTTGAGCAGTTAGCTTCAGTGCGTAAGCAAGTTAAGCAGGATAGCCTGCGAACAGCATCGACAGTCGGACAGTTCGCGAGTTTTGGAGGGGGAGAAGCCCCTACGCAGTTTTCGGGTGGCGCGACGATTCGAGCAAACAATAGTTTGATGAAGCAGTTGGCGAAAGTTGATTTGCCAGGTAGCCGGGTCAGGATGGATGGAGATTTAGTCCGCATTGAATTTTCTTCAGATCGAATTTTTGTTCCGGGCACTTACCAGATCCAGCCGTCTCAGTTACCTGTAATGCAAAATTTGGTTTCTGCAATTCGATTGAATTTTCCGAAGCAAGTGGTGGGGATCGAAGCACATTGGGACGGTACCCCTCTTAATCCACAGTCGACAACGCATCAACAGCTGACGGCCACGCAGGCTTTGTCTGTATTTAATGACTTGGTTCGCTTGGGAATTCCTAAGGAGCAGATGTTTACGATGGCAATGGCAAGTAATCGCCCACGTTATTCTGCGAATACAGCCCAGGGAGTTAATCCGAATCGTAGGATTGAACTTGTCATTTACCCTGAGCGTTTTGACGTAAAATATTAAAAATAGTGTTTCTGGCCGTTTCTTTGGCCGGCTGTTGTTTTTATCTTTCAAAGCCCTTCGTCATTTTTTTTAATGACCTTCGCTGCGCCGAGTCGCTTTTCTTTCTGAGATTGCTCCCGTGCGTGATTGCGACGACTTTTTTAGGTCTTGCCAACAACTTTTCAACTGTTGGGTGATTGAGCTCTAGCTGAAAAGTCCACGTTTTCTTGACTGAAATCCATTTCTTTTAGTTGCTTGCAAAACCTCTCCAGTCTGTGTAGATGTAAATATGTTCACTAGTGAACATTTATTTACTGGTTTTGCCGATTAGTGACCAAAGGTGTCTGTGGAAACTGACATCTTGGAAAAATACGGGAGCAAGAGCTGGATGCATTGCATTGCGAATCGAGGGAAAATGAACAGTTGGAAATCGGAAGTCAAACGTCGTCGTGGGGCTGTTGAGGCCAGGGTGGAGGTAGAAAGACAGGGGGCTCAATTGGAGGTTTTGAGTCGACTTCGGGAAGACATACGAAAGGTGGAAACAGCTGGAAGGATGGGTGACGTCAGTCGGATTTCCAGTGGTTTTCCAGCGATTGATCGGCTGCTGCCCGAAGGTGGTTATTTGCGTGGAGTTCTAGTCCAGTGGCTAACAGGAGGAGGATTGGGAGCGGACTATCTTTCCTTGGTGTTGGCGAGGCAGGCTTGTCAAAATGGTGGTGCATTGGTTGTGGCAGATCCATTTGATCAATTCTATCCACCCGCCGCCGCAGCGATTGGAATCAACCTTGATCACTTGGTAGTGCTACGAGGCAAGCATTTAGATAGGGCGGATTCTCAAGGACAGGCTGATTTTTTTTGGTCGATTGATCAAGCATTGCGTTGCTCTGGCGTTGCTGCTGTTTGGGGGCCATTGGGGAAAGTGGATGAGCGTTGGTTCCGGCGTTTTCAATTATCGGCCGAGACCAGTGGCTGTTTGGGAATTTTTGTTCAGCCTTTAGAGGTGCTGCGTCAGCCAAGTTGGGCGGAAGTCCAGTGGGTGGTCAGTGATGGTGTTCGGCGAGCCAAGGGTGGGAGAGATCACCGGGGCAGTTTTCAGCAACTCGATGGTCCGGCCCATGGGAGTGCAGATGTTCAACCTCCGTCGAGTGGAGGGGGGCGTGCTCGGCAAAAATTAAGGCTGCAGTTAACGCGTTGTCGTGGCACGCAGACTGGAAAATCGATTGACTTATTAATTGATGCGATCACGGGCAGCGTAGACGTGAATCGAGTTCAGCCTGTTGGAAAGAGTCGCGGCGGTGAGGCTTCTGTGTTCTTCAAACAGAGAGAGCGTGGTGAACTGCCAGTCTCCAGTAGCTCTTCTTTGCGGGCCAATGAAAACTTGGGGAGTGGAACTGGTGCCTGAATTTCGATTCTCCCACAGTAAGCGAATTCTCTGCCTTTGGTTTCCAAATTGGCCAATCCAACGATTGGTCGTGGAGCAAGTGGAGCTGAGGAAGCAACGAATTATTTTGTTTCGCCGGGATTCCAGGCGCGGGCGAGTGGTTTCTGCCGCCAGTCCCCTGGCAATCAAGGGGGGGGTATGTGAGGGGATGCCAGTTTCTGAGGCAAAATCTCTACTTCGCGGTAGCGGTAGATTTGCAATTTTTGAGCACGATTGGGAACAGGACTTAACGGGCTTGGAGACGCTATCTGATTCGTTAGAAGAATTTAGCCCCGTTGTTGGGTTAGAGACAATCGATTCGAAAGAATTTAAACGAGGTAGGCGACCGAATTCATTGTTTTTGGAGGTGACTGGATTGGCTCATTTGTTCGGCGATGAGAGTCAACTGGCTCGTCAATTACTCCTGCATTGTGACGGCTTGGGATACCTTCCAAGGATTGCCATTGCGGACACTGTCGGAGAAGCGTGGGGGTTGGCGAGGTATGCGGCAGGGCATCATTTTTCTGAAACGCGTCAGCCTTTGGTGATGCCCGTTGCGAAGGAGCGTGATGAGATAGCGGACAGGCTGATACGCGAGTTGCCGGTTGAAGCGTTGCGGTTAGATCCGGTCATCATTGATACTCTGTTCCAGTTAGGAATAGAGAATCTCGGGCAGCTGCTCAGGCTTTCGCGAGACGAGTTGGCGATGAGGTTGGGGGATGTCATTCACCGCCGGCTGGATCAGTTTTCAGGGAAAATTGAAGAGCCTATTGTTGCGAGGCGGAAGCCAACCGAGTTTGTCGCCGAACAGACATTGGACTACCCCACGAGTCATCGAGAAACCATTGAGGTGGTTGTCGCAAGGCTGGTGTGCCGTTTATGCGAGCGGCTGAGAGCTAGTCAGCAGGGAGCTTTGGAATGGTGGGTGCGATTGAAATGTCAGAAGGGGGCGGCGATTGAATTCCGAGTGAATTTATTTCAGCCCACGGCCGAAACTGCTCAGGTCATGCCCTTGATTTCCATGCAATTAGAGCAAGCGTTAGCGCCGGTGACGCGCCGTTCCTTGAAAAAGAAGAGGCCAGTAAAGAATTTCAAATTTCAGGTAGATGCAGGATCAAGAAAACAGTCAAAAGAAAAGGCATCACAGCCGATTGGTGAATCTCGAGTCGAATCAGATTGGCGTACCCGGGAAAGCGAAGTTTTTCATCGGTATACGACGACCTCGGTTCAAGAGGTTACGGTCTTCGTGAATTCGCACGTTTTACTGGTGCAGGAGCAGCGGCAGTTGTTTGATGAAAATCCCAGACTGGATCGTCAGGCATTATCTCATTTGATCAATCGTCTTGCTAACCGGGTAGGTCCTGAAAATGTTGTCTACCCTGCCCTGCTCTCAGGAGCGCAGCCCGAATACGCGTACCGTTTAAGACCCTTAGTCGATCCTGGCCGGCAGCGTCGTCGCAGGAAATCAAAGCCCGTTCGTCAGTCGCACATTCAGGCGCGTCCTCTTCGACTTTTTCGTCCTCCATTGCCTTTGCGAACGATGTGTGTTGTGAAGTCTGAGAGGAACGGGAGAATTCCCAGTCAGTTAAAAGTTGGCGATGAATCGAAAGTTGGCGATGAATCGAAAGTCGGTGATGAATCGAAGTTGCGTAGTGAAGTGCCACCCATTTTTTTACGAGTGAATGATAACGTCGTTTTGCGAGTCACAGATTCCTGGGGACCCGAGCGAATTGAAACGGGCTGGTGGCGGGGGTTGACCATTTGTCGAGATTATTGGCGGATTGAAATCGAAACGAAACAGCATTTTTGGGTCTACCGAGATTTAAGATCAAACGCGTGGTTCTTGCACGGCGAGTTTTAGCGGGGAAATGTTTTTAGTTGTTTATTGACCACGGGTAGCGAGATGGAACTGGCGGATGTATTCAGAGCTTCATTGCAAAACAAATTATTCTTTTTTGACAGGCGGTTCCCATGCAGACGAATTGGTTAACCGCGCTGTCAAATTAGGCTACCGTGCTCTGGCGGTGACTGATGAAAATACACTTGCTGGAATTGTGCGTGCTTTTGGAGCGGTGAGAGAAGCAACGGGGGATCGCTCACCGGGGTATTCTGATCGCCGAGGATACTCTCAACCGCATTCTGAGAAAAGTGAATGTGAAGAAACTCCAAAATTACAATTGATCATCGGTGCCGAGATTATCCCCAACGACGCCCCTCCGCTGGTTTTGTGGGCAACCAATCGTCAGGGGTATGCCAATCTTTCCCGAATGATTACCGCCGGGCGTCGACGAGCCAGTAAGGGAGAGTGTTGGTTGACCTTGGCGGATATAGGGGAGTACGCCGAAGGGCTTTTGGGAGGGGTGATTCCTACGTTTAAGGGGGAACGCTTGAGAACTGAGCCAATGGATTCATTGCATCCAAGTTACGCTTGGTATCATCGCGAAGGTAGTTCTGAATGGGCTAAGTCAGAGAGTTTATTTCTAAAAAAGCTTAACATCTACAAAGAGATTTTTGGTGACCGTGCGTATTTGCTGGCGTCGCTGTATCGGGGCGTTGATGACCACTGGCGGAGTGAGCAGCTTAAACAACTTTCAGTAAATTCAAGTTTACCATTGGTGGCAGCAGGAGACGTGCTGTATCACTCGCCCGCGCGGTTGCCCTTGCACGATACGCTTACGGCGATCAAGCATTGCACGACAGTGGCGTCGGCAGGAGACCTAATTCTTCCCAATGCTCAACGTTATTTGCAGACGGAGCGTGATCGGTGTCAAGCATTTAATAATATCCCGGGAGCCTTGGAGCGAATAAACGAGGTAGTTGATCGCTGTGATTTTTGTCTCAGTGCTCTGCGTTATGAGTATCCCGAGGAACTGTCGCCTGACGGTCGACCACCAATTGAATATTTGACGCAATTGACGAGGGTGGGAGCTCGTGAACGCTATCCCGAGGGGGTACCCAGTCGGATTGAGAAACAAATTGATCATGAATTGCAGTTGATTGATGAGCTTAAATATGAAGCCTATTTTTTAACCGTCTGGGATTTGGTGCGGTTTGCTCGAGGCCGCGGGATTTTATGCCAGGGGCGAGGTTCGGCTGCAAATTCAGCAGTCTGTTTTTGTTTGGGGGTAACGGCAGTCGATCCAGAAACGACTGAGCTGCTCTTCGAGCGATTTATCAGTAAAGAGAGAGATGAAGCGCCCGACATTGATATTGATTTTGAGCATGAACGTCGAGAGGAGGTGCTGCAGTACCTATATCAAAAATATGGTCGGGAGCGTGCTGGGTTGGCGGCAACGGTCGTTACCTACCGGATTCGAAGTGCAATCCGCGACGTAGGTAAGGCGTTAGGGCTATCTCTTGATCGCGTCGATGCCTTGGCTAAGTACGTGGAGGGAAGTAGTTCAAAAGTTGATTTGGCTCAGAAAATGCAAGATGTTGGGATGGATCCAGAATCGGAACTTGGCATTCGCTTAATCTATCTTGTAAACGAGTTGCTTGGTTTTCCACGTCACCTTTCACAGCACGTTGGTGGAATGGTGATGACGCAAGGGCGTTTGGACGAATTGGTTCCGATTGAAAATGCTTCGATGGACGGACGGACGGTAATTCAGTGGGATAAGGACGATCTCGAAGAGTTGGGGATTTTGAAAGTTGACTGCCTTTGCCTGGGGATGTTATCAGCCATTCGAAAGTGTTTTCATTTGGTTGAGCAGCACTGGGGGCGGCATTGCACACTGGCGAACGTTCCGCAAGAGGATCCTCGGGTCTACGATATGATCTGCGCAGCAGACACCGTTGGTGTTTTTCAGATAGAGAGTCGTGGTCAAATGAGTATGTTGCCGAGGCTCAAGCCTCGTTGCTGGTACGATTTGGTGATCGAAGTCGCGATTGTCCGCCCCGGGCCAATTCAGGGGAATATGGTTCATCCATACCTGCGCCGACGTGGTGGAAATGAACCGGTGGTGTATCCTACGCCGGAGATTAAAGCTGTTTTGGAACGAACGTTAGGGGTACCCATTTTTCAGGAACAGGCGATGAAGCTTGCGGTGGTTGCCGCCGGTTTTACTCCTGGCGAGGCGGACCAGTTGCGAAGAGCGATGGGAAAGTGGCGTAAGACTGGAATTATTCAGCAGTTTCACGACAAGCTGATGCAGGGAATGGCGGATCGCGGATTACCCGAGAAGTTTGCTGAGCAGGTGTTCCGTCAGATCAGTGGGTTTGGTGAGTATGGGTTTCCTGAATCTCATGCGGCGAGTTTTGCGAAACTAGTTTACGTATCGGCGTGGCTGAAGTACTACTATCCGGCAGCATTTTGTGCGGCAATCATCAATAGTTTTCCGATGGGGTTTTATGCGCCGGCACAATTGGTTGCCGATGCCCGAAAGCACGGTGTGGAGGTACTGCCGGTCGACGTCAATCATAGTGATTGGGATTGCACACTCGAAACGGATCAACGGTGCCTTCGTTTGGGGATGAGAATGATCAGTGGGCTTCGCTCGACGGTGGCTGAGAAAATTATGGAAATGCGTCAGGCGGGGGCTTACGAAAGTGTTTCAGGATTTACTCGGCGGACTGGTTTTGGCCAGGCGATCATCGCCCACTTAAGTCGAGCAGATGCTTTTGGTTCGCTTAATCAGGATCGCCGCTCAGCATTGTGGCAGGCGTTAGGGCAAGAGAAGAAGCCCAAGGAGCAACCGCTGTTTGCTCAGCTTGGGATACAAGATGATGCAACATGTGCTCTTCCGCAATTGGAGCTCGACGATCAAGTGGCGGCAGATTACCAGACGATTGGGCTTTCTTTAAAAGCACACCCGATGTCGTTTCAGCGCGAGATGCTAAATGAGCTTCGCGTGACTGCGTGTCGAGAGCTTGAGGAGACGCAGGATAACCGGCATTTGAGAGTGGCGGGGTTAGTGATCGTTCGCCAAAGGCCAGCGACGGCGAATGGAATTACCTTTGTGACTTTGGAAGATGAAACCGGGAATGCTAATTTAATTGTTAAGCGTCCAATTTGGCAGCGATATTTTAAAGTTGCTTCCCAAAGCTCAGCATGGATTGCCCATGGAAAGCTTGAGAGGAAGAAAGGTGTCACGCACGTTATCGTTAACCGGCTGGAGGATCTGTCGAGTCGGTTGTCGGAGCTTAAGATCCCATCGAGAGATTTTCGATAGTAGGCAGCAAGCGGCTTAGGGAAAGCAAAATGGGCGTCGATTTATTCTGGGGTTAACCTACCTAATGGGTGCGGTCTTGCGTACAAAAACGATGTTCAGTTCAACTGTCGCAGTTCCTCTCACTTTTCGATTGGGATTTTTTTAATCCAATTATCGACTGACGATTGCCGCCAGATATTCTTTAAAAATTCGACCGGTTGTCGCTAAGTTGTCTCCGCTGGGAATGACCCAGTGCGGACTCGGATTAACAGGGCCAGAGATGAAATTTGAGGGAATGGGTTCGAATTCGAGCCCTTGAGACTTGGCAAGTCGTAACGCGCGTTTGAGATGCCAAGCAGAGGTGATCAGCCCGATCCTTGGTTGAGGTGAATTTATATGTTCGGGAATCCAGCTTTTAAGGCTGTTCATTTCCTGAGATGTATTTTCTCCTTTAAGCAGGATGACGGCGCTCGCCGGGATGCCAAACTCTGTGAGGATAAGTTTAGCTTCTTCGCGTGGATGAAGATCTTCAGGGCTTGCTCGAAATGATTGAGAACCAGTACAGATGATTTTTTTTACTTGGCCAGAATGGTAAAGGCGTGCAGCGGTTGCGACACGGTCTCCAGCCATGCCGAGCTGTACTCGATTGTTGTAGGTAGAACTGGTACCTCCTCCAAGAACAATAACGGCATCGAGGGTAGGTATTTGAGCGATGTCGATTTGAGAGAAGGGAGCTTCAAGCGAGTAGGCCAAGTAATTAGAGGCAAACTGATTTCCACCGAGGGTGATTGCCAGCAGGCAGCCAAGAGAGAAGAATCCAAGTATCTTTTGCCGAGAAATAAGCAGCAGATAAGTCAGGGTAATTAGCCCTACCCACACCAAGCCAATGGGCATTACCAGGCTTGTAAGCGTTTTCTCGAGCATCGTGATGCCACCGAGGTAACCCAGAATCGCAAAAGTCGTAACGGCCAGTAAAAGTAAGATCGCGATTGATTTCCAGAAAGATTTGAGTGGGTGATCTGGCGGTGGAGTGGAGGGAGGTTTCGCTGGCGGTAAATTCATAGCAGTCTTTTTTCAGGTTGAAATTTACCGATAGGGTGGCTTGCAGCGGAGTCGGTGGGGCCGCTAGAAATTCATTGGTTGGGAAATTATAACTTGGTTTCTTATTTTATTTGGTTGATTTTGTTTTACCAGTTTATCTCTTAAATATCATGTTAAGCCTCCATTCATCGTCTTCTGACCGCTGGCTAAAGCAAGTTGAATCAAACCTCGAGGAAATTTTAATCGATCACGCGCATTGTGAGAAAAAAGCAGCGGGCACGGCGATGAATTTTATTTTCGCCTACGTTGATAATCTTGAGCTCTGTCGCGAAATGACTGAAATTGTGAACGAGGAATTGGAACATTTTCATATGGTTATTGATATTTTGCATCGCCGAAAAATTGAATTTCGACGGATCAGACCGAGTAGTTACGGGCGAAAATTAAATGATCTGGTTAGGCGTGGCGAGCCCGAGCGGGCAATCGACCGAATGCTCGTTGCCTGTTTAATTGAGGCACGTTCCTGTGAGAGGTTTGATTTTCTTAGAAAATATATGGCTGGAAAGGATCAGGAACTATCTGATTTTTATGGTAGTCTGTTTGAATCAGAGGCCCGCCATCATACGACTTATGTGCGGATGGCCAAGTTTTTCGGGTCCGACGACGAAGTGAAGCAGCGGCTCAATGAGTTGTCGGAGATAGAAGCTGAGATTATTGAAATTGGTGATGACTTACCTCGGATGCATAGCTAATTAACGCTGCTGTGACTGAGTTGGTTATTAAATTGTCGCTCCCTTAATATTTTAGATTTGATGCGAAATATGTCAGAATTAATGCCTGAATCGAGTCCACTCGCCGGTCACGAGGTACTGCTTGATCAGCTAATAGAATGCGGACAGCTCTTTCACTCCCGCGGTTGGTCAGTGGGCACAAGTAGTAATTACAGTGCGGTGTTGAACAACGATCCAGTTGAGCTGATAGTGACCGCCAGCGGTAAGGATAAAGGGCGACTCGGCAGGCACGACTTTGTTCATATCGGAGCTGATGGCAATCCGATTGAGTCGGATCAACCTAAGTCTTCCGCCGAAACGATGTTGCATGTAGTCCTTGCAGAACAAAATGATATTGGCTGTATCCTGCACACACATAGCGTTTGGGGGACTTTGTTGTCTGATCATTTTTTCGAAGATGGTGGATTTGAAATTGAGGGATTTGAGATGCTGAAGGGGCTCGAGGGAATCAAAACCCACGAGCATAACCATTGGTTACCGATTTTTGAAAATACGCAAGATATTCCGGCCCTGGCTGAGCTTGTAAGGGAGCGGCTTTCTGACCCGATGGAACCGATGACTCACGGATTTTTAATTCGAAAACACGGCCTTTATACGTGGGGGAAAGACGTTTTCGCCGCGAGACGCCATATCGAAATTTACGAATTTCTTTTCGAATGCATCGCGCGAAAAAACGGGTTCCCGCTCGTTTGAGAGATGACGAAGCGAGCCCTTTCGGCTAAGATGTAACGCGTTAGTCAACGAGCCGAACTGCCACGTACTGATGGGCTCTGTTGGTGAAATTGATCGAGACTTCTTTTTGTGAGGTAAGCCGATGGCCCGAGTACAAATTCCAGAAGAAAATTGTGAAATTCGTGAACCTGCTGAAATCAAAGCGTTCCTGAAGCAATACGGAATTGAATTTGAACAGTGGGATGTCGAGGGGCGAATTGGCGCAGACGCCACCAACGAAGAGATACTGGAAGCTTATAGCCCAGAGATCGAGCGGCTCAAAAAGGCTCACGGTTTTGTGACTGCGGACGTAATCAATGTAAAACCGGAGACGCCTGGGCTCGATGAGATGCTGGCGAAGTTCGATAAAGAACACCTGCACACCGAGGATGAAGTTCGTTTTACGGTAAAGGGTTCCGGAGTCTTTCACATTAATCCTGAATCGGCACCCGTGTTTGCCGTAACCGTTGAGTCCGGTGACTTGATTAGCGTTCCCAAGGGAACCCACCATTGGTTTAACCTGTGTTCCGATAAGACGATTCGATGCATCCGCCTGTTTGAGGACATGAGTGGTTGGGCGCCGCATTACATGGAAGAACCTGTCCACAGCAAGTATTCCCCGATGTGTATGGGGCCAAGTTACCTTGAGGGTGAAGGTGGTGATCTGGACTCCGAGAAGATCGTTCAGTTCTGATCCCACGGTTGGACAGAGAGCTAGAAATTCAAAAACTAATTCTGCGGAACTGAAGGGTTCCGCTTTTTTTATGGTGAACTTATGTTTGAAACCAATGCCCGCGGAATTTTACTCGATATTGAAGGAACAACTTCCTCGATTAGTTTTGTTTACGATACGATGTTTCCATTTGTAAGGCAGCATGCGGCCTCGTTTATCTCGAGCCACTGGAACGATGAAACCGTCCAGTCAGCCGTTGGTTTATTGGCCGTTGATCTTGGATTCGATTCTGCGGATGCTTGGTTCAAGGAATGCGAATCTGATTCTGCAAAGCAAGAATGTGTTGTCTCCGGGATCATTGGTTTAATGGATGCCGACGTAAAAGCGACCGGGCTAAAGCAGATCCAAGGTGTGATTTGGAGAGAAGGATTTCATAACGGCGAATTAGTTGCCCATCTCTACGAAGATGTTGCCGATAGTATCCGTCAGTGGAATGAACTCGATAAAGATGTGCGGATTTATTCGTCGGGAAGTGTTCAGGCGCAGAAACTGTTTTTTGGCCACACGGTTGCCGGAGACTTACTTGGGATGTTTAGGGGGCACTACGACACAACCACAGGTGCAAAGCAGGAGTCTGACAGTTATCAGAAAATCGCAATTTCTTATGGTTTTGAGCCGAGTGAGATTTTGTTCGTAAGTGATGTGGTTGGGGAGTTGGTAGCGGCAAAGGCAGCGGGTTTTCAGACCGTCCTGAGCATCCGGCCCGGTAATAAGCCCCAAGAATCCGGTCACGGGTTCGCTGAAATAACAAGCTTTCGTGAGATCACCTGCGTAACATAGAGCCCCGCGGTAGTTCTGCAATTGTTTTTGGTAGCACTTTCTTGAGCGTTCGCGATTTTATGAATAATGTTCGAACCAAGTCGTGTTAGAGACCGTAGATCGGGTTGAATTAGAAAAAGCACGGTCCTTCGGGGACGTGTTCGCATCTTTTCGCGGCCGCCGCTGTTGGCAAATCGTTGCTGCAGATTCGCTCCAAGACGGAGTTTGATTTTTGTTGGTTGCTCTCTGAGGAGAGAGGGTAACGACGGACACCGTCAATTCGGGAGTGCATTATGAGGGGTGTTTTTACCGCCAAACAAGTTTTCGCAATGAGTTTGTTACTGGCATTTCAGGTGGGTTTTGCTGCGGCGAACGACTCGGTTGTTCGCTTTGACGCACCAGCGATGATTGCAGTACGTCCTGTGGCTCCCGAACGCTCGCACGAAGCCGGGGCATCATCTGAAAAAATAATCGAGTTGCTGGTTCCTGTTACCTCTGAGATTGGAATGAAAGACCGGGGAAACATCTCTAGTTTTCGATTCGATATCGTCTGGAATCAACAATCGTATCCTCTCGTAAGTTACTCGCCTAAAACTCAAACGGTGAGTGACATAGAAGGGCTCATCGACGTTGAAAAAAACGAAGATCAGGCAAAGGGGATAGGTGGCACTCTCAACGGGCGTTTTCCAGAGATGGTCAGCGGCTCAATCAAGGCTGACCTATCGAGTCGCACGGGGAGTACGATTAAATATCATGAACGACCGCGGCAAGAAGTCTTGGTTGCCAGCGGAACCATTAATCGTGGTTGCGGCGTCTTTTTTCGATTTCATCCATCAAAACAAACGACACTGGAGGGAGGTCGTGATCTGGTCATCGCCTTTCGAGTTCCCAATACGTGGAGTGGCGGAGTTATCAAGCTTAAATGCAGTGTCACTGGCAAGAGGCGAATTATTGGCTCTTGGAGCGATTCATTTGAAGAGAGCTGTATGTTCGTAATACCAATTTATCTCGAAGGCGATGACCAGGCCCGAGCCGCTGCCCGCGATTTTGTTGATTCAGAAACCAAGCTGCGGATCAACTGGGATCAGTTGCAAAATCGAGTGACTGACGGCTCAAGTTATTTGCATCGCTTGAGCCGAAGCGAAGATTTGCAGAGTTTGCCTCCGCAGTGGGCTCACCGCTTAATTCAATCTGGTAAGGATGAATATCTTGAAAAGTACCGATCAGATCTGCCGCCAGATTTAGCAGATGTTGCTGATCAATTTGTACTGGCCAGAAAGGGCATGTTTAAATTAGGTCGTTAGCGACTAATTATTTACTTCGAAGATTATGCTGCCTTGAATCTCTCACGTATTCGGTGTGAAGACCGAGCGTAGTAATTCAATCTCAGTTCTGGCTAAATCCAAGTTTAACCGCATTGTCAATTGCAAGCGGGTTTTGGATGTATTCCCGATGGCAATCCGAACAGAGGTCGAACTTTCGAGTTCGATAGGCTGACTGGCTGATTTCCTGTCTTTCAGATTCATCTAGACGCTCAAGTATTTCATTGAGTTCGATGAGATGGTCTCGATCTTCTTCGGATTCGAATTCAATCGTATCGAGAGCAACTTCAATCTTGATGTTGACGGAATACCGAAGTTCCTCGTCAGGTTCAATTGTTCGTCTGCAACGGTCGCACGAATAATGAATCATAATTCTCTTCCTTTGAGACTTTAACTTCAGCAATCCAATTTGTTTTTAAGACATGCCGAAACACAACATCCATCCGCGAGTTCCATGTTAATGTCAAAACAAAATTTGATGCAAGTAAATTCCAAATTAAAATTACGAAACAAACCAAAGCGGCAGCGACCGTGTTTGAGCCCCGTCGAAAAGTAGACTGGCAATCTAGGTGTCTAGTCTGTAGAAGGCAATTTTAGACGCAGCACAAGAGGCGGTGACGTATCAACCAGGCACGAAGCAGGGGTTTTTTTGATGCCATAAATTCTGTGGTAACGCAGGATGGAGACCTTTAAAAAACACCGATTTGACTTTTTGAGTCATGGAGTGCGGTGTAGCTGTCGGGAAATCAGGCCGTAGCTGAGAATTCCAGCTAGTTATCCTTCCCTCGTCTTTTCTTTTGTGGCCAATCGGTCTTGCCGATATCAGCTGATTGTTGAAAACCCAAAAAGAATACCTTCGATGAGTTGCTTAGTTAGAGGTCTTCATCTTCCTGATCTTGATCTCGAGTTTTCCTTCTACTGGTGCTCCCGGCACTCTCGAGGCTGAATCTAAGATCGCGGTACCGTCGATCATCTCCATTTGCGAAGGCCTAAAGACACCGTTGACAAGGAACATCCCAGAAACCCCCACTTTGTTGTTTTCGGATGGCTTGAATTGATCGTTGGCGATACTGACCGCAATGGTAAGTACTTTTCCGCTGGCTTCGTCTTTCCCTGAGATTACAATCGTTGGCGGTTTGATCCTACTTCGTGACGGTGCTTTGCTCGGTTCGGCATAAACGGTAACGTTACTTAATGAAACTCGTTTTCCATCCCTCGAGAATTCTAATTTGGCATTTCCAACAGGGATCTCATACCCTGGAGTTTTATTAAACCATTCGGTTGAAAATTCGATTTTCGCATTTCCTGTCTCGGCAAAATAGATCGGTTTCTTTTCTCGAGAACTAAGTTTCGGTGGAGCATCTTTGAACTCCCGCACCAGACTGCTGCGGCGATTTTTAATGAATCTCCGAAAGCTGTTCATTGATGTCGAAAACTTGCTGTTGGAAGGCATGACGTGTTCTTTAAGCATGGCTTCCAAGCGGTCCATTTCAGCGAGAAGACGCGATTCATTCCAGTGTTCGTCCAGGAATTTTTCAAGCGTATCAAAGTACTGGGTTTGTATTTCAGGAATTCGATAAAGTTTGTTGGGAAGGATCGCTTTGGCGTGGGCAGATTTAGGCTGTATTCGATACGGCGGGATCGGAAAGGAAATGGTGAATGCGGAATCGGTTCCCCACGGAATAAAATAAAACTTGGAGTCCTTAGGGTCTTGGTAGATAAAGAAATTATTTTGATTGCTGCAGTAGCCATCCCAGAATCCAATAAGACTCTCCATCGCCCAAAATTGAATGAAGGCATCAAGGTTAAGTAGTTCTTTAAGTTCGTCTTGATTCGGTTCTGGACGGGCAAGTGCAGACGCGATCTTTTTAAGGTCCTTGTAGCTCGCTTTTTTGTTTTTAGCTTCAAACTTTTTTACCCAATCAGGAAAAAAGTCTGTAACGGTTCCTTCAAAACAATCACCAGTGCCATCGCCAAACTCTCGCTCTAAAAATAGTGGTCTCACCGAATCTACATTTGAATAGATGCCAAGATACTTTCCGTTGACAGAGACTTTGGCAAACCCGCATCGTGGACTTCGAGTGCCTGACTCGCGAAACAGTTTGTAACTTAGGTACTGACAGACACGTGAAGGGTCCTGGTTGTTATTGTTGAGGGTCAATCGATCGAGGCCATCGACTGGGTTTTGCTCCCGATATTTGTCAAATCTTATTTTTAAGGAAGGACGCTCCACGTTCAGAGAACCAAGAAATCCTTTTTTGCGAATTCCGACATCCTCAATCTTTTTTCCATCGATAGTCACGTCCCCTTTTACATATTCAAAAGGAGATTCCACGGTTTCTTTGCCAAGTGATTCAGAAAAAGATCGAGATTGATTGCGAATGAAATCCCAGTCCTTTTGGGGTAGTTCAATTTCAATGGAAGTAATCCGATCGGAAGCGAACAGGGATTCCGAGTTGATTTTTTTTTCTTGGCTTTGAGCCTGGCTCAGAGTAGTAAGTGTGATAAGCAGTGCAATTACACGGGTTGCGACTGTCGACGCGCTGTTGGAAAACAGACTGTGTGGCATGGTTTGGTCCAAAGATTTAAACAGAAACGGGGTTGCTCGCCGGATGAAACTGAATTGTTTATAAAACTCATGAGTTTAGTCGCACCGGGACGTACCCAAGAAAAGTGATGAGAGTTTCAAAGATTGATGTGAAATAGCAATCCGGCTTAAGAGTAGTAGGATTGGAGCGAAGACTCAAGTAAGGCGATTTTTGGCGTTGCGATAAATCTTGCTTGCAAATTCTCCGCTGCTTGGAATGAATCCGCTGAATTTAGCTGCGTTTTCGTTTGGCTCGTTTTTTAGATTTTGCAGTTTTTGGTTTTACTGT
>Ga0315330_10000541_pt1 | contig 23699 bp, 21 predicted proteins | sample M140m34915metaG_FD_203453 | JGI IMG/M metagenome (GOLD analysis project Ga0315330, IMG submission 203453) | Ammonia-oxidizing marine archaeal communities from Monterey Bay, California, United States - M1 40m 34915 | ecosystem: Environmental > Aquatic > Marine > Intertidal zone | place: USA...
TCTCGTTGGCAATAATTCCAAAGGTCCCTGCGTCCGGAATATTGAACCGAACCGCCGTTGAATCGAAAGGCGCATCTGTCCGCTCGAAGGTATATTTCGATGCTATTTCATCGAGCAGCTGTTGCATGGAAAAGAATTCATTTTGGTAAGTCGAATCAGCTTTCAAATGCCCCATGCGCATGAGCTCAATAAAACGGAGTTCGACATCACGCTCCAAACAATAATCAAGCAGTGGCAATATGTCTTGTCTGTTACTCTGACGCATCGGCACCATATTGATCTTGATCTTGATGCCCAGAGCAAGCATCCGTTCGATACCTGCGAGCACGGTTTCAAGATCGCCACCCCGGGCAATCTGCTTGAACCGTAAGGGATTGAGCGTATCCAAACTAATATTCAGTCGTTTGATGCCGCTCGCCCGCAGAACATCTTCCTTGGCAAGTAACAACTGTCCGTTGGTTGTAAGGCTAAAGTCTTCTAACGGTAACCTGGCAACACCCAAGAGGAAGGCTTCGAACTTTGGTGTCACCAGCGGGTCGCCCCCGGTCATTCGGAGTTTTTCAAAACCGGTCGCTTCCTGGATCAGTTCCGTAAGCTTCAGCAACGCAGGCGCACTCAGCTCGTTTTGCGCCTTCATCAGTCTTTTCCCATTGGGCACACAATAGGTGCAGGCGTAGTTACACGCCGCCGTTAGGCTAACGCGCAAGTTATTGAACCGCCGGCCCAGCTTATCCACAATCATATCGAACTCCTCTGCAAAATTATGGCATGTCTGGCGGGGGGTTAGAAGACTGAGTCCGGGTAAAGACACAGCGTCCTCACCCGCCCAATACGGCTAATTCACTACATAGGGTAGACTATTGAAACCATAGAAAGGCTGTCGTTATGTCTTGGTTGCAACAAATGATCACTCGGTTCCTCAATGCAGAACCTCACCACCCGGACAGGGTCACGCCGCTCAGCGATGTTTCTGCGCTCATCAGAGAAGCGCAACGAGGCGATGTGATCCTGGTTGAGGGGCAATCCAGAGTCAGCGATGTTATTCGTTGGGTGACGCTGTCTCCTTGGACCCACGCAGCGCTCTACATTGGCACCATTAACGAATTACCCGGTTCAAAGCTCCAAGAAGAAATCCAAAAATTTTATGAAGGATCTCTGGATGAGCCCTTGGTCATTGAAAGCTTTCTCGGTCAGGGCACTATTGTCCAACCTGTCAGCGTCTACGAAAAAAAACATCTGAGGCTGGCGCGTCCCAAAGGCCTAAAACGCGTAGATGCACTGCGAGTGACTGAGCACGCAGTATCAAGACTCGGCGCACCTTATGACGTGCGGCAAATTTTTGATTTACTGAGGTTTCTGTTTCCCTGGTTTATTGTTCCCCGCCGGTGGCGCTCAAGCCTTTTCCACCGGAATTCGGGACCAAATACCCGCACAGTTTGCTCAACCATGATCGCAGAGGCTTTTGGACGGGCTCAGTTTCCTATTTTACCGCTGGTGGTGCGGCTCGAGGACGGCACCTCTCGATTCTATCGCCGCAACCCAAAACTGTGCACACCCAGTCACTTTGACTACTCTCCTTACTTTGAGATCATCAAATACCCTTTGACCAGCGAAGCGGTGTCCATGGGGTATGAGCAGATTACCTGGCGCAGTGCATCGGAGCTCACCCCAGAGCAGCAAGGACTCTATGTCGACTTGGATTTTGAGGCCTCTATTCACGATGTTGAACAGCCGCTTTAAAGCAACTCCAATCGCGGCATCGCTTCGATCCTTCGCTTCTTGAGATATCAGCCTGTTGCTCGCCTCTGCAAAGCAGCTTCGAGGCGAGGAACAAACTGTTTGACCCAAAACACTTTGTTGGAACCCTTAACCATGACTGTGTCGCCGTGGCCGAGGTGCTCGACAAAGGCTTCAATATCGAAGGCATCGCTGCTATCATAATGAGATAAGCCTCGGTCCAGAGCTGATGCAGCAAATTCAGGCCCTATCGTAAAGCAACGATAAAAACCCTTTGCCCAGTCCAATACGTTCTGATGTGCGGACAGGCTGAAATCACCCAACTCATGCATTTCGCCAAGAATAAGATGAATACGACCGGCCTCTTGCTCTCTCAAGTTCGTGAGCGCCAACCGCATACTGTCTGGATTTGCGTTGTAGCTCTCATCGATCAAGGTGATTCCCTCAATATCCCGCCGATTGCCTCGTCCTTTCGGTATGGGTGCCGAGCGCAGTCGATGGATGGCGGCTGGCACATCAAGCCCCAGCTGATCAACAACGGCAAGACAGGCAGCGGCGGTCGCTTGCAAGTGCACGCCTGAAGCGGGCAGTTCAATCGGAAAGGCTTGCCCGTCAATATTCGCTCTAAGGTCGCCGCCGATTTCAGAAGCGCAAACGCTCACGTTCGCACTAGACTCTGCATCAAAGGTTCGGGCCTGACCATCAACATACCCTGCCAAATTACGCTCAATCATTAATGTGCCGTCCGGTTTGAGCCCTGATCTGATCGACAGTTTTTCTGCACGAAGATCGGCGATGCCATCGAAATTCCCGATATGGACCGGTAACACATTGAGCACAATCGCGATGTCCGGCTCGATGTGATCTGACAATGGCCCAATCTCGCCAGGATGATTGGTCCCTACTTCAAAGACTCCGTAGCGCGTGGAGCTGGGCATCCTGGCCAGCGACAGAGGAACCCCAAGATGATTGTTGAAGCTACCTTCAGACGCATGGGTTTCATCAAAGGCTGAGATGACGTGTTCGAGCCACGAGCGCAACGTCGTCTTACCACTACTGCCAGTGATCGCGATCACCCGCGCCTGTGAACCCAGTCTCCGCCTTGCAGCTCGACCGAGGGTTACAAGAGCATCAAAGGTATTGGGCACTTCAATGACGCGTCTCTGGGTTGAGGGCTTTGATGACAGTGCCGCAACCGCACCGCGTTTGAAGGCTTCATCGATAAAGTCGTGGCCATCTCGAACGCCGAGAGGGGGCGCGAGGGGAATAAACAAATCACCGGGCTTGACGCTTCGAGAATCGATCTGAACGCCGTGTACGGTTACACCGGCGAAGTTTGGACGCCCCTTAGACTTGGACCCAACCAGTGTATTGATCTCTTCAGCGCGCCACAGCATACGGATGTGTCTCCATGGCCGACAGTCAAGGTAAAAGCGCGGCCCACGCATATGGTAAACTGCTAGCCCGCTGCTGTCATGACCGAGGTCGGCTCTATGCCCCGCAACCAACTGATCATCTTTGACTGTGACGGTGTCTTAGTAGATTCCGAACCCCTCGCGAATGGCCTCCTAGAAGCGGCGCTCCTACCCTACTTCGGTCGGGACGCCAAACGCATGACCGAGAATTCGATTGGGCGTTCCTTTGCCGATATTCGCCAGCAGATCGAACAACGCCTCCCGGACGGACTGCCCCAAGATTTCTGGACTCAACTTCAAAGCAATACGCTTTCAGCGCTCTCAGACACCCTACAGCCTGATCCAGCATTGCGCGGCTTATTGGAGGGCTTAACCGTGCCGATTTGTGTGGCTTCGAGCGGCTCGCACGAAAAAATACGAACCTCTTTGGCCGCTGCCCAGCTGCTCGATTTGTTCGATCGGGCAATATTCAGCGCCGAAGATGTTGTCCGAGGTAAGCCAGCGCCAGATCTATTTCTATTGGCGGCACAGCGCCACCACGTCTCACCCAAAGACTGTCTGGTGATAGAGGACTCTATTCCGGGTCTCGAAGCTGCCCGAGCTGCAGGAATGACGGCTCTGCACTTTGTGCCCAATGAGTTTCACCTAGAACCCGGGCAAATCAACCAGCTACAGACTTTGACCGAGCATCTCTAAGCAGCTATCACCGCAAGAACCTAACACTGCAAGAACCTGCCGACCGCCCTATGCATTGCCTTGAATGACAGCGAAGTATTCCTCAATACGTTTGAGGTGACCGTCGACGCTCGTCGGCTCGGCGTTATGCGTTGCGAACGCCATGTGCGTTGCACCCAAATTCAACCATTTTTCATAATGGCTTGCCCATCGCTCGGGGTTACCCCCCGCAAATTGTGCCTGGGCCTGGATACCAAAATTATCCCAACTAAGACCTGCTTCAGCTCTGACGGCCTGAAGATAATCGATCGCCTCTTTAGCGGCGGCATTAGCCCCCATTAAAGGCATCCAGCCGTCGCCCATTCGCGCGCAGCGTTTAAGGAGCGGTTTTGCGCTGCCACCGAACCAAACAGGAATCGGCGCTGTGGGACGCGGATTGATGCCCGCAGCGTCGACCCGGTGGAATCGACCCTCAAAAGAGAACACATCCTCGTTCCAGAACCTTTTCAGCAGCTCGATCTGCTCAGCTTGACGCGCCCCCCGGTGTTCGAAGGGAATTCCCAAAGCTTCATATTCGATTTTGTTCCAACCTGTACCTGCACCGAGCCTGAATCGATTGCCTGATAAAATTTGTAGCTCTGCGGCTTGTTTTGCGACTAAGGCTGTCTGGCGCTGGGGCAAAATCATGACCGTGGTTACTAATTCGATTGTTTTGGTGATCCCTGCGATAAAGCTCAAAAACGTCAGTGGCTCGTGAAAAGCCACATTGCTATCGTACATTCCCCGCCAACCTCCAGGGCGATCTGGGTCAGCGCCGAGCACGTGGTCATAAACCAGTAAATGGTCTGCACCTAAATCTTCAATGCCAAGGGCAAAATCGCGAATTTTCGCTGGATCCGACCCAATTTCATTATGAGGAAGTACGACCCCTAATTTCATACACTCAATCCTTTTAACCAAAAGTTAATTCTAACGAAAGCCGGTAGCATTTGCGCGTCGGCTTAATGATCATCCAAATGACTTAAGCTCTTTCTAGGCCCTCTAACTCGTCTTGCTTAGGATTCTGCCAAAAGCTATTAAGAGCCTGGGTAATCTCTTGCGCATTTGAGACCACCTGCGGGGTCCAGTGCTCCGGCAACAGGTCCAAGTTGCGAGACTGGCAAAAACGAGGATCTACCAAGATGACAACGCCCCGGTCATACTCACTTCGGACAACACGACCTGCAGTTTGAATGACGCGCTGAAGTGCGGGAAATCGGTACGCATAATCGTAACTGTCCATTGCCGCTAGAGCGTCATTGTCACTACCTGGGACACCCTCTGCGAGCCTCAGGGCTAAATCATCATACCGGATGGATCTTGGTGCCAGGCCCAAACTCACAATCACTGCGCCGCGCAATCTAAGACCCTTGAGATCGATACCTTCTGAAAACTTTCCGCCAATGACTGCAAATCCAGTGATCCTCGAATCTACTGTGAAACTATCAATAAACGCTTTGCTTTCTGAATCGCTCATATCGACGGTTTGACGCAGAACCCGTTCATCACGCGCACCCGAGTGATAGCGAGACGCAATCAGGTCAAGGTACTCATACGAAGGTAAATAGATCAGGTAATTGCCGGGCTGAGATTGGGTGAGCTGCGCCAACAATTCCACCAACGCATGCGCTGATTGCTTTCTGTTTGCAAAATCGACCCGCATAAACTTTGCAATCAAGGTTAGCTGGTTTTTAGCCGGAAAAGGCGATGGTAATCGTAACCAGTGAGCATTGTCAGTTAAGCCTAAGAATTCCGAAAAATAGACTTTTGGCGCTAAGGTCGCTGAAAACCCCACGACGCTTTGGACGTAATCATATCCAACTTTAAGTTGAGCGCCTGGGTGCATGCAGTTGAGCTGAACCGATCGTAGACCTTCTGACGCCGAGAGGGTCAGACAGTAATCCTCATTGATTTTTTCTGCAACTTGTAGGAATTGATACGCTTCAAAGAAAACGTCCATCAGCGGTTTGGAAGTCCCTTGCACTAGTTCAATATCTTCAATCAATCCAAGGAAATTCTGGGTCCGCTTGAGGAGCGGTTTGAGCTCAGCGTGTTCAATCTTAGCCTCCCGGCGGTCTTCACCTCGCTCACGATAGAGCTTAAGCAGTGCCGCGTTCATCTGTTTGAGGGCTTTGGCGATCGAAGGTCTTTCGATTTTAAGTTGTTTAATAGCACTCAAGATCTGAACTTGCGTTAGGCCAGCAGAAAACATCGATCGACCTCGATCGACAAGGTTATGGGCTTCATCGAGTAAAACACTGTAGGGACTGGCCCTGCTACCATCAAAAAATCGCTTTAATCGGCTCGAAGGGCTAAACAGATAATTGTAATCCCCAACGATGACATCGGCTTCGACAGCCGCGTCGAGGCTCAACTCGAATGGACAGATCATTTTGGATGTAGCCAGGGCTTCAATCCGCGTTCGATCCCAATGCCCTGATTGCTCTCGGATTAAAGCTAGTGCATCGGGTAATCGGTCAAAATAACCCCCTGCATACTGGCAAGACTCAGGGTCGCAGGGTAACTCCGGATTAAAACAAGTCTTAGCTTTAGCGGTGATGACGACGGACCTCAGTGGGAGGCCGCTACGATGAATACGTTCGAGTGCAGTTTCAGCACTGCTCTGGCCAGCGGTTTTAGCCGAAAGGTAAAAGATTTTATCGCAGCCATTCGCTGGTAACGCCTTGAGCGCTGGGAACAAAACAGCCATTGACTTACCCAGGCCTGTGGGCGCCTGCACCATTAAGCGAGCCCGTCGCACAACATTACGATAAACGGATTCGGCGAGCAGGCGTTGTCCGGGCCTGAAGTCTTCAAAGGGAAATTCGAAATTAGTCAGGGCATGATTACGCCTGACAAACCAGTTGGACCGCTGCTTGAACCACTCAATGATAGGTTCGATAATCTCGTCGAACGCAATTTGGAGCGCTTCAGCACTCAACTCCTCACAAACAGCGGATTCTCCAAGGCTTTCTGGGTGTACATAGGTTCGTTGAACACGAAGCTTTGGGTATCCCAGAGATTGACAGAGCATGTGACCGTAAATAGCGACCTGATTCTTGTGCTGCTGGATAGCGCCAGCGGGAATTTGCGCCAGAGTGAGCCGAGTCGTTTTTATTTCCTCGAGCCAAGGTAACTCAGAATCAGTAGCTGGGGTATACCCATCAGCCCGGCCTTGGAGGGTGATTTGATGGCCTTTATGAACCAACTCAGTGCTGAGCCTTTGTTCTGCGACGTAGCTGGAACCACGAGACTGCTGAATTCGTCGGTGGGTTTGTATACCTTCCATAGCGCTGGTCTGGTGAGTTACCCTCGCATTGATGTCTCCCACTTTTGAAAACCCTGCTACGAAGCCTACAGAAAATGTTAATTTTAAGGGCTCGCTCACCGAAGTAGCCCCATGCCTGCTTGACTGACGAACCTAAACGAGGCTTGCCGCTCCAGGGCTGTCTGGCCACTAATTTGATGACGCCTTTGCAGAGACCCCAACGCCTCCACCTCAGTTAGGCGAGCATCTTCGGCTTGTGATCGAGAAGCCAACGTTAATGCAAGCTCACTCAAGCCAATCCAACCTGCACAGAGCGTATCAAACAGAACGGGCATCTTGGCGGTTATCCGCTTGGGTAACAAAAAGGGTCGAGGCATCAATGCCCTGCTCCACTAAAAACTCCAGCCATGCAATTTGATGCTTTTGCAACCGATCTCCGGGGCCTTTAATCTCGATCAGCTCATAGGTGTCAGGATGCAAAACCACAAGATCAGGAAACCCTTTTCGGAAAGCTTTTATGTCCTTCAGCAATTGCCGAAAGATTGCTTCAAGCGCGGCCCATGGGGTTTGATCAAGTATTCTGAGGAGCAAATCGGAGGAAAAAGCAGGCCAATAAACGAAGGGGTTCGTAATGCCTTGTTTCGCATCACACCAGCCCTGCAATTGATTTCTTCGATAGTCACGGTTGGCGAGGACTTTAAATCGATCCTCAAACAATTGCGCGCGCTGCTTGTAGAAATCAGGTTCATAGAGATCCGAGGGTCCCCGCTCGAACGGGTGATGAAATGCGCCGGGTATGGGTGAAAAAATCACCTCCCAGAACAAAACACCAAACAAGCCAGGAAACAAATGATTTTCGATATGAACTGCAGTCAACCCTTGACCGCTCAATTCGTTAACAACCTGTTGTTCGATGGTCAGTGATGGATCAAGAACGAGCTTGATGTCTTGGCGCGGAACTTTCTGCTGAGGTTCTTGTACAGTGTCGACGGGTGTAGCGGCCTGGTTCTGAAGTTGCCTCCGGGCGTAGCTTAGCTCTGAAGCATCCGTGGATGCATCCAGAATCTCGAGGCAAAGCCGTCTAACGATGTCAACACGCTCACTTTGCAGCCTGGCTTGGCGTTCTCTCGATGGGGATCGCGTCGTTCCACGATAACAAATCAAAGCGTCCTCAATCGCGCCAAGTCGCTCAAATGACTGTGCTAGCAGGAGATATAATTTGTCCTGAGATCGGTTCAGCGATGCAATTTTAGAGCGCTCCGGTACTAGTGATTTCAAGCACTTTAACTGCTCTAACAGCGCTATTTTGGCAACTGGGTCGGGAAAGCGCTTGAGGTGTCGGGTGCTCGACTCAAGCTCTCCGGCCCAGTGCCGTAGAACGCCCAGCAGTCTTGCAAGGTCAAGACTAGCCCGATCATCAAACGAGCGACTGAGGGTCAAATCAACGGATTCAAAGGTTTGTTGGCCAAGGTCAGTCCGAACAAATTCATCCAAGTGTTGGTGAGGATTACCGAAAAAAAGATGCTGGCAAATTGACATAACGCCTCTTTTTCTCTGACGAACAATTGATAGATTAGGTAATTCGTAGTTAGATACAAGCAAGGCTTCGTCTATGTCTTGGCGATTCGCCTGAATCAAGCCCAATGCTCCCAGCGCCCCGCAGGATTTAAGTTCTGCCTTCGATCGCATCAAAACGTTAAGGTCTCGGCGAGAGGGAACCGCCAGCTCGAGGAACTGAAACTGGACCAATTCATCGATGGCTCTAGAAAGGTGATCGATCTCGGAATAAGTCAGTTTGTCGACTCTGAAATAAACAGGCTTCCGGGTTAGCAGTCGCGCATAAAGTGCTCTAGCATCCAAAGAGCAAGCAAAAAAGCGATCAAGAATTTGTTGTTCGTTGAAATTCAGTGCATCTGAGTAACGGGCCCTGACGAATTCGAGAACAAATTCGAGGTAATCGAGATAGTAAAGCGGATTGGTTACGGGGTCGGTCGATTGCAAGGACATTGGCGCATCATAAACTGTATTTATATACAGTTAAAGTATGGGCAACCCACTGGACGATAGGCTTGCATGAAGCGTGAATATTCAACGAAGCATTGCTAGCCAACTACAGGCTTAGCGCTCCAGCTTTCCATAACTTCAGTCGTTTTGTTGGTCAACCGACGCTTCCAACCCGCGGGTGCCAACAGACCTTGATCCTCGAAGCGTTCTAGCCAGCAACTCCCGGGGTATCAAAACCAAAACGTTTCATTTTGTTTTTCCAGCGCCCGGATCTGAATCGGTGGGTTAGCATCAGGGCTTTGATCAGGTAGTCGCCCAGCAGCGCAGCGAAGATCCAAGTGACCGACAATCCAGCCAGGGTAAAAACTGCGGCCAATCCGACTCGAATACCGATCAGGCCCACCATCGTGGCTAGCAGTGGATATCGCGTGTCCCCTGCCCCACGAAGACAACCGCTGAGCGTAAACTCGATGCCCATCAGTGGCTGCGCTAGACCAAGGATATAGATAAAGATCACCGTGTAATGAACCACAAGGTCATCATCGATCAGGTAGCGTGAAACTTCTTCAGCAAACAGCATGATGATCAGAGACATTGCCACCATGCTCCCGATCGCAAGCCGTGTCGCTCGCCACCCTTGGCGCTCAGCTGCTTCTGGCTCTTGGGCGCCAAGATGTTGCCCGACTAATGTCGCGCCCGCGATCGAAAAACCAAAACCCACGACAAAGGACAGGCTCAAGATTTGAACACCAATGCCATAGGCCGCATAAGGCTCCGTCCCATAAGAAGCGACTAACCATAAAAAGCCGATAAAACCGAGCTGAAAAACGAACTGTTCCACCGCCGCGGGGTAACCGATTTGATAAAGCTGCTTGACGCGCAGCCAGGTAAAAGACCCTCGACCACCCACATCTACCCTTAGCTTTCGGGTGTACCAGAGGCCGATTAGAACCGCAGCTGAAACCGTTAATGAAAGACCGCTGGCCAAGGCCGCACCCAAGGTTCCGAGCTGTGGTAGTCCAAATTCTCCAAACACCAGTCCATAGACCAAAAAGACGTTGATGATATTCATCAGCACACCGATCCAGAGGGGGGTTTTAGCATCACCCGCAGCGCGCAGCGCAGCACCAAAAACCATATTGACCGCGAAACTAATGTTAAACAGAGCCAACACCTGGATAAATTCGGCCGCCATACGCGTGGTATTCTCATTAAGACCGAAGACGCCGGCGATTTGATAGGCGAAGGCGATGCAAGGCAGGGTCAACAAAATTGATACACCAATCCCAACCCATAAAGAAGCACTGGTCACTCGTGCAGCCTCACTTAAGTCATTGGCACCCCAAGCCCGAGCCACCATTGCGGTTGTACCCGCGGAAATGGCCATCAAAATAGCTTGGATTGCGAAGAACAAGCGGTGTCCGGTTGTGACCGCAGCAACCGCTTCCGAGCCGAGACTCCCGACAATTTTGATACTGATAATGCCAATCACTGAAAATAGCAGATTACCCAGAATTGATGGCCAGGCTAATTCCCAGATTTTTAGCTGAACAGAACTCTCGGCGGGTCGATGACCGTTTTGATCTTGTGGCGTTGTCGTATTAGACATAACGAAACTATGGGCTCTAAAAAGAAAAACGTCAGTAAAAAACGGGAATAAACACCAACTGCCGTTAATGGTGGGCGAACATACACGAACCCGCCACGCGGGTAAAGCCGGGCCTCATTTTGAGCGATTTATGCGTCGGGGGGTTACTGCGCAACCAGCCCACAAGCAGTCGTTCAGACCAAAGGAATGGTCACCGAAAAGGTTGAGCCCGTTCCAAGCGATGAAGTCACAACCACACGCCCCCGATGGCGCTCTGCGATGTGTTTGACAATGGACAACCCAAGGCCCGTGCCACCAGCATCCCGTGAGCGTGCTTGATCCACCCGATAAAAACGCTCAAAAATTTTGTCGTGCTCTTTTTTCGGGATTCCAGAACCCTGGTCAATCACTTGAACCACAATAGAATTTTGTTGATCAAAAGCCTTTATCAATACTTTTTGGCCAGCATCGCTGTATTGCACCGCATTCTCAACCAAGTTTGCGATCATTTGAGAGAAATCCCCTTGATTGGTATGAATACGAGCGGTCGAGGCTGAGGGACTGATTTCGAGGTCAAGATGAATCTGCTGTAATTCTGCGTCCAAACGTTGGGTTTCATAAACAGCCTCAATCAGTGGTTTTACCAGACGCTCCGCGGTATACGGCAGCACTTGTCCCGCTTCAAGGCGCGATAGCTGCATCAGGTCTTGTACGATTGCGCCAAGCCTTAACACTTGCAGCTGACTCCGGTTTAAAAAGGATGTCCGTATCTCGCTTGGCATGCTTTCATCATCGGCAAGCGTATCGATAAACCCTCTTAGCGCTGAAATTGGCGTTTTGAGCTCGTGGGACGCATTGGCTACAAAATCAGTTCTAACACGCTCCAGCCTCAATAATTCCGAGACATCCTTTATAACGAGCAGCATGCCAGTTGGCGCCTGGTCAACTGGCATCAATACAGAAACCTCTACCGAAAGATCTCCAAGTTGCACAGATTGAAAGCCTGAGGTCAGTGATGACCACCCCTGTTTAACGAGTTGATTCAAGTCGTCATGAGAATGAAGCGATGCAAAAGACTGGTCCTGTGCCGCTTCCGCGGATATCTGCAGAATTCGGCACGCTGCGTCGTTCATGTGAATCACCTGGCTTGCTCTTCCAAGAGCAACAACCCCTTCGGTCATTCCCTGCAATACCGCAGCAAGTTCATTCCTGCGCGCGGATACCTCAAGCATTTTTTCTTCGGTCCCCGCCGCAAGCTGGTTGAGCGCTTGAGCCAATTGCCCGAGCTCATCCTGCCGATCCTCGGGGATTCGCAGGCTGAACTCCCCTGCGGCCATCGATCTCGAAGCTGAGGTCATCTGCAGCATCGGCAAAACAATTTTGCGAGTAAAATACAGACCGATCAGGAGAAACAGCGCAGTGAGTAACGCGGTCACCATCAGTGTTTGGTCACGCACCCTGTCAACTTTTTCATCGATGCTTGTCAAAGGCATGCTAACCCTTATGTAACCTGTCCTTGAGGAATCAGGACCGAGGGTCAGTGCGAGATACAGCATCTCTTGATTTAACGTCGCACTGAACCGCTCCGCCATTCCTATCTCCCCTCCACCGCTTGCTGCAAGCGCAATCTCAGGGCGCGTTAGATGGTTTTCCATAAGACGAGCATCTTTCTTGTTGTCGTAGAGCACAACGCCTAGAGGATCTAAAACAGTGATTCGTTGCTGAGAAGTGATTAAAGGAAGTGGCTTGAGCCCGGCCATTGGAGGTTCATAAACCTGTTTCAGGAGATGGACTTGCTCTGCCAGCGAGGATTGTATCGAGGCCCTGGCATCAGCCTGAACCTGATTCAGGGCAAGGTAACCCAGACTCAAAGAGCTCAACAGCACGAGCGTGGAGAGCATGCCCCAGATTTGCCAGAGCAGCCTTGATCTAAATATGCTTGGCTCAGTTGCTGTTGACAATCCGATACCCGACCCCTCTCACGGTCTCAATCAATCCAGAATCTGCGCCCAGTTTTTTTCGGACTGAGCGGATGTGAACATCAATGTTCCTGTCGATTACAACCACCGTCTCGCCAAGAACGCGGCTAATGAGTTGCTCTCGAGAAAAGACACGGCCAGGCTGCTCAACCAAAGTCGTCAACAAACCAAACTCTGTGGCCGTCAGTCTCAGCTCTTCATCGTTAAGGAATACTTGATGGCGCAGCAGATCCACACGAAGCCCCTCATGGACAAGCGTATCCTCTGCTTTTTGGAGATGATTGCTCCCTCGGCGCAGTACGGCCTTCACTCGGGCGAGTAGCTCCCTAGGGCTAAAAGGTTTGGGCATATAATCATCAGCGCCTAACCCTAGACCAATCACAACATCCGCCTCCTCACTTTTTGCAGAAAGCACAATGATCGGAATTTCTTGGGTAGTGGTGTCGAACCGAATGGATTGGCAAACGCTCAATCCATCTAAACCTGGGAGCATCAAATCCAAAATGATGAGATCTGGCCGCTTATCCTGCACCAGTGCCAATCCCTCATCCCCCCGCTCGGCCGTCACGACTTCGTAACCCTCCCGCTGCAGGTTGTAAGCGATCATATCCTGAATATCTCGCTCATCTTCAATAACGGCGATTAACGATTTGGGCATTCGTTTAACTTCCAGTCATGATCAATGCTTGACTAAATCTTTTGGAAAACAAGCACGGCGTTGGTGCCGCCAAACCCAAAGCTGTTTGACATGACAGTGGTGATACCCGCCTGATCAATGCGTTCGGTAACAATCGGCGCAGGCTCAATGTTTGGGTCTAACTCGTCGATATTGGCAGATGCGCAGATAAAGTCGTTATCGAGCATCAACAATGAATAAATAGCCTCATGAACGCCCGCAGCGCCTAGCGAATGTCCACTGAGGGACTTGGTCGCACTGATTTTTGGTAATTCGTCACCAAAGACTCGGCGAATCGCAGCAATCTCGGGGGGATCCCCAGCCGGCGTGCTGGTTCCATGGGCGTTGATATAGTCTACAGGGTCCTTCAAGTCAGTCATGGCGAGACGCATAGCCCGTTCTCCGCCCTCACCTGATGGCGCAACCATGTCAAAGCCATCAGAGGTCGCCGCATAACCTTTGACTTCGGCGTATATTTTCGCGCCTCGAGCCCTCGCATGCTCAAGCTCCTCAACTATGACAAAACCGGCACCACCGGCGATGACGAAGCCGTCTCTATCCGCATCGTAGGCTCTGGAGGCAGTCTCAGGATCGTGATTACGCTTGGTTGACAGCGCACCCATCGCATCAAACAAAGCTGTCATGGACCAATGTTCTTCTTCGCCACCGCCCGCAAAAACAATGTCTTGTTTGTTGAGCTGAATTTGTTCGAGGGCGTGACCAATGCAATGGGCACTTGTTGAACACGCGCTTGTAATTGAATAGTTGATCCCTTTGATAGAGAAGGCTGTCGCCAGACAAGCAGAAATGGTCGAGCTCATCGTTCGGGTAACTCGATAAGGGCCCACACGTTTAAGCCCTTTTTCTCTAAGAATATCCGCTGATTCCGTCAAGTTAGATGAGCTCGCGCCACCAGAGCCGGCCACGATACCTGTTCTTTCGTTTGACACTTCTGCTTCTTCGAGGCCCGAGTCTGCAATCGCCTCTTGCAGCGCGATGTAGGAAAAGCCTGCGGCGTCTCCCATAAAACGGCGCAGTTTTCGATCAATCAGAGCCTCTTGATCGATCTCGATACTCCCTGCAACATGCGAGCGCAAGCCCATCTCTTCATAGATCGGCTGGTGCTTGATTCCTGATTGAGTCGCTTTGAGCGACGCGAGCGTCAATGGAACTGAGTTCCCCAACGGGGAGACGATGCCTAGACCTGTGATCACTGCTCTTCTCATGGTTTGCCGATTCCTCTTCTGAACTACAATGGATCCGCTATTTCGGTTCGATGTGCCTCATGGTCACCCTGACTGTGCAGAGTGTGCTGATTCGTTAATGATCTTAAAACTATTTTCGCGGCCTACAGATCCAGCATCCCTTTTCTTGTATTGCTGAACCTCTGCTATCAATAAAGAGCTGTTCCGTGCCTCAGGCGGCTTAAAAAAACCGACGGATCCAAGGGCTATTTAAAACACTCGTTTCGGGCGCCAGGCATCATCGTCACCCGAAACCAATCAACCCAAAGCGTTAGAACAATGAGTCATCACTTGAAATCATCCAGAGATGTGAACAATCCAACCTTGATACTCTCTGCTGTGTAAATCAAAGCATCATCGACAAGAACTCGGCAGTCCGCAATACCTAAGACCGTTTTTCCTTCTCGTATACGAGTCACGTCAATCTCATATCGCACCAGTTTATTGGTCGGCAAAATTTGGCCGCGAAACGCTACTTTGCCACAACCGAGGGCACGCCCAAGACCCCTATTGCCTTTCCAAGCAAGAAAGAAACCAAGGAGCTGCCACAATGCATCAAGGCCTAAACATCCTGGCATGACCGGGTCATCAACAAAATGGCAATCAAAAAACCATAAGCCAGGATGGATATCCAGTTCAGCAATGATCTGCCCCTTACCTGCCTTTCCCGTATCCGAATTAATGGAAGTGATGCGATCCATCATTAGCATTTCACCGATGGGCAGATGCGCGCCCCCAGGACCAAACATCCTGCCATAACCGCATTCCAGTAACGCCGCCTTGTCAAATGCGTGTTGAAGCTTTAAATCCGTGGTTTCTGTGCTCATAAGAATCGTGGGGAAACCACGCAGTTGTTAAGTGGAGCGAGTATAGCATCGAAGAAAAGGAATAAAACTTTGACATCTGGGGGACAATATGGAAATTTGCTGTACGAATGCGTCGAACCCACTTTCCACATTGCAACCTCTGGAGCTACTTATGCCCGACATAAGCCCACTCGCTGTCGTTCATCCGAACGCTAAAATTGGTGCCGACTGTATGATTGGGCCATTTTGCACTGTTGGCGAGCATGTTCAGATTGCCCCTCGGACGCGTCTGATCAGTCACGTCGTCGTTGACGGCCATACAACCATCGGCGAGGACTGCACGGTCTATCCTTTTGTGACACTGGGCATCGCCTCCCAGGACCTTAAACACGAAGCAACTGCGGCCACCTACACGAAAGTCGGGCACCGCAATATTTTTCGTGAATTTGTCTCAGTTCACAGCGGCACAGAGGATGGAAGTTCCACGGTCATCGGCAACGATTGTGCACTCCTAGCCCATGCTCACGTTGCGCACAATTGTACGGTTGGCGATCATGTCATTATGAGTCACAGCGCAACCCTTGGGGGACACGTCCTCGTTGGCGATTACGCCAACATAGGCGGCCTCGCGGCGGTTCATCAATTCTGCCATGTCGGTAGGGTCGCCATGATTGCCGGCATGGCGCGGGTCGTACAAGATGTGCTGCCTTATACGATCGCCGAGGGGCACCCTGCTCACATGCGAGTGGTCAATAAGATTGGACTGGAACGCGCGGGCTTTGAATCCAAGGCGATCCATGAAGTCCGCAAGGCATTCAGAATTTTGTTTTCAAGGGAATTACGTTTAGACGACGCTGTGAACGAAGTCAGAAAAGAATTCCCAGACTCATCGCACATTGATGAGATGTTGGCCGCGATCGCCAGTTCCCAGCGTGGTCTGGCTCGGCCCGACTCATCGACATTTGAGTTAAATGTCGGATAGTGCTCCCGCTTTTCTGCGGCTAAGGAGATTCAATGATTAAAGCTGTACTTTGGGATTTTGGCGGCGTTTTAACCAGCAGCCCTTTCGAAGCCTTCAACCGTTTTGAAGCCGAGCAAGGAATTCCCCACGACTTCATCCGCTCAATTAACTCGACCAACCCTGACACCAATGCCTGGGCCCAGTTCGAGAGCAGCAAGATGAGCGTTGATGCCTTTGATGCTGCCTTTGCATCCGAATCGAGGGAAAAAGGTCATGAAATACCTGGCAAAGCTGTCTTGGCATTATTGTCAGGTGATATTCGTCCCAAAATGGTTGCGGCGTTGCGACGGATCAAGCAAAGCTTTGCTGTTGGTTGCATCACCAACAACGTGAAATCGGGTCAAGGCGCTGGAATGGCGAGGTCTTTGGTTAAGGCTGAAGCCGTTGCAAATGTGATGGCACTGTTTGACGTTGTCATTGAGTCCAGTGTGATCGGGGTGCGAAAGCCAGACCCCAAGATTTACCAATTGGCCTGTGAAGCAATGGAAATCGATCCCAACGAGGCACTGTTCATCGACGACCTAGGGATTAACCTAAAACCTGCGAAAGCCATGGGCATGCGCACTATTAAAGTCCTTGGCGAGGCTCAGGCATTAAATGACTTGGGTAAGGCGCTCGACCTTGATTTTTCCGATATTGGTGACTAAATCGCAACAATATGGGCACTCCCACCCGGCTCAGCAACCAGCAGCGCTGGTTTGAGCCCGGTGTGCAATTGATAAGCTTCCTCAACTGCTGCATTGTGGCGATCGGCGTCGACCTTGGGCACCAAAGCAATTGCGCAGCCACCAAAGCCTGCGCCCGTCATGCGTGCCCCCAGTGCATACCCTGAATCTCTGCTGATCTGGGTAATGTGATCTAATGCATCACAACTCACTTGGTAGTCCTCTGACAGGGATCGATGGCTTTCATTCATCAGATGTCCAAGCTGGACTAGATCGCGATCCGCCAGGGCTAGAGCGGATTTCTCGACTCGTGTTTGTTCCGTGAAAATGTGGCACGCCCTTGCCTTCAGCACTGGGGCGTCAAGATTTTCCAAAACCAAATCAGCCGTTTGTGCGTCCAACTGAGCGAGCCGCTGGCGGTTCGCAATCGCCGGGTTCAGAGCTTCAATCTGCTCAATCTCTGCTACACGTTCGGCATAGCCCGAAGCCGCCAAAGTACGCGGCACTCCGGTGTCCATTACCACCAAACAGTGCGTCTCTGGAATAGAACGCAGCCGTTCAAACTTCAGAGTCTGACAGTCGAGTTTGATAAGACCTCCCATTAAAATACTCACTGGATCCATCACCCCGGAGGGCACTCCAACAAAGTTGTTTTCTACCTGCTGGCATAAAAGCGCTAACGTAAGCCGAAAGCTAGCGTTGCTGTCATCGACAATTTGGTTAGACAAGGCGTGATGATTAACCAACGCAAGGAGCGCCAAAAGCGAAGCAGAACTTGAAAGTCCACCGCCGCTGAGGTCCGACGTCAACCAAAGGTCAAAGCCTCTCCCCAACTGTCGATGGGTGCCGATTCTAAGCAGTCCTCGAACATAGTCTCCCCAGACACCACTGGCCAAGCTCATCACATCCAAGGGGTTAATAACGTTCAGCTGGTTAAATCGACCGCTGAAGACACGAACCTCTGACCGACCTGTAAAGCGGTAATAACCGCGAGTTTCCTGCTTGATGGTCATGGGCATCACAAGACCACCGCAGTAGTCAATATGCTCCCCGATCAGATTGATTCTGCCCGGTGCGTGAGCGACGTGGGATGGATCGGCCCCAAAAACGCTACGAAATTCCGTAATCCCTTGGCTGTGATCGATGGGCCTCTCAGTCATGGTCTGAAAATTTTAAAATGCTACGCCACTGATACAGCTGTTCCGGACGTAAGATCGTGTCTTCTAGACAATCCCGATTAATCGCATTGGGAACCACCTGAGGCTCGAGACAAATCGCTTCCAAAATATCATCCTCACCAAACCGGGTATAAACCTGAACGCCTGGCTGATCCGTCGAGATCGACAGGGTTAAGCCGTCGTAAGTGAGCGAACCGATGACTGAAGGCTCGCTTTGAATCATCGCTGAGGTCGATCGGTAGAAGTAATGATCGAACCCTCCTAGTTGAGCAAGACGCCTGCGATGGGTCGCCAACCAATCGGAAACTAAAGCATCTGTATCGGGTTTAAACCCGTCTTGCTGGAGTCCAAAGGATGTTGACGTGGCGACCCGGTCAGAATCAACTTCATAACCATCTTCGACATAAAGTGATAGCTGATGGTCAGGAAGACTACCCGCGGGACCGAGACAGTAGTAATTGTGTTGGGTTACGTTGACCAAGGTTGGCGCAGTGCAACGAGCATTGACTGTATAGGACAAACCATTTTCGATGAGCCTAACCGAACAGGTTAACGCTAAGCCAGCCGGATATCCGCCGTGCCCTTCGGGTAATTGCAAAGAAAAATCGAGTCCTTGCTCGCACACCTCAACGTCCCAATAGAGTTGCCCGATCCCGGATTCGCCGCCATGGAGCTGATGATCCCCATCATTGGGCTCCAAGTGGACTGCCATCTCGTCGATGCAGCAATAACTATTTTCAATGCGGCCGCCAACTGGACCCACCATCGCGCCGAGACTTACGCTATCAATGCAGTAATCCCTGTGATCTGGAAGCGCAAGAATGACAGAACGCCACTGACCGTGAGAGAGGACCTTGAGCGCTGTGGTGCGAGCCCCGTAGTTGATCATCTCGAGGGCTACCGTATCAGAAGTCAGCGTGTAGACTTGAAGTCGATCCGTGGACATCAGCCTGCTGCAATTTTCTGGATAAAGTGGAGTTCGCTCGCGGGATCGAAGGTTGCAAGGAACGGTTCCTGAACGATCTCACCATCAATGACCAGCGCGAGGGCCTCAAGGTTTGCATCAGCAACATTGGGTAACCGCTCCCTCAGTTCGACCAGCAATTCACGATAGTTGACGGCTGTCACCTGTAGCTGCTCGCAGCTAAAGAAGTTCTCGAGTTCAGAAGAGAAAAAAACAACGGCCACTGAAGGCTTATCCCTGCTCCATAATCATTTTAAGAAGCTTCGGCGGCGAGCAAGGTAGTGAAGTAACAGGCAACCCAATAGCTTCGCTGACTGCGGTGCCCACGGCCGCCAGAGGCGGCACAATCCCGGTTTCACCCACCCCACGAACCCCAAAGGGGTGAAAGCTGTTCGGAACTTCGACAATAATCGTTTCAATCTCGGGCAAATCCGACGCCAAGGGGATTCGATAATCTAAAAATCCTGCATTTTCCATCACACCATCAGCGCTGTAGACATATTCCTCATTCAGTGCCCATCCAATGCCCTGCACCGCTCCGCCCTGAAACTGCCCTTCCACGTAACTTGGATGAATCGCTTTGCCAGCGTCTTGAATGGCAGTGTACCGAAGCACATCCGTCTTACCTGTCTCGGGATCCACCTCAATATCGCAGAGGTGAACCGCAAAGCTAGGGCCCGCTCCCCGGGCGTTGATGTTGGCCCTTCCGGTGATTTGCCCGCCAGTTTTTTCTGCCTTCGCGCAAATCTCTGCCAAGCTAAGATGATCGTCACTAGAAAGGTTAAGGGCGATACCGTTTTGATAATCGACCTGCTCTGGCGTGACATTCCAAAGCTCCGCTGCCCTGGCCTTCAGCTGTTCGATGATATCTTCAGCGGCCTCAATGACAGCCATTCCCGTGGCAAAGGTAGTGCGACTCCCCCCGGTTGTTTGGTTATATGCCACATGCTCGGTATCAGCAACGATGGGGTTCAATGTGGCCGGCGCCACCCCTAAAACCTCAGCGGCCATCATCTGCATGGATGCCCTAGACCCACCAATATCGGGTGAGCCCTCAATAATTGATCCGGTACCGTCCGGGTTTAGGTGGATCATCACGCTCGACTGGCCACCGATGTTAAACCAAAATCCAGCAGCAAGACCGCGACCCGCATTGTCCTTCAACGCAGACTGGTAGTGCGGCGAAGACTGGGCTGCAAGCAGACAGGCTTCGAGTCCCACGGTTTTAAGCTTGGGGCCGTAGATTGTTTGAGTGCCCTCTTTTGCCGCATTTTTCAATCTCAAGTCAATCGGATCCATACCGAGCTTTGAAGCCAGCTCATTCACCGCCATCTCCGCAGCGAATTCGGCTTGAGGTGCCCCCGGGGCACGATAGGCAGCCGCTTTGGGCTTGTTCACAACAACATCAAAACCCTCAACATACATGTTTTCAACATCGTAAGGGGTAAATATGGTCATGCAACCGGGTCCCATTGGGGAGCCCTTGAAAGCGCCCGCCTCATAATGAAGGGATGCCTGCATCGCCGTGATCGTGCCGTCGGATTTGGCACCAATCTTCACCGTGCTTTGGCTCGCTGAAGCGGGTCCAGAAGCCCTAAAAACATCTTCTCGAGACATCGTCATCTTGACTGGCCGGCCTGACTTCTTAGATAAAATGAGGGCAACGGGCTCAAGATAAACGGTTGTTTTACCGCCAAAACCTCCACCGATTTCGCTGGCAACGACTTTAATTTGACCCAACTCCATGTTCAGTAGCTGAGCGACCCGAGCACGCACATCAAAGTGTCCCTGCGTCGGACACCAAATCATAGAGGGTCCATTGTCATCAAAACGAACGGTGGTCGCATGGGGCTCGATATATCCCTGGTGGACCGTTGGCGTTTCATAAGCGCGCTCTACAATGACATCCGCATCTGCAAAACCGACGGCAACATCGCCCTTTTTGAGTTCCATCCGCGCTGCGATATTTGACGCGACCGAAGCAGGCTCCGCCAAACCTTGAGTCATCATGTCGTCGTGCAATACCGGGGCTCCATCTTTGATTGCAGCATCGATGGTCAACACTGGCTCCATCACGTCATAGGCAACCGTGATCAGGTCGAGCGCCGCCTGGGCTGCAGCCTCAGTTCGAGCGGCCACCGCTGCAATGGCATGGCCGTGGTAGAGCACTTTGGTGTCTGCTAATACATTCGCCGCAGTGTCAACTAAATCCTTGCGGGCAGTGCCTGCCGCCAATGCTTCAGCATTCACTGATGGGAAGTCTTGATAGGTTGCGACGGCAAAAACGTCGGGATGTGCTTCTGCTTGGGAGACATCTAGCGCTGTGATTTTAGCATGGGCATGGGGGCTTCTTAGAATCGCACCCCAGATCATGCCCGGAAGCGATAAATCAGCGCCGTAATTGGCTTTGCCTGTGACTTTGTCGAAACCATCGGGCCTGATCGTTCTCTGCCCAATATGTTGATATTCTCGCGCTTCGCTCATCTTAAGCTCCTTGTCGCATAACGTCAGCGGCGTCCATCACCGCCTTAATGATTTTGTCATAGCCAGTACATCGACACAGATTTCCGGCCAGGTAGTACCTGGCTTCTTCTTCTGTTGGTTGAGGATTCTCCTCAAGCAGCGCCTTGGTTGAAACAATGAGTCCAGGCGTACAAATTCCGCACTGTAGCGCTGCATGTTCTAAAAATTTTTCTTGGATAACATGCAATTTATCTTGATGCGCGATGCCCTCGACAGTCTCTATCTGGCTGCCTTCGGCTTCAACACCCAGCACCAAACATGAGCAAACGAGCGCACCATCGAGCATTACTGAACAGGCACCACAGTCACCAGAGCCACAGCCCTCCTTTGTTCCGGTCAACCCGATTTCGTTGCGCAGGACGTGCAGCAGTGTTTCACTGGGTGTACAAAGAAACTCAACGGCATCGCCATTTAGTGTTGTTGAGACATGCGTTTTCATGATTGATCTCCTGCGCGCTCCGCTGCAATCAGAGCCGCGCGCTTGGTTAACACACCAACGACTTGGCGTCTGAATTCTACGGTGCCTCGCCGATCTGTAATGGGGCTGGCAGCATCCGACGCAGCTTTAGCAAGGCGCTCAAGCACATCATCTGAGATCGGTTGTCCCACCAGAATCTCTTCTGCCTCCGGGACTAAGATCGCGGTCGGTGCCACAGCGCCAATGGCCACCCGCGCACGCTGGCAGACGCCTTTATGGTCTAAGGTGAGACTAACAGCGGCCCCAGCCACGGCGATATCCATTTCTGTCCTCGGAATAAATCGAAGGTAGGCGTCTGAGGTCCCAGGAGTGGGCTTTGGTAGGATTAAAGCGGCCAGCAATTCACCTTTTTCGAGACAATTCTTACCCACCCCGGTCACAAAGGCTTCGACGGGGACGTGACGCGTTCCCCCAGGACCTTGTATAACGCAGATTGCGTGATTGGCCATTAACGCCGGAATAGTATCTGCTGCAGGGGAAGCATTACACAGATTCCCTCCCAAACTGGCTCTTCCTTGAACCTGGGTTGAACCGATCAAGTAAGCTGCCTCCACCAAACCCGGGAAGACTGATTTGATATCTCCGCGCTTTGTAAACTCCGAGCAGCTCATTGCGGGACCCAGTGTCAGACCGTCGTCACTCCACTCAGCCTCCCGCATTCCAGGTATTTTTTTGACATCCACAACGAAGGTATCAGGCGCCTTAGGGCGCTGCATCTGGATGATCAAATCCGTTCCCCCAGACATCACTTTTGGCGGTGAGCTGGCGTCCGCAAGCAGCGCAATCGCAGCATCAATAGAATCAGGGGCGTGGTAGGTCAAAGCAGCCATGGTTTCTCCAAATAATCGGCTCATTTCGAGAAGACGTTATATCACGACCCGAGTCACGGCGCACGATCTTCGGCCAAGACGATGCCCTATTCCTAGAAAAGATAAAGGCGCCTCTAACTTCAGGCGAACCCACGACCCCAGTGAATCGCAACAGCAATCAACCCACCAATCAACATGATCCAGATGGGTAACTCGCTGATGATCATTCCTAGACCGCGTTTCGCAGGATCTTTGACGTAGGCAGCTGCATACATGAGTCGACCGATCAAATAGGTGCAGCCCAGTACCGCGGCATAATATTGCCCAACGTAATATCCGAAGAGCCACAGTGCGGGTAAGAAAACAGCCAAGCGCTCTAGGGTGTTGTAATGAACCCTGAACCAGCGCTCGAAGTGCTCGTCTCCGGTCACCGCGGGCGCAGCAACCCCATATTTCCCCCGAGCTCGACCGACAAGCAGGCCCAAAACTGAATATTGGAGGATGGCAAGTAGAGAAACTGCACTGACTAATTCCATATCCACCTCAACCTATAAAAAAAAGAGCCCTTGAGTGTGATCGCATTTCTTTCCCCTAGCAAGGACCTGTCTAGGTTAATCAATCAAGCAATCA
>Ga0315330_10000544_pt1 | contig 23686 bp, 17 predicted proteins | sample M140m34915metaG_FD_203453 | JGI IMG/M metagenome (GOLD analysis project Ga0315330, IMG submission 203453) | Ammonia-oxidizing marine archaeal communities from Monterey Bay, California, United States - M1 40m 34915 | ecosystem: Environmental > Aquatic > Marine > Intertidal zone | place: USA...
GGCGAAAAAGCCAACCATCGAGGCGCATCGGCAAGATCGGCAAGCAGCGCCGTACGGCCACTGGCAAGATGCAGAATGCGTATTTGATGACGCCTGCCGGATGCCGTCACATAAGCTATTTGTTCTCCACTATGACTCCAGGTGGGCCAGCCATAACTCCCAAAATCGGCAAAGAGTGGCTCGTGGTTACCTGTTCCTAAATCAACCATCCAAAGCGCTGATCGCGTAGCATCGCGCATCACGTTGAAGCTACGGCGCATATAAATCACCTGCTCACCATCATGGGAGACCTGTGGATAGCTCGCGTATTCAAGATCAAAGACGTCCATGGGCTGAAAGTTTGTCGACGTTTCCCCTAATACAGACTGGTTGAGTCCGACCAGACACCAGAGCAGTAACCCTGCTCTACAAGTTTGCGCTATGCTAAGACCCACTATCTCAGAGACCTGAAACATTCTGCTTTTAGGCCGAAAACTTTGCTGAAACATCGCCATCTCCTCCGAGGCTAAACTATGATTAAACCCTTTACTGTGAGTGTACCAGACCCTGTTCTTGCAGATTTAAAGGCCAGGTTAGCGAGAACACGTTGGCCTGACAGCATTGGCAAGGCTTGGGATTACGGCACAGATATTACGTTCCTTCGCGAACTCATCGATTATTGGCAGAATCATTTTGACCCCGTCGCGGCGGTTAAAAGCCTCAATCAGCTCGATCACTTCACCACAGACATTGATCAGCGCGCACTTCACTTCATCCATGCCACGAGCTCGCATCGTGACGCTCAACCACTCCTTATGACACATGGCTGGCCAGGGTCAATTGTTGAATTTCAGAGAATCCTCCCGATGCTCACTCAACCCGAGCATTATGGGGGCGACCCTTCAGATGCGTTTCACGTGATTTGTCCATCATTGCCAGGCTACGGGTTTTCTGATGCGCCGACTGTGCCCGGGTTCGATCAGAAGTCAGCAGCCATAGACCATAGGATCTTAATGGAGCGACTGGGGTATGAGCGGTATTTCCTACAAGGCGGCGATTGGGGTTCCGCAGTCAGCAGCTGGCACGCAAAAATTGCTCCTGAGCGTGTTGCAGCCCTGCACCTTACACTGATCTTTGTCTCCAAGCCCAAGCATCTTGAGGATCCGTTTGCGCAGGTTTCACCCGATGAGCTCGAGGCCTTGTCAAGAAGCCAAGCCCGCATGGTCAAAGGCACCGGCTATCAAGCAATTCAAGGATCAAAACCACAAACCTTGGGGTACGGATTGACCGATTCCCCGGTCGGATTAGCCGCCTGGATCAGTGAAAAGTTCCAGCACTGGACTGACCCAAACGTCCCGTTCGAGCACTCCATATCGATGGATGAGTTGCTCACCAACATTTTGCTATACTGGGTTAGCGGCAATATCACCGCTTCGACAAGGCTCTATTATGAGTCTGCCCACAGTAACGCTAACCTCTTTGAAGGCGGACGAATCCTGACACCGACCGGCCACGCAGTCTTCCCTGGGGAGTTATATTTGCCTCCCAGAGCCTGGGCTGAAATGCTTTACAACATTCAACATTGGGAAATTCAGCCCAAAGGCGGTCATTTTGCAGCCTTGGAGGTCCCCGAACTGCTCGCAACCGACCTTCGAACTTTTTTTCGCCCCTATCGCGTTTCCTAAAACAACTTTTCAGGCATTAATGCGCGAGGTGCGATTATTGGCTACTCAAGCTTGCCTTAAATTGACCGCGACGCTCCGCTGACTTCGTTTCCGCAGATACATCGCTCAAGCGTTCCAAAACCACCTGCTCGATTTCACCCGAGAACCGAAAATTATGGGGATAAGGGCCGACCGGCGAGCCTGTGTCTCGGCCAACATCAAACGTCTCACCACTCATCGAGTAGATGACGGGAACCGTCTGAGGTATACGTCCCTGTGCGCTTTGCACACCATCGACGATCAGCACCGCATCGCCCCCGGCGCCAAATCCACCGTCATGGGTGTACTCGACGACGATGTCGTGCCGCCCTTCATTGAGCACTGAGTCACTCGCAAGAAACGTCAAGGTATGACCAAACCAATTGTATAAATAGGTCGGCCTTCCCCCTTGATCGAGATAGAGACTCCAGCCGCCCATGTTACCGCCTTGGCAGGCAATCACCCCGGTACTAACCGGCTCAGGCAAGTCGACACTCGCACTGATTCGATAAGAGACATTTTTAAGATTTAAAACCGCGTGTTCGGGCATCCTGACATGGGCCAAGTTATAAGCCATTTTCTGGTGACCTTCTAGCGAGTGCGGTACGGCGTAGTCCCCGCCTCGGCGCGCCGCCGCATCTCTCAGTGGATACACGGACATCGCAACGGCTTCTCGATCAAATAATGCCTTGAGTGCTTCGAGTCGTTCAGGAAATTCCTCTGCTAAGTTTTCAGACTGTGAAAAATCGGCCTCGATATTGTAGAGCTCCCACTGCTCGTCGGGTCCGTCGAACTCAAAGCCTGCAAAACGGATCCATGGCAATCGACCGTGAAAACACGATGCCATCCAGCCCTCGTGATAGATCGCTCGATTGCCGAGTATCTCAAAATACTGCGTCATGCGACGACTGGGCGCCTCTTCATTTCGAAAGCAGTAACCCATACTGGTGCCATGAATTGGCATTTGAGTAATCCCGTTGACCTGCTCTGGCGCCTCAATTCCAGTGGCCTCCAGCACTGTTGGCACAATATCAATCACGTGATGAAATTGGGACCGCTGTCCGCCAGCCACATCGCTCATCGTTTTGGGCCAGGACACAGCAAGCGCGTTACGTGTGCCTCCAAAGTGCGAGGCCACCTGCTTCATCCACTGGAAGGGTGCATCGAGGGCCCAAGCCCAACCCACATTGAAATGATTTTCGCAGCGGTCCGTTCCAAAATCATCCATGTGTGCGAGGAGCCACTCTGGATCCTCGTGGACACCATTTTGAAATGAGGGCGCGCTCCAAGCACCATGAATCGTGCCTTCGGCCGATGCCCCGTTATCCCCAGTGAGGTAAATAATCAACGTGTCTTCAAAAATGTCCTGCTGTTCAAGGGATTGAAACAACCGATCAACCTGTGCATCGGTATGCGCCATAAAGCCGGCAAAAACTTCCATGAGTCTGCTAGCAACGGGTTTATAACGATCCGGGTAACTTTCCCAGCTCGGCACTTGATCCGGACGCGACGTCAACCGAGTTCCCGGCGGAATGATGCCGCGACTGATTTGGGCCTCATAGATTTCTGTCCGCAGCGCATCCCAACCTGCATCAAATCGACCCTTAAACGGCGCGACCCAAGATTCATCGACGTGATGCGGAGCGTGCACGGCAGCGGGCGCAAAATAACAGAAAAAAGGCCGATCCGGCGCTGCGGCTTTTTGCCGCTGGATCCAATGAATCGCTTGATCGGCAAGATCCTCGGTCAAATGGTAATCCGGTCGCCCTAAATGCGGCTCGATGGGCGTGGTTTGATCAAAAACAGGCGGCTCCCAATGACTTGCTTCAGCACCCAAAATTCCATAGAAACGCTCAAACCCTAGGCCCGTTGGCCAACGGTCAAACGGACCTGCAGGGTTTTGCTCCCAACTCGGCGTTAAATGCCACTTACCAAAACAGCCTGTCGAATAGCCATTTTGCTTTAGGATTTCAGCAAGTGTTGCGCTCTCTTTTGGGATGGCACTGTCGTAAGCTGGAAAACTATTGGCGATTTCGGTGATACCCCCCATGTGAACGCTGTGATGATTGCGTCCCGTCAACAGCGCAGCCCGGGTGGGGGAACAGAGAGCCGTGGTGTGAAACTGATTGAATCGCAATCCCCGTTCTGCAATCCGAGCGACGCCGGGACTGGGAATCGGTCCGCCAAACGTCTCAACGGTTCCGAAACCCACGTCATCAAGCATCACAATCAACACATTGGGCTTCCCTTGTGCCGGATTATTTAACCTCAGTTTCGATGGTGTTGAGTCACCGTACAGCCGCTCAACACGTCCCTGAAAGGACTCACTTTGAGTTGGGACCTTTTTCATTGTAGCTCCTTACCCGTTATTGCTTGAGAGAAGCGAGATCAAAGAGGCCCAAAAACATTCGAATACGATCTTGTTCTGAGGGCTCGAGTAAACATGTTTCCTCCAGCACGGCAGAGAGCGTCTGCTTACCCGATAACAATTTGGCCCAACTCGCTGCTGGCAGAGACCACTGGAGCGCACAGGTATCAAATTCAACCGGGACCGCCACAGAGTGACGAACCATCAGGCCTCCCCGACTACCGTCATCGAAAGAAAAGCCAATGCGATCGCTGAAACCCGTCGCTTGCTCGGCGTCAAGGAAAACCCTCAGTATAGCGACCCAACGCGCGGCTTCTCCGACAAGCACTTCAGCCTCGCGAATGCGGTGTATTCGAAAGCGCTTCAAATCAATCGTGCCATCGACTTCTAAAGCGCGGGTTAAACACCAATTCCTGATATTCGCCCCGGGAGAGCTCTGAGCCACTGCCCGTAGCGCACTCGCAAGTCGCAAGCGATCCTCATCGGGCGCATCAGGGTCTTCCGCAACGGTCAGGTAATGACCAAGCTCAAGCGCCCAGCGATAATCCTGGTCAGCCAGGGCTTCGTCAAACCGCGTGCGCATCATGGCCCTACCACCAAAACCCGCTATCATCTTTTCGGCTCGGGCGCGCGGCGGCACCGGGAACAACCGACTGGCATCCTCATCAAACCAGCCAAAGAGACCCGTGTAGACCTGCCTAACATGATGCTCTACAACACCATAAAGCTGCTGAGTATGGAAATCGGCCTCAAAGTCATCAGGTAATTTGATCTCATGGATCATCTCATCCAGAGTGAAACCTCGGTTTGCAAAACGAACGGTTTGATCCCAGATTAGTTGAATGGAATCTCGATAGCGTTCAATCGACTGGCGAATGTCACTGCGGCCCGACATCGGCGGGCCATGCGCACAAATCTGATGTTCGACATTTAGCTCGGCGAGCTCATCGAGACCCACCAGCAAAATGCGAGGATCTCTGTATTCTTCGCCCCGGATCGCAAAAATATTGAACAACGTCGGCCAGAAAATATTGTTAACCGCCAGATCAAGGTCAGGGAAGTGGATATTGACGGAGTCTGTTGCATCGCTGGGTGCTGGATAAAACACTGTCCTGAGTCCCGCAATGGTTGTTTCAAATGGCTCATCGAAGGTTTCTGTCGCAGGCAGATGGCCCGGAGTATAGGGCGCATGCCCTGGATTGCGATAAAATCTTCCAAGGCCAATGTTCACGAGCCCATCGGGCCCGGATTCAGGCAACATCATGGCAAACTGATGCACCATGCCCCTCGAACCCCGAGGACCGACCTCACCGCCAAAGCGCTGCAAGTTATCTTCAATCCCCGAGTGACCGTAAATTGGGAAATTGGCGTCCCCTCGATCATCACAGATTGCTGTGGTTCCAGCCACGTAATGAAAGTGAGTATAGATGCACGCTGTGATCGGCAAATCTGTCTGGGTTCGCAATTGCTTGATGGCCTGTTGCATTTCCTCGACGCACTCGCCGGTATCAATTGCGATAATGCCACCGGGACCACGAATGAACGTTTGATTCGAAAGTCCGTTTCCCACATAGCACCACGCATTTGGACCCACGGCATAGAATTTTTCCTGTAAGCGCTGGGAATGCGCAATGTGTTGGGGGTGCGCGAACTGCCCCCCCGGGGCTGCCGCAACCTCACCCGGCCTAAATGCATCGGTCTTGGCCAAAACCTTCTCCTTCAATGAATCGATGCCCCCAACTTACCCCAAAGTCGCATCGAGCCATACCCTGGAATCAGAAAAAGGATTCACAAGGTGAAGGCGCAAATCTCGCCGCAGAAACATCAGCACTCCATAATCGGGCATGTTTTGGATTTCACCATCAGCGCCATCGAAATTGAATCTGAGCATCCAAAGAGTTCTCTGCGGGTAAGTGCCGCAAAATCATCCATCGCGACCGAAGGTAAAAGACTTGAATTGAACGATTGCATCCCTGCAATTTTGGCTGACGCCCTGACGCAGAGACAAAGGGCGGACGCTCTAAACGCCTCCTGAGCAGGTGATGACTTCCCCAGTGATGTAGCCTGCTTCGGGGAGCGTTAGCAGATAGATCGCACCAGCGGCTTCCTCTACGGTGCCTGGTCTCCCCAATGGCACACTGCTGGATATCCCGGCTCGCTGGCGACTGGACAGCCCAACCCGAAAGCTGCGGTCACCAACCTCAATTTCCGGCACATCATCTTCGTAGGACTGCGTTAGACGGGTTTCGATATGTCCAAAAGCGACTGCGTTGACATTGCAGTTATACCGCCCCCACTCCTTCGCTAAAGTTTTGGTCAGCCCAATGACAGCGGCCTTTCCCGCGGAATAGGCCACTTGGGTTGCACTGCCTTGAGTACCACTGACCGACGAAATATTAACAACCCGCCGGGAAACACCAACGCCAGAATCCAACATCTCTTGTTTTACGGTTGGTCGCATCCAACCTGCGAAGGCTTGGAGAACGCGGAAGGGAACGGTCGCATGAATTTCAAGCATCGCTTGCCACTGCGCCTCAGAGTGGTTGTGCATGGCACCATTCCAAATGTATCCCGCATTGTTAACGACGATATCCAGACCACCAAACGCATCGACGGTCTCTTGGATCATCTTTTCGGGCAACGCACTTTCTCTAAGGTCTCCAACCGACGCAACCACCCCAACCTCAAAATCCGCAAGCCGGGAAACCGTTTCATCCAGCGCCTCGGCATCAATATCCTGAACGTAGACGTTGGCGCCTGCTCGGGCCAAACGCTCAGCCGTGGCGCGACCAATGCCTTGCCCCGCGCCCGTCACCAGTGCTGTCTTGCCTTTGTGTTCCATTAGACCTCCCAGCCTCAGCCCCTATCTTTCAACGATTATCGACCCGTGTACTGAGGTGGCCGTTTTTCGATAAACGCCGTCATGCCCTCCCGGGCATCCTCGGTCCGAGAGCAAAGCAATTGATTACGGTTTTCAACCGCCATTGCGGCCTCGAGACTGGCTGAGTCGACCGCCACATTCAAACCCTCTTTGGTTAAACGAAGCCCCATGGGAGATGCCGCCAGCAAATCCCGCGCAAAATCCTCCGCCGCTGCGGAAAGTTCGTCTTCGGGCACAATTTTTGACACCAAATTCGTCTGTAAGGCGCGGTCTGCCTCTATAAAGCGTCCAGTTAACATCAGTTCCGCCGCGATACTCGTCCCCACCAAACGCGGCAAAAAATAGCTTGTGCCCATATCGCAGGCAGACAACCCTAATTTAATAAAGGCCGCGTTCATTTTTACGTTTTCTGCAGCCACTCGAATATCAGCTGCCAACGCAAACGCAAAGCCACCACCACAGGCAGGACCCTGGACCATCGCAATAATGGGCTGGGGACAGCGGCGCATCTTGATATAGACCTCAGCAAGATAGCCTTGGAAACCCATGCCTTGGCCGAAAGGCTTCGGAATCTCCGGATCCTGCGCTGATTTAATATCAAGTCCCGCACAAAAAGCAGGGCCTCTGCCGCCTAAGATCACCACACGGGTTCGGGCATTTTCCATCAGTCCGTCAAAGTAATCCCGTAATTCAGAAACCATCTCGGTTGTGATGGCATTGAGCGCATCTGGACGGTTTAGCCACAGCCAATCAACACCCTCGCGATGCTCAATTTCTAACGTTTTATAACTCATTGTTTCCTCCTAACTCGGCTGTTCAAAAGATACCGATTTTTGTTCCAACCCCACCAAACATTCACGTTCCAGCGCACTCAATTAAATGTTGAACTCAATGGAAGGTCCGCGTTTGAATTCGCTCTGAGCTGAGTCAAAGCGCCCGATCCAAGGACACGCTGCAGGGACTTTTAACAGAGAATCACTTTTAGCCCGACGCTATTTCGTAAGGGTCTTCGCGAGCATAAACCCACTCGACTGCGATTGGAAAAACCCTCATCAAAGATTCATCCACCAACAGCGTCCAATTCTGCCTTGCAGCGCTACCAGAGAACGACCGCTGTCAAGCCGCCGCTCCAAACAATCGATCCCGGGTGTTGCTGCAAACGCCCCTTAAGCGAAACGCTCAAAAATGTGATTCTTCAAACCAGCGCTAAGAGAATAAAAGCAACCCCGCCTGCCATCAATCCAGCTTGCTTGACCCAGCCCGCCTGTTTCATCTCGAGCTGGCGACTCGCCAGCGTTTCTGCGGGATCTCGCCCATAGCTGACCCGGCTGATGACCGGAAACTCGAAGACACAAACGTTGATCGCCACACCCAGAACCGTCGCCGCCAAGGCGGCATGTGCGAGCGTACCCGATGGCAGCGCGAGCAATACCAGAGCCACAAGCGCCCAGTTGGCCATCGGCCCTCCGAGACTCATCGCTAAGAATTGAGCCCTGGAATTGCTTGCGGTTTTAAAATTAAACATAAAGAAAGAACTTCTTTCCTTAAGCACTGGAGACAATGCGCCGCTCAATCGAGCACCTGAAAAATGTCCCCATTCGTGGGCCAGAAAAGCCAAGACCACACCCACAAAAAATCCTGCACCAATGCCAACCAACTGCACCAACCATTCACTGGCCATTCCCAGCCACTGAGCAGCGCTGCCCCAAATCACGAGGGCAGCAATCATAACGCCACCATGCTGAAACCCGACGGTCTTAAGCCGTGTTCGGTCTCTCTGCACTCTCGCGGCCTCATCAGCCGCATCACTCTCCGGCATCGCCGTTCCAGTCAGACTTTCTGTCATTCGGTTAGTCTCCGTTAATTAGCCAATATTTCAGTATTGCCGCTGCCGATTCGAACAGCGCTTTTTAGCACTCGAGAAGGGATCAAACGCGCCTTAATCCTTTGCTCAATAAAAAACACTATTAACCTCAGCAACGCTTGCTCCTGTTAATCCGCTTGGCGACAAGGTAATCCTATTTCGGGGTGCCAATTCGTCCAAATAAAAGCCACTCTCTAAGAGAGTCCAGTGTATCAAAGGTATTAGGAGACTTTCACAACTTTCGAGCGCTCAGTCTACCCTTTGGATGCCATCAAACTCGCTGCCTAAAACTGGTCGAATGTTCACTTCGAACACCGGTACCTGCCTCGGTGAGGCAGACTTTAGGTAGTCCTGCAATTGTTGGCTATCGACCGCCTTGGCTTGAAGCAAAACATCGGCATCGGCTCGCGGCAGTTCCGCAATGCTGGCCTGCACAATCGATTGCTCATATTCGACAGAGATTTCGGGTTGACACCGGAGGTTTTCAACCCAGTCGGGGTCCTGTTGCGAACCGGCGTTGGTTGCAAACACAAACATCGATCGTTCATCAAACACTGGGATCAAAGGAACATCCAAACGCTGGCTCGAAGTCGCACTCACGGTTCGCAAAACAATCAAAGGCAAACCGCCAAAGCGCGCGACTTTTCCGCCTTCACGTCTGAACTCGTCGATCACCGCTGCGTTAAATTTCTTCCATTTCACTCAATTTCTCCCCCCAATGAATCTTGGACCATTGTCACAGTTCGACAACTCACAAACTATGGGTTGGCTCATGAGGTGCGAGTTCAATGACTATACCAAATTCGAATACACCTCCCACCCTGCCCTGAGTAGTATCGTTGGAACCAAAGCCTGCCCTGATACAGAGACCGGGTGAGCTAAGTTTGGACAGATCCACATTAATCAGTATGCTCCCAGTTCCTACCTAGCAACGATCAAAAGCATTTAGACCATGGACATCGACTTTTACTGGGATCCAGGCAGTACGAATACTTATTTCGCGTGGCACCTCATCAAACCCATTGTGATTCAGCATACTGCAAGACTTCATCCCCGATGTTTTAATCTGGGTTATGTGTTTCGTCAGCACAATTATGCGTTGACCGATGAACCTGCTGCCAAAATGCGCAATCGCAAACGAGATTTATTGCGGTGGGCCAAAGGCTACGACTTACCCTTTAAAGTGCCCGATGTTTTCCCGATCAAAACCAGTCGGATACTCAGAGGCGCGGCTGCGATGCGTGCCTGGAACCTAGAATTTCAATTTATCGATGCTGTCATGCAAGCTTATTGGGAGCACAACGATCACACAATTGCAGACGACGCTGGTTTAATCCTGCTGGCAGAGAAACTCGGAGTCGCCCCGAATGATTTTGAGTCCGCCATGTGTTCAGAGTCGGTCGGTCAGGCCGTCATTGACGAGACACAGCTGGGCCTGGATCAGGGGGTTTTCGGAGCCCCTACATTGGTTATCGGAGACGAAATTTATTGGGGTAAAGACCGATTCGTTTTCATAGAGGCACACTTGAGGAAGGGCCACGCCATGGGAAGGCTCCCGCATTAGAAAGCGTCTCCGCTACTCCGCGCAGACTAGAAAAATTCAAAGGTGATCGCGCAACCGTCCGTTAAAAACAACCGTTTTGCTTGTGAGCTGCTTTGAACTCTGCGCGCTCCTGGTAACGGTTGCTCCTCGGCCAAAACAAAGCCAGCCATTAGCCTTTGATGACTGAAATGACAATGCCGCTTCCTGGGTCGAAGAACCCACTTTAAGTCGTGCCTCAGTTAAGGCTCTAAATCGAGCTTTCGTCGCCTAAAAACCCTTCTCATCTTGACCCAATTTTTTTGTTTGAACGCGCTTTTATCAGCAGAGAAATTGCATTAGGATTGGATACGCAGTAAAGATTCATTGTTTTAATCCGACAGAGCACAGAACCCGACGCTACTGGATGCCTATTATGACGATAAAAAATACCACCAAAACTCATCACCCCTACCGCCGCAGACTATTGGCTACAAGCATTGCAGCCGCTTTGGGTACCACCAGCGCAGGCTTTAGTTTTGGTGCTGAAATCGAGGAAATTGTTGTGACGGCGCGCCAACGCGCAGAGTCTTCCCAAGACATACCGATGATGATCCAGTCTGTTACTGGTGAGGATCTCGAAAAGCGCGGGATCACCACGCTCGAGGATTTTTCGCGCTTCGTCGCGGGTCTCAACATCTCGACCACAACGCCTGGTCAAAACACGATCGTGTTTCGCGGGGTCAGTGACGGCGGAGGATTTTTAGTCGATCCGACCGCCGCGATTTATCTAGACGAGCAGCCAATGTCGATGACTTCTGCGGCGCCTGATGTTTATCCCGTCGATCTTGCCCGAGTCGAAGCTTTGGCGGGACCACAATCCACACTTTACGGCGCATCATCCCAGAGCGGTGCTGTACGAGTCATCACGAACAAACCGAATCCGGAGGCGTTTGAAGCCAATATTGGATTTGGGCTGTCCAATACAAGTTCAGGGGGCAACGGTTTTGATCTTGATGCAACCGTCAACATTCCGCTCAGTGAGTCGGTTGCGATCCGATTGTCAGGTTTTTCAGCCGAGGATGCTGGCTTTATCGATAATGTTTTGGGCAACACGGTTGTCGATAACGTCTTTGGTTCAGGGCTTGGCGGCGTCAAAGACAATAGCTTCTTTGTTGATGATGATATCAACACCGTCGAATGGCAAGGCGCAAGAGCCTCAGTCCGATGGCTGGTAGATGATGCCTGGACTGTGACTGGCTCGCTCAACTACCAGGACTTAGAGGCAGGGGGCTTTAACGACTATGACCCCAACCAAGGCGACCTCAATACAGTCAAATTTACAGACGAAATACGTACAGACGAATGGTTACAGACCAGCCTCGTGATCGAAGGTGATTTGGGCTTTGCTCAGCTCGTGTCTGCAACCTCGTATTACGACCGAGATTTCCTCTACATTCATGACACTCAGTCTTATGCAGCCTACTTCCACTACTCATTCGGCATCTACTCCGGTTACGCTACTTACAATTTTGGACTAGAGCCAACGGGGTATTTGGTGAACGATCAAGAGAACGAAAGCTTCACCCAAGAGATACGCTTATCAGGCACGACAGCTCGCACGAATTGGACATTAGGCGCGTTCTATCAAAAGTCAGAGGAATTCTGGGACTTCCTAAGCTATGTCGATGGTTATCGTGACTCGCCGGCCTTCGAGGCTTGGAGTTACTACTACCCTGGAATCGCACCTACTGATGTCTGGTGGAACTCTTTTCAAGGCACAGAACGCACGGACAAAGCGGTGTTCGGCGAAATCGATATCGATATCAATGACAAGCTCACGCTACTGCTAGGTGGGCGCTGGTACGACGTCGATCGTGAACTCTCTTACACCGTTGAACGGCCGGATTCTCGGGTCAACCAGCAACTGCCGAACAGGACCGCCAGCGATGACGGATTCATTCCAAAAGTTGGCCTTGAGTTCAACATCTCATCCGATCTGATGTTCTATGGTGTCTACTCAGAGGGATATCGCGTTGGTGGGACCAACCGAGGTCGAGGACTTGACCAAGGTGGTCCGACATTGCCGGTCGCTTACGGCTCAGACATTCTAGAGAATATGGAATTTGGTATGAAAAGCCAAATTTGGGATGGCCGCGCGCAGCTCAACGCCGTTTTCTACACCATGGAATGGCAAAATATGCAGATTGAGGTCACCGACCCAAGCTTTAATCTAGGTGTACCCTTTCAGATCGTTGTTGGAAACGTTGGAGACGCTACAGTTAAAGGTTTTGATGTCGACTTTAAAATGCTAGTGACAGACAATCTAGAAGTTGGCTTCAACTACACCGGTATTCACGATGCTTTCGTTGAGGCCCCTGCTTTTTATGATGAACCTCGAGCGGAAGGGGGTCAGATCGCGTCGGGTCTAGACCCTTCCTCAGCGTTACCGCTGTTCGCTGATCGATCTTTCTCTGTTTACAGCCAGTTAAGCGGACTCAATGTGCTCGGCGGTGACGGCAACCTTACCCTACAGCACAGCTATGTAGGAGACTCTCTCAATCAGCTCACTGATGGCTTTACGTCGCCTCAACTGTCTCAGGGAGATTACTCAATCACCGATCTGGTCTTCAGCATCGAGATGGAGTCGTGGCGTGCTCAAATTTATGTTCATAATATAGAGGACACGCGAGGGATCACGTACGACGATTCCCAAGACTTTGATCAGGTATGGGGTGGGAACAGCTCTAACGTGATCAGACCTAGGAGTTTTGGCCTTTCGATCAGAAAGTATTTTTAAGGTCTTAAAACGTGAAAAAAGCACGCGTAAGCGTGCTTTTTTTTGCCTCAGAGTTCGTGCTTTGACGCCTCCCTGACCTTAAAATCATGTCCTCAATCTGCTGGTGCAGACGCGCCAGCGTAAGCCTTTTAATTCAACTGGCTCATTTTAAACTAGCTCATGCGTTTTGGCTCAAAGCTGAGTCAGCACCAAATGGCCAGACTTCCAAACCATGTATGGCATTCCTGATATCCATCGTAAGATTGACGGCGGTCAAACGCCGCGACGTTTCAACATCATAGAGCGTAATGGTCGAAGGCGAGGAACCCACGGCAATCGTTTTCTCAGTCATCACACAAAGGCCTCGAGCAAACCCTTGGCGTGCAACCTGGGAGCTATCAACTCCGGCAAAATCAAGCTCTTGCTCTGGATACATCATGATTTTTTGTGAAAACCCCGCTCCAGAACGAGGCACATAACGCACTAGGTTATTACGGGTATCATTGAGGATCACGCCTTCTTTAAAGGGCTGTGCGTTATGACAGCCGTTGGGTAGGCTACAGACCACGCTGACCGCCATTTCAGAATCTATGTGCAACAACGCGCCAGTATTCAAACCACTAAAAAAAATACCATCCTCAGAAACGTAGACCATATTAACGTGGTAGTTGTTAGCAAAAGGTGGGCCGCCCCGAGCGAGAGGATCAAATCGTTGCCCCACCCATTGCTGACCGTTTTTCGTGATGTACAGGCCCCAGATGAACTCACGGGTCAATACATTAAAAACGAGCAAGGAGTCATACCCCGTCGAGGTTAAAAACAACAAATGATCCCGGCGCGAGATTTCATGACAGTGCTTGAGATAGTCATTGCGATAAGAGGCGATTAACTTAAAGTCAGGGGTATAACAAAACAGCTCATCACTGGCCGCGATCCAAACTGCATCCTCTGTAAACTCGATACCTCGCAGTCCACGATCCCAACCCCGGCCCGAAAAATCAATATCGCCGCTGTTCCAGTCGATCGGTTGGGTCACCTGCTGGTTTTGAAAATCAATCACATAGACGCCGCCATGACTCTGCCCTTTCTGACTCCCGCGTACAACCGAAGTCGCAATCAGCGAGGGCAGCCCGTTCACGGTGCTGCACCCAGACGGTCTTGCTCAGGCAAAACCGGGTCAAGCACCTCACGAAGCACGTCCAGATCTGAACCGAAACGCTTCCAGGTTGCCAAAGACCCCTGATAGATCGGTTGACGCACCTGCTCAGAACTCGCAGTTCGAACGGCTCGCTTGGTTTCATGAAAGTTGACGCAGCTCTGCTCAAACTCAAATCCACAAAATTCTAGGAGCCGCCTGACCTGGGTCTCAAGATCGGAGACGACATTCTCGTACTCGACGTGAAGCACCTGTCCAGGGAGTACCGCGTCCCAGTGAGTCATCATGCGCTCGTATTCTAGATAAAATTCTCCAAGCTCAAAAAGGTCGTAGGTAAAGGTCTGGCCTTTTGCAAAATGTTGTTTGAAGCACCCGACACAGCTGTCCATTGGGTGCCGGCGCGCATCGATAATTTTAGCATTCGGCAGTATGGCCTTGATGAACCCCACATACGCAAAATTATTTGGCATCTTATCCGTAAAAAAAGGAGCGCTGCCTCGATGACGCTGGGTTTGACTCAGGTACTGTTTCCCGAGCGCGGTCAGCTCCTCTGCCGACAGCTCCGGCATCGACATCGGAAATGTACGGCCCTGGGCTTTATTGGTCACCGATTGTGCAATCATGCTGATATCCGGTAACTCGCTCGTCCCATCCACCAAACTGTGACTGGCCAAAATCTGCTCGAGCAATGTCGAGCCCGAGCGTGGCAATCCCAGAATAAAAATAGGGTCTGGGTCTCTGCAGCCCGTCCCCATCTGCGCTTGATGCTCAAAAAACTCGAGACTGAAAGCCTTCCTTATCTTTTCATGCGCAACCTCGGTTTGGACCGGATCATAGGCAATCGTTTCACGATGGCGCCGGTTCGCTAATTCATAGTAGCGAAACGCTGCCGCATAATCTGCTTTATCCTCGTACGCCTTCCCCAGCGAAAACGCGAAATGAACCTGGCAATCAATGGGTAAAGCGTTATTGCCAACACGCTCCTCCATACCAGCGATCTCCTGATCGCTGAACTTGAAAGTCTTTAAATTGGAGAGGCTGTAATAGATCTCACCAAAATCTGGACGGAGTTCGATTGCTCGTCGATAGGCTGCGACCCCACCGTCTTGATCCCCAACGGTTTTAAGCACATGACCCAGACCTAGATAAGCTCCGGATAAATCAGGGTCAAGGTCTACTGCTTTTTGATAGGCCTCAATCGCGGCCTCAGGTTGCGCCGCCATGGCCAACGCTGCGCCATAAAAGTAATGCGTCACAGCGTTAGCGGGATCCAAGCGCACGGCCTCTTGAAGCGCCTTAACGGCCTCTTCAAACCGATTAAGCTCCTTCAAGACAGAACCAAGATCGTGCCAAGCCGCGACAAAGCCTGGCGCGATCTCTGTAATTCGCACCAGAAGTTGTTCGGCATCGTCATAGCATCGAGCATTGATCGCAATCCGCGCCAACAAAAGTGCCGCATTCACATCTCGTGAGTTCTCTTGCAGCAATGACTGCGCCTGTTTTTCAGCCTCTCGAAACTGACCCTGAGCAAAGAGTCGAGTCGCTTGCTCTAATTTAGCTTGTTGCGGAGACAACTGCGTCGCTCGAGCCCGCAGCACCTCAGCGTCAGCAGTTCGACCGAGGGCCATCAGCGCTCCAGCGAGCTTACTAGCAGCGCTGGCGCTCTTTGGCATCAAGGCAACTGCCTTTTCCAGCAATGGTAAGGCTTGATCTGCCCTCGATTGGTTAAGCAGAACCGTCCCTAGGTCTTCGTGCGCCCGAGCGTGTCCCGGCGCAACCTTAATCACGTGCCGAAGGTTTTCCTCCGCTTCTTCGAACGCATTTCGCTCAGCCAAAATAGTACCCAGCAACGCCCTAAAATTAACGTCTCCCGGATCTTGAGTAATAGCCTCTCGACACAGTGACTCGGCTTCAGCCCGAGCACCACTTTTCAATCGAACAATGACTTGCTCAAAAATTTGGCGTGGATGTTGTTCCTTTTGCATCAATTATTCTCTGTCAAAACGGCCTTGCCTCTTATGGGCATGAAGCACTAAAGTTTGCCACAAACCTGTGTTATCGGCACGTCACAACGATTCGGGATAATTTCAGCCTTCGCAGCTCAACCAGCTCCTGGCCTAATTGGCTGTAGCCCACGGCAAGCAAATTTCCCAACCCATACTCAAGAGCCCGGATATGACCTCTACTAATCCCTTCGACGATACTCGCACATTGCTGATCAGCCTCTACATGACCCTCATCGGTTATGGCGTACTAGTGGGGATACCCGTGATCAGCACCGCTTGGGTGACTCTACTGGGGTTTTCGGAAGTTGAAGTAGGGCGCGTCGCGGGAGCGGATCTTGGTGGTCTCTCTGCAGGCGCAGTGCTCGCTGCCCTATTGATCTCCCAAGTGAACCGGCGCGTCCTCATCGTGCTGGGATTGAGCATTGCAGTAACGGCTAACCTGCTATGCCTCTATTTCGTTGATTACAGCACCGTACTTTGGCTCCGGCTTCTCGCCGGCCTCGGCAGCGGTATTTATACCGCCACAGCCGTCGCCGCCCTAGGCGCAAGATCTAATCCCGCGCTGGCCTATAACCTCATGCTCTTTGCATTCGCGTTTTCCCAAGCCCTTGAGATGCAGGTATTACCCCTTTTATCTATGAACGGAATCTATCTGACCTTTGTCGGCTGCTTTTTGCTGACACTACCTTTTCTCACCTGGATGCCCAAGCACGCAGCGGCCCCAGCGAAGGCGGCCTTTGAGGCTAAAGCTGCTTTTGAGCCTCAGGTTACGCCCGTTGCGAGTTATTTGCCCTGGCTTGGTCTGGCCGCGATCGTCGTCACCTATGTCAACATTGGCGCTTACTGGACTTATATTGAACTCGCTGCGCTCGATGCTCAGATAACCCCCGACTGGATCAATCAAGTCCTTGTTTGGGCATCGTTTTGCTCCATCGTGGGCTGTTTATTCGCCACCCTCCTCAGTGATCGGTTTGGCCTGGGTCGCCCCCTTATGGTGACTCTCGTCATGATGTCCTTGATTGTGGGAATGTTGGCATTGGGAATCACCGACACTAAACTGCTGGTGAGTGTTTTTACATTTAACTTACTTTGGATCTTTATTGATGTTTATCAGATGTCGACCGTCGCGAGCGTTGATCGTTCCGGCCGATTCGCAGCACTCATGCCTGGCGCTCAAGGACTCGGTCAGATCATTGGTCCCAACCTTGCGGCGAGTTTACTCGGAGGCGAGCTTGGGTACCCCCCGGTGTTCTTGATGTGTTCGGTCGCCGCCTTACTGGGAATGCTCATTTACGGAGCCCTATATTTTTCACTGTCTCGCACCGGGTACCAATCTGCCATCAAGGTCTAGGCTGACCGAGACTGCCATTACAGCCTCGGTCTACTTATGAACGTTATTGCGGCAAGATGCCCGGGTTTGATCAAGAGCAGAGCCCTTGGAATCCTCACCCAGGAGCGCGCGCACTTCGACCCAGTTTACGCTCACAAGAAGATTCAGGTCCTCCCTTTTCGGGCGGGACCAGGATCGTTGCAAAGCAACATTCAACCGCCCAAGGACCTAGCTAGAGAGATCAGCTAGCGTCAGCGGGATCGCAAATCCGTGATCACTCCCGATTCAGGCCGATCGCCTCAGGCAGAAAAAATCGACCCGATCCTTCAAATTGCTCCGCGATGCGATCGAGACTCACCCCCCCTTTCACAACGAGTCCATCTTTCATCACAAATGCTGGCTGTTCTAAAGCACTGATATCCGCAAGCGGGTTGCCAGGAATCGCAATGAGATCTGCTAAGTGCCCGGATTTTATCCTTCCCACCCGGTCGCCCCACCCCAAAAGATCTGCCGCAACACTGGTGCCCGCTTTAAGCGACGCCATCGGACTCAGCCCCGCCTCAATGAGCGTTGCAAATTCTCGAGCATAAACATGAGGGGGAATGTTGTAGCCGCCTAAATCAACACCCACAACAATTTTAACACCCGCCCGATGTGCACGACCGATCATCTCGAGCCAGGACCGACGATAATCCCGATAAAACGTATCGTTCTTGTCATTTTCTTCCAACTTATTCGTATTGGCATAGTAATCACCGATGTAAATTGTCGGAACATAGTAAGTGCCGTGCTCCACCATTAACGCGATAGACTCATCCGATAAATAAGAACCATGTTCGATCGACCGCACGCCGGCCCGAATGGCCTGATTTATGCCTTCGGTTGCATGGGCATGAGCCGCGACCGGCACGTTGTGGCGCGAGGCCTCAGCAACGGCGGCAGCCAGTTCCTCAGGGCTCAAAGCCACGTTCTTTGGGTCATCCCCCACAGACAAAAAGGCCCCGGTCACCAGCAGTTTGATCCAGTCTGACCCAAACTTAATTTCCTGACGAATCGCCTTTCTAATTTCTTCAGGGCCATCGGCAATCAGGCCATCGGCAATGAGGCTCTGCTCTGGAGAGCCGTAATTAATATCGCCTCCTCCGCCCGTAATCGAAATATAGTGCGCCGCGCCCGTGATCCGAGGTCCTAGAAAAACCCCTTCACTGATCACCCGTTGCAGGTCCTGGTTACCGTAAAAGACATCGGCATCACCCATCACTCTGATGCTCGTCCACCCCTGGGCTAACAACCGCTGTAGCGTAGCCAACCCAAGGAGCGCCTTATAAGCGGATGAGCCTGACAAGTGCGCATCCTGATATCGATCATCAAACATCAACGGGTGCTCATGCGCGTTAATAAGCCCAGGCATGAGTGTGGTCCCGGGCAGCGCTATCGTTTCAAAGCCTGGAGGTATCTCTCTGACAGGAATCAAGCCTTTAATTTGACCCGCCTCGACCAGCACGGCCTGGTTCTCCAGCGGATAGTCACTGATACCATCTACGATACGGTCAGCGAGGATCGCCCACTGCCCTGCCATCGCAGTAACCCCCTGGATCAATCCCATCCCAATGATTAACAGCTTCAACATGAAACGCATTGTGTTCTCTCTACCACGCATCGTGCTCTCTCCCATAGCGTGCCTTCAGTCTATGCCTTTTCCACAGCGAAACCGAGACCGCATTCGGCATCAGCACTTATCAATCATGATCTTATTTTTGACCATCGAACTTGGCTTTCGAAAGGCTTTACCTGAAACAGACCCGGGTTCGAGTGGTACGAGCCAAGTCAACATTCAACCTGAGCACGGACTATGGCAAACTTGAGCCATCTCAAACTAGGTGAAGACATGGACATAGGCGTTCCTCTCAAAGAGTTGGGTCACTACGATATCGAGCCTTTGAAAGCTGTAATCCTATCTCAGCCAGAATCAGCTTGGATGGGCAATCAATACCGCCAACTTGAATATGAAGTCCACGAACACACCCAGTCCATTGTCATGGTGTTCACCGATGGCTCGGGCTGGCCTAATATTGAGGTCAAGCGGGAATCCGGCTGGTCGCTCTTTGCTGAGCACGCGGTGCCCTTAATGCATCAAATCCTGCAGGACCATTATCCTCCTGGGGGAACCATCGTTCGCGCCATGGCGGCCAGGCTTGAACCAGGTGGCGTCATAAAACCTCATCACGACGGTCATCCTTCGTTTCATCACGGCCACCGGATCCACATCCCGATCTATACCAACCCGCGAGTACGATTCATGATTGATGGGCGCCCCTTTCGGTTAGAGGTCGGTAAGGTCTATGAAATTAATAATCAGAAACGCCACAGCGTCATGAACAAAGGCAGCGAGGGACGCATCAATTTTATTTTTGATTACATTCCCCCTGCAAATATCCAAAGAGCTTGAGGCTTCGGTCCTTTCAAAGAGCAGGCATCCCATTGCCGATACAGCCGGTCAAAACCTGAAACTGCTTCGGACACTCAAATCAAAAAACGGGCCACCTCACAGGAATGGACTGGAATGAACTGAGCTTCATTCTTCAAAGAAAGAGTCAACCCCCCACAAGTCAGGGCGCCGCCGGCGCGGCTACCGACTCATTACAGACTCAAAAAAATGCCATTCAGATGCGTCCAGGCGACGCGCTTCGCCTTAGCCCGAGTCATCTTTTTCGGGGCAAGCAAGAGACTCAGCCAAAGCCCATCGATGAGTGCAATATAGCCCTCTGCAACCATTACCGAGTCTATCGGTCGACCCAATTCCTGGGCAACCTCGGCAAACAGCTGACGGACTAAGCGGGCTGCCCTTGCATCGGCCTGGGCACAAATCGCTTTGTAGGTGGGACGCGACTTCGCCTCTCCATAAAAGGCGAACCAAACCGCCATTTTTGTTTCTTCGGTGACGGACCGGCTGAACTGAAAAGCCACCAACGCTGCGAGGCGTTCACTGGCCAGTCCAAACGCCGGATCTTTTAAGATTTGAACCTGACCTCGATTATATTCGCCGGTCACAAACCGCAAGGTTTCGACCAGCAGATCCTCTTTCCCAGCAAAATGCAGGTTAGCGATACCTTGACTGAGGCCTGCTTGCTTCGTGACCTGACTGAGCGTCACCGACGACAAGCCCAACCGCGCAATACAGCGCATTGTGGCCAGGATCAGTTGTTCTCGGCGAATAGCCCTAGGGAGAATCTGCCTCTTCTTAGATGGTGTTGGTTTTGACACTGTTGAAGTGGGCACGCGACGAACAGGCATCCCTTAACCTCGATCCATTTCTTGAACGGAGACTCTAAGCCAGCGAGGACTCAAGAACAAGCTCGGAATGAACCAGCGTTCATTCTCATCTTGTCACCTTTGAAATGACGTGGCATTCTAACAACCTCGCACTATCAAACTTGGAGATCGCATTTGAACAAGTATGACGCCATCGTCATTGGCGCAGGTCACAACGGACTGACCAATGCCGCTTACCTCGCCAAAGCAGGCCTTAAGGTAGCGGTCCTAGAGCGCAATCCCTACATCGGCGGTGCAACAGTCAGCCGAGAGCTCCACGAAGGCTGGTATTACTCAAACTGTTCCTATGTCTGTAGTTTGCTTCGCCCTGAAATTGCCCGCGACCTTGAATTGCCCCGCCACGGTCTCCAGGTCGTCCCTTTCGGAGGTGGCGCTACATTTATGCGAAACGGTGATCACCTCGGAAGCTACTTTGATCATGATCGTTTTTATCGAGAAGTTGCGAGGCACTCAAAGCGGGATGCCAATGCCTATGACCGCTACACTGCCGACGTCACGAAACAGACCCGGCTGATCCGCCCTTTTTTAATGAAAACCCCTCCAGACCCCACATCGATGCAACCCAGGGAGCTGCTTGAGCTAGCTAATTTTGCCAAAGGTTTTCTCAACATGGGGGAGGAAGGGTTAGCCGACACCATTGCTTTTTGGACTAAGAGCGTTGCCGATTACTTGAACGAGTATTTTGAAACTGACGTGCTCAAGGCCCACTTGGGCGGCAGCGGAATCATCGGTACCGCGCTTGGGGTTTACTCCCCAGGGACCGCCTATGTGTTGCTGCATCATTATATGGGGGACGTTGATGGCAATGTCGGCGCTTGGGGTTTCGCCCGAGGCGGTATGGGCGCTGTTGCGGAGTCGATCTCAAAAGCCTTTAAATCCTACGGCGGCGAGATTATCTGCGATGCCAATGTCGACGAAATCATCGTGAAAGGATCAAAGGTTCGTGGCGTCGCACTCAAAAACGGCGACGAGTACCTGGCCCCGATTGTGGTATCCAACCTTGATCCAAAGCGGACCTTTCTTGACATCATGAATGAGAAAGATCTGTCGAGTTCAGTGATCAAAAAAGCCAGTAATTTTAAGATCCGGGGGTCCTCAGGAAAATTAAACATCGCCCTTGATGGCCTGCCCATTTTTAACGGCATGGACCCCAATAGCCCTCTGATGGCGGGTGATCTACATTTCACGGACTCTCTGGAACGGCAGGAGCGTGCCTACGATGACTGGAAAAACGAAACCTGGTCAAAGGATCCCTATCTGGACATGATGATCCCGTCCCTCACCGATCCCACGATGGCGCCCCCGGGTAAGCACATGATGTCCGTCTTCGTCCAATATGCGCCGCCTAAAATCAACGGAGAAGACTGGACCGCCGAGGACAAAGCGGGCTTTGAGAAAACAGTCATTGACCAAATATCAAACTACAGCCCAAATTTTAGGGACCTTATCCTCCATTGCGAGACGCGCACGCCGCAGGATATCGAGTCGGAAGTGGGATTGACCGAGGGTAATATTTTCCAAGGCGAGCTGACATTTGATCAACTGCTGTTCAATCGACCCTTTCCAGGATACGCACAATATCGAGGTCCTGTTAGCGGAATGTACATGTGCGGCTCTGGAACCCATCCCGGCGGCGGCGTAATGTCAGCGCCTGGGGCCAATGCTGCTCGGGAGATTCTGAGAGATCTCAACAAACCCAATACCGTGCCAGGAGGATATGCCGATGACTGATTTTGATGCCATTATCATTGGCGGTGGCCACAATGGATTAGTTTGTGCCGGCTATCTTGCGAAGGCAGGGAAAAAAGTTTTGGTCCTTGAAGCCAGATCAGAACCTGGCGGTTGTGCCGCAACAACAGAGTTCGTCCCTGGATTTAGAGTATCGAACTGTGCTCAATGGCTCTACCAACTGAGCCCCGCAATCATCAATGACTTTAAACTTCCGTCATATGGTCTCAATTTCTCAGCCGAGAACCTTGCAACCATCGCTCTGGATACCGCCGAGAACCATCTGCGTATTGCAGGCGACAACCTGGACGGCCCAGGCATCGCCGCCGAAGATCACCAGAATTTTCGTGACTTCAGAAGAAAGATGCGTAAGTACGCCAAGTTAATGCAAATCGCTTATGAAACCAGGCCACCCAAACTGGTCGAACACGACTGGCGTGACAAATTCACAATGGCCAGGCTCGGACTGGGGATGAAAGGTCTGGGCAAGGATGATATGAGTGATCTGATGCGATTGATTCTGATCAACATCTATGACGTGATGAATGAAACCTTCACCTCAGAGCAATTACGCGCAGCCCTAGCCCTCGATGCGGTGATCGGAACACCTATGGGTCCGCGCTCTCCAAATACCGTTTTTACCTACCTGCACCGATTTTTTGGCGAGACTCAAGGCTTTAACGGCGTCAGCCAGGTCACAGGTGGGCTAGGCCAGTTAGGCCTGGCGTTGTCTCAAAGCGTTGCTGCCCTAGGTGTTGAGGTTCGCTGTGATCAACGCGTTGCCTCGATCAACAAAACCCATGACAAAGCCACAGGCGTCACTCTCGCCTCGGGGGAGACCTTGTCGGCTGACCTGATTGTCTCTAGCGCTGATCCTGTGACAACCTTTAAAAACCTAGTCGGCTACGCACACATCGAAACCGGTTTCGCACGCAGAATCGAGCACATCAGATCAAAAAGCGGAACGGCTAAGGTTCACCTGGCGTTGTCAGCGCTTCCAAAATTCAAGGGTCTGAATGCGCAAGACTTAAAGCATCGTC
>Ga0315330_10000545_pt1 | contig 23684 bp, 23 predicted proteins | sample M140m34915metaG_FD_203453 | JGI IMG/M metagenome (GOLD analysis project Ga0315330, IMG submission 203453) | Ammonia-oxidizing marine archaeal communities from Monterey Bay, California, United States - M1 40m 34915 | ecosystem: Environmental > Aquatic > Marine > Intertidal zone | place: USA...
GGTTTGTGCGCTGGCGGGCGAAGGGGGTTTGGGAAAACGCTTTTACGGCGCTTGCTGCTGCGGGCGGTCCTCCAACGGAGGTCTTGCTCGACAGCACGCACGTGAAAGCGCATCGCTCCGCCGCTGGCGGAAAAGGGGGGCGTTGGCCCAAGCATCGGCGTCAGCCGGGGCGGGCGGAACACCAAAATCCACGCGCTGAGCGATGGCGCAGGCAGGCCTATCGCCTTCCTGCTAACGGGTGGGAATGCCGCCGATGCTCCGCAAGCGGCTGTGTTACTTGAAAACCTTTAGGTCGGAGCCATGGTCATGGCCGACAAAGCGTATGACGCCAACTGGTCAGCCCCCACTGAGTGGTCCGGGTGTACTGGTAGTGCATCAACGGTCTCTGCTCTAGGCGCAGGAGCACTAAAAGGCCGGGAAAGCCTTGGGTTTCAGCTTTACTATCTGACAATATCGTTTATGCGATCAGCCCACGCTTCCAGCGCAAGGCCTTTCTCTTCTGCGTAACCAAAGCGATTATATATTTTAGTCACTCCACCCTCGGCATGGTTCAGTACGGAGCTGATAGTGGACACGGGCACGCCAATGGCAGCCATGCCTATACCAGAAGTCCCAAAAATTAATTAAGCCAAAAGTGTACCAAAAAACGTACCAATCGGGCTTCGTGTTTTATAATTACAATTATAAATCAATCGGTTGCTAGATTATTATGGCGGAGGGAGAGGGATTCGAACCCTCGATACGGGGTTACCGTATACACGCTTTCCAAGCGTGCGCCTTCAGCCACTCGGCCACCCCTCCGTAAGCGGCGGGACAATAGGCAAGGCCCGTGTCCCGCGCAAGCGCATTTTACATTTGTGCGTAGCGGGCGCGTGCAGCGCGTTCAATCGCCGCGGCTGCAAGCCGAGTAATTGTGAGCTTGCGGCGGATCATTTCCAGTAGCTCAGATTCTTCTGGTGCTACTGAATCATCAGCGGCCGCTATGTCGCAAGCCAATACATAAGCCGTTTCACGCAGCTTTTCAGGCAGCGCATGGGCGATCAGGCCAAGAGCGGCGTCGAGCCCGTCATCCTCACTCAGCAGAGAAGCGCACGTCTTGCCATCTTCTGAAATCTGGCCAAGGTCGTAGCCCTCAAAAATTGGCAATATACGGACGGTCTCGCCGATGGCCCGCAATTCCACGTCCATCATTTCATTGTCGACAGCAGACATCAGCACCATGACATAGATTAGGGCGGTTCGGTGATCGAGTACGCTCGTGCCAGCCATGGAGTCCTCCGTTTCAGTGCGGTTCAGTCTTGTTAGAAGCCGAGGTACAGAGGCCCTCGGACGCCGTCAAGTGTGGATCAGTATGAGACAGTTCAGTATCAGGGTTCTGCAACAGGTAGCCACAACACGTCGTTAATGTGAGATGCGCCTGTGGCTAACATCACCAGCCTGTCAAAGCCCATCGCGGCCCCGGCGGCTTCCGGCATGCCATGGGCGAGTGCGTCAAGAAAATCCTCATCGACCATCCGCTCACCACCAGCGGCGCGGATGTCCGCAAGGTCTTTTGCGAATCGGGACCGCTGTTCTGCGGCATCTGTCAGTTCCCCAAATCCATTTGCCAGTTCCATACCGCCTGCGAACACCTCAAACCGTTCGGCGACCAAGGGGTCTGCGGCGTCGAGCTTTGCGAGTGCAGCCATGCGCGCTGGATAGCTGTGCAGGACAACGGATGCCGCGGCACCAAGACCAGGCTCAATCCGATTCAAAAGCCCGCGAAAGAAGATATCGTCCCAACCGTCATTGGGCGCAGTGCGGATACCGGCAGCCTCTGTCGCTTCGCGAATGGCCTCAATGTCATCTTGGATTGTTATGGGATCAAAGCCCATTGCGGCCTCAAATACTGCCTTGACCGACACATGCTCTACCGGGCCATTGGGATTAAAGCTTGGCGAAGGCTTCAAGGGCTGTGCGGCATCTGCCGCCACTTGAATCAGTGCGCAGGCATCATCTGCTATCGTGAGCCACCCTGCATGTGGCCGATACCATTCAAGCATGGAAAATTCTGGATGGTGGGTCGCCGTTCGTTCGCCGTTCCGGAATACATGGGCGATCTGGAAGATAGGTCCTGCTCCTGCCGTAAGCAGCTTCTTCATGGCGAATTCTGGGCTGGTGTGCAGGCCCATGGGGCGCGTTTCGCTGTCAACTTCCTCAAGGATAGTTTGGAAGGGTCTGAGCGTAGGCTCCAGACCCGGGCAGACTTGAAGGGCAGGGGTATCTACTTCCAGAAAACCTTCGTTTTGGAACCATTGGCGCACGGCGTTCAGGATACGGCCTCGTGCTAGCAGAAATGGCTTGCGGGCGGCAAATTTGTCTGGCCGCCAGGGTGGCGCTCGTCGCAGTTCATTCGGCATCAGGCTTCCCTCAGCAACGCGTGCGGCTTATAGCAAGCACCATGAGCCATACCAATACCATTACCAGCGCCGAAGGCCTGGCGTCTGCCGGGTTGATTGACGAGTCTGGCGTGCCAGCTGCTGCGGACGTCAGCCAACGTTATGCAATCCGTGTGACGAGTGAGATATCGGCGCTGATGGCGGGGCCGGATGGTACTGCTATCCGCAGCCAATTTATCCCGGATCCGGCCGAACTCACCACAGCACCCGGCGAGTTGCTGGACCCCATTGGTGATGATGCCCACAGCCCCGTTCCGGGTGTCGTCCATCGATATCCGGATAGGGTGTTGCTCAAACCCATCAACGTCTGCCCGGTTTATTGTCGCTTTTGCTTCCGCCGGGAGACCGTTGGCGCAACACCGGCCATGACGCCGGATGAAATGGATGCTGCCTTCGCCTATATCGAAAGTCACTCAAAAATTTGGGAAGTCATCCTAACAGGCGGTGATCCGTTGATGCTGAAGCCAGCTGTCCTGGCGCGGATTATCAACCGCTTGGACGCCATCCCGCATGTCGCGATTGTGCGCATCCACACGCGCGTACCCATCGCTGATCCAGCCCGCGTTTCGGCTGAGATGGTTGTGGCGATTAAGGCCTCTCCACGCCTGACGCCCTATGTCTCGATCCATTGCAATCATCCGGCTGAACTGACGGATGCAAGCCGCGCCGCTGCAGGCCGGTTGGCAGATGCGGGCCTGCCCCTGCTTGGTCAAACGGTCCTGCTGAAGGGCGTGAATAATGATGTGGATGTATTGACTAGGCTGATGCGCGGCCTCGTTACTGCCCGCATCAGGCCTTATTACCTACATCATCCGGACCTAGCACCGGGCACGGCCCGTTTTCAAATGGATATTGCAGAGGGCCAGGCGCTTGCAGCAGCACTTCGAGGCAAGGTTTCGGGCCTTTGCCAGCCAACATATGTTCTTGACACGCCGGGCGGGTTCGGAAAGGCACCACTGGCTGACGGCCATGCAGGAAAAACCGCTGAAGGGTGGCGCGTTCGTGACCCCTTTGGACGAGATCATGCCTATCCACCGGAGATTAAGCCAGATTAGATTGTGATGCGGCCTCAGCGCGCTTGCGGGGCAGGCGCGCTGCTGGTAGAAACCGCGCCATTCTTGCATTCACATTCATAAGATACGAGGCCGCCACCATGAAGGTCATCGCTAATACGTTGCGCTCTGGCAATGTGCTCGAACACGAGGGTCGTCGCTACCAAGTCATAAAGCACGAGCTGATCTTGCCGGGTAAGGGCAATGCCTTTATCGCGCTGGATATGCGCGATGTGATGACAGGCACCAAAACCAATGTCCGCTTCCGCACTGGTGATAGTGTAGAGCGCTTGCAGACTGATGAACGCGATGCGCAATTCCTGTTTGTGGACGATAATTTGTACACGTTCATGGACAACGAAACCTTCGATCAGTTCTCCATTGATAAGGATCAGCTTGGCGACAAGGTGGATTTCCTGATGGAAGGCATGAAGCTGCGCGTTAATACCGTGGACGGCTCACCCGTTGGTATCACGCTGCCGACAACGGTGACGCTGGAAGTGACTGAAGCTGATCCCGTTGTTAAGGGCCAGACTGCCAGTGCATCCTACAAGCCAGCCTTGCTTGAGAACGGCATCCGCATCACAGTGCCCCCGCATATCGTGACCGGTACGCGCATCGTTGTTCACACAGAAAACCGTGAATATATGGAGCGGGCGAAAGACTAGGATTAAATTCCTTTCGCTCCTGGAGTTCAGTTAAATGCGCCGAAGCCCGGCTATGACCGTAATGATCCGCGCCGCCGAAAAGGCTGGGCGTGCGGTTATTCGTGACTTTGGCGAAGTTGAGCAACTTCAGGCCTCCCAGCGCGGCCCCAAAGACTTCGTGGCAAAAGCGGAAGCCAAATCTGACGAAGTTATTCGGGAAATGCTCCAGCAGGCGCGCCCACGGTTTGGGTTGATGCAAGCGACGACTGGCGAAGTGACGGGTGAGGACACGTCCCACCGGTTCATCGTGGCGCCAATCAACGGGCGGGCCAATTTTATGCATGGCCTGCCAAATTTCGCTGTGTCCATCGCGCTTGAAGAAAGCCGTGAAGTGATTGCGGGCGTCATTTATAACCCGATCACAGATGAAATGTTCTGGGGCGAGCGGAACGGCGGCGCATATGTGCATGACCGTCGCTTGCGTGTCTCTAAGCGCAACAGCCTGGCCGATTGTTTGTTGGCAGGCGGTGGCCCGGCCCCGGCTAGCGATGCGAACGCAGCACCGCAATCTGGCGATTGGTTGGGAATTACAGGCCGTATTGCCGGATCTGGCGCAGGTGTTCGGATGCAAGGTGCGGCTGCGCTGAATTTGGCGCATGTGGCAGCAGGCCGATTGGATGGCTATATCGCCGCTGGTCCCCATGGTTGGGATGTGGCGGCGGGCGTTATTATCGTTCGGGAAGCGGGTGGTCAGGTAACTGATTTTAGCGGTGGCCCACGCTGGATGGATAAGCGCGAGATCGTCGCTGGCCCGCCGGAATTACACCGCCAATTGACCAAGCTTGCGACGGGATAATCACGCCAGCAGTTTTTCCGCTCTGTTAAGCCTGTGGTATCCACACGGGCGCGCTAGTCTGCTAGGATTCTCAGCGTATTGGCGCCGGGGCCGTTAACCGTTAGGATACGATCCGGGGACACAGGGGCTATGCCCGCTTCATGACGCGATTGCATATGCGACTAAAATTGAACCATCCGAGCCGTCTGCGCTGGAGCCTGCTTGCAGGTGCCGCAATGCTGGCCCCTGCTATGACCAATATCGCAAGTGCGCAAGATGGCGTCCTGGTGATTGATAGCAGGGGTGCTTCCATCCGAGCAGACCGCGCGCCTGCACTTTTCTCTACTGCTGATGGCTTTGCTGCTGGTTATGATAATGGCGCTGTTGTCGTTGATTTAAGCGTGCTTGATGATGGGCAAACTGGCATTCAACCGCTCCGGTTGCGCCCACCGCCCACGCGTCGTGCACCTGCCGCCATGCCGGAATACGCGCTACGCACCAATCAATTCGCAGCTACTCCGCCGCAGCTTTATCCGCCTACAACCTCGTCGCGCCAGCTTGGCATGCGCTTGCCGCCGCGCCGCCCGGCTAGTTTGACGGAACGCGTGCAACTTGCTGTCGCACCGCCGCAACCTGCGTATCAGCCGTGGCCGCAGATGGTGCCGCCTGCTGTCGCGGCGCGCCCCCGGTCGTTCAGTCCGAGTTCTTTCGTGCGAGCACCTGACGCGAGCATTGTTGCGTCTCAGCCGCCGCCGAAAGCACGTGTGCAGTCTCGGCAGGTTGCTGAAAGGGCACCGCTGATCCGCCGCCGCAAACCAACGTCAACGCTGCCCCCCACCGCCCCTGCGCCATTACCGCTGAGCATCGCCCTAGCGCCGACATTGCCTGAACGTCAGCCCGTGCCGCGTCCATCACCTGCTGCACCGCCGCCGAAACAGGCACCGCTTGTTCGATTAGCACCAGCGCGTCCCGGCTTACCGCCAGCTGCGTCTAACCACACACCGGCAGCTCCGCCTTTGCCGCGTCCGGCATTGAATTTGCCGAAGTCACTTCCGGCCCCACCGCCAGTGGCCAGTGTACCAGCAGCACCCCGCCCACTCTTGCCACCACCCATTTCTTCATCACCTGCGCTAATAAAGTTCGCGCCCATTCGGGATATACCGGCACCGCCGCCAGCCTATAAGGCTGTCCCAGCAAGCGGCCAAGCTGCTGCCGTGCTGGCCTTGCCGCCAGTCCTGCTCATCCGGAATGCATCCACGGCACCGCCACCACCAGCGCTGACTGAGCACCCAAATATGGTGGCCCCGCAACTCCCTTCAGCCGAGCAGCCAATCCGTCGGTTGCCTGCTTTCAGCAGTGAGCCGCCGCCAGTTCTACCGCCGGCACCGCAGCCCCTCGCATCCACACCACGCATTTCGGTGCCGCTACCACCTCCACCGCCAACATCCCGAGTGGCATTGCCGCCGCCGCCATTGAGAATCGAGCCTGAGGTTGTGACGCATCCAATGGTCCGGGAAGATAACCCGGAACTGGTATCGCTACCGCCCGCATTGCGCTTAGAACAGTCGCGAACGGTTACGGCTATGGCACAACCAAGGGGGCCTGCATCATCGCCTCGGGAATCGCTCTCTCTCCCTGTGCCGCAGTCGCGCTCGACAACGTCACCAATGCAATTGTCGTCGACGGAAGAAGTGCTTGGCGTTGACGCCACATTTGGCATCGAAGCGTCTGATGTGCAGAAGGCGCATTTCCCGATTATCTTTGACCGTCAGAACCCGCCTGCGATGGCCCAGCCCGGTTGGACGCCTGCCGCCCCAGCCGCGACAATCGCTGCCGCAAAGCCTGTTAACCTGGCCTCGCTAGCAAGCCTGGCTCCGCCCCGCCAGCCGGAGGAGCCCCGTCGATTGTTGGCTGCGTTGCCGATCGCCGCCGCTGCCGCGCGGACCGTGCAGTTGCCGACACTGACATCGCAACCGCTTCCGAACCTTATCCAGCAGCCCGTCGCTGAACCGCGTTCGTTCAATGTTGTCGCGAAGCCGAACCAGTTCCAACGGCAATTTGTGCCGAATCTTGAGCAATCGCGCTCATTTCAACCACGTGCAGACCAGTCTCGTATAGTTAGGCCGCGAATGGCCCCGCCGCGTTTGCCTTTGCAAAAAGCACCGGAGTTGGCTTCTCCATCTCCATTGCCGCCTGCCTCATTGATCCAACCGCCTCAACGCCGTGCGTTCGTTCCAGGTGCCACTTTGCCGCAGCCGATCGAATCGCGCGCCGTCGAGCCTGATCTTGGCAATGTGACGCAACCTGGCTCAGCCGTTCTGGCACCACCACCACCACCCGCCCGTGCGCCCGAAATTGCTGGCCGGCCTGAAAGTCAAAGCGCGCTTCCGGTCCCTGCAACGGAAGTTTCAAATCAAGCGCCCCGGCGTGGTCTGTCGATCCCAGATGGATTGGCCCGTGTAACTGCGCCACAGCAGCTCGGTGGCGATGCGCCGCGTCGCCTGCTGACGCTGCCGCCGATTGATGATCTTTCGAAAGCGCCTGGGTTTGCGCCCCTGCCTTTGCCAGCACCAATTGCGCCGCCATTTGCCGGAGCCCCCACACAGGAAGTCAACGCGGTTCGCCCACAGCGCTTGTCTGAACTCGCACCGCCATCTCAGCGAACGGCGTTTGTACCGCCCGCTGGCGGTTCCCAGGATTTCTCTACAGATATCGCCTTTGCAGGCAGTAGCCGCAGCTTGCCGGGTGACGCGATGCCTGCGCTATCTGCAATTGCGGATCGGATGAAATCCAACCCTGGCCTGCAAGCACGCGTCAGTGGTGCGGCTGCTGCTGGTGATCCGAGCGAAGCGCTGGATGTGGCACTTGCCCGTGCGCTCACGGTGCGACGCTTCCTCCTAAGCTGCGGCGTGATGAGCGATGCGATCAAAGTACAACCGGTCACTGGTGGGCAGAACCGTGATAGCGTGTCCATCACGCTCGTCGTCCCTGCTTAAGTTGACGAGGATGCAGTGGCCCTTCTGTAAGCATTCGGCGTGACGCGTCCCCGCAGATACCTGATCCGGATGGTACTGTTCGTCATTGCCACCGCAGCCGCCATATATGTACTGCGGGTCCCGGCGCTGGCGGCTTTTTTAGCAAACCCAGCACTCAACGGCGTGATCCTTGGCGTTCTGCTTGTCGGTGTATTTGTTTGTGTGCGGCAGGCGACGACGCTAAACGCAGAAATCGCCTGGGTCGAAGGTTATCAACGCCAAGCTGCTGGTGCCCCACCGCCGTATCCGCCGCGCTTGATGGGGCCAATTGCGCGTGCACTTGGGGAGGGTGGCCGGAAAGCGACGCTCACCACATTCTCAACCCGCGCCTTGCTGGACGGTGTTGGTACGCGACTGGATGAGGGCCGCGAACTGGCACGTTATCTGGTCGGCTTGCTGATATTCCTGGGCCTGCTCGGCACATTTTGGGGCTTGCTGGAAACCGTGCGGTCGATCAGCAGTGTGGTGGATGGCTTAACAGTCGACAGCACAGTCAAAGACGCAGGCAGCCAAATGTTTGACCAATTGCGGTCTGGCCTGCGCGCACCCTTGGATGGCATGGGCACAGCCTTCAGTTCATCATTATTCGGCCTTTCCGGCGCATTGGCCCTGGGTTTCCTGGACCTGCAGGCTGGGCAAGCACAAAACCGGTTCTACAATGATGTGGAAGACTGGTTATCCAGCATGGCGCGCTTCCGGGCGTCGCCAATGGCAGGTGATGGCGATGGTGAGGGCATGCGCCCGTCCGCATTCACGGAGGCGCTATTGCAGCAAACCGCCGAGGCGCTGGATGATCTTCGCCGTCTGGTTTCCCGGTCAGAAGAAGGCCGCCGAGAAACTGGCCAGGGCCTAGCGCGCATGACAGACCGATTGCAGGACCTGGGTGAAAAACTTGAATCGCTTGGCGTAATCGTAGACCGCCAACAACGGGTCATTGATGGTGCTACAGACCGGCAGGCCGATATCGGCGGCGCGTTGGCGGCGTTGACGGCGCAGATGGCGGCACCCAGCCCGGGAGATCCCGATGCACGGCGCCAACTGGCGCAGATTGAACGACAACTTGCGCGGATTGGGGATGGTGCAGAGGCCGGCCGGGCTGAGCTTGCTAAAGAACTCCGCAGTGAGATTAGGCTGCTTGGGCGCACGCTGCTTGGCGGTAGCGCGGCTGCAGAGAGCAAGCGATCTGATTCCGATGCCTGGCCCGGCTGAGGGCATTCACCATGCGCGCCCGCCGCCGTCGTTCCACCATAGGCACTGACATTTGGCCAGGTTTTGTGGATGCACTCGCCAGCCTGTTGATGGTGGTGATCTTCCTATTGATGGTGTTCGCGCTCGCCCAGCATTTCTTGAGTGACGCATTGAGCGGACGCGATGAAGCGCTCGCCGCCGCCTCTGTTCAAGCTGCAGAAGATGCAGCGGCAACGGCCGCCGCCCACGCCCGTATTAAAGCCCTCGATAAGGACTTAGAGACGACCACCCGCGGCCTAGATGCAGCGAAGATCAAAGCCATTGCAAATGCAGACCAGATTTCCTCATTAGAGGATGCGCTCGCTACCGCCGTGCAAAAAGCTTCTGAAACCCTGGCTAAACTCGAACGGACCGAAGCGCGTCTGGCCAGTGCTAGAGATGCCGGACAAGCGGCCTTGGCTGATGCGCAGGTCCAGGCGGTCCGGGCGGATTCAGCGGAATTTAAGGCATCTGACCTTGCAGCTGAATTGGCGGCGTTGCAGGCGCAGGCCGCTAGCCTGAGCGCTGCGCTGGCGGATAAATCAGCTGAAAGTGCGGAGCGGTCTGACGCTCTGGCTGCTTCTGCAGCCTCAGTCGCAAGCTTGGAAGCGACGCTGCAAGCGCTACAGACGTCCGCTGCAAGCCTGGAAGCTGCACTTAGCGCCAAATCCCGAGAGAGCATGGAGCTGGCGCAGTCCTTGACGGCCGCGACGACGGCCGCCGCGCGCCAGGAAGATGAAATTGCAGCGTTGCAACGCAATGTCGCCACACTGCAGTCTGCGCTTCAGGATAAGTCTACAGAGAGTGCGGCAAGACAAGCGGCGTTGGACGCGGCGATGGCTGAGCAAGCCCGCTTGAACCAAACGATTAGAAACTTAGAAGGTGCTATTGCAGCGCTCGAAGCTCGCGCTCGCCAGCATTACCAAGAGCTCGCAACAGCAGCTAAGGCTGCCGCTGTCCAGGCTAATGATCTTGCTGCACTTGAGCTACGCATCAAGGCGTTATCTGGCGACTTGCAACAGTCGGAAGTATCAGGTGAGACAGCGGCAGCGCTGGCGGGGCTCCGTGGAGAAGAAATTCAGGCTCTGTCTGCCGCTCTGAAAGCGGCCAATGTAAAGCTAGTCACACTTGAAGGTGTGATCGAACAAACAACACAAGAGCGTGACGCGCTGGCTTTGCAATCGGCGAAACAGGCAGCAACGCTGGCGGAACTGAAAGAAAGAGGAGCAGCTGCCAAGGCTATGGCAGAATCGGATAATGCGGCGCGCGCCAGACGTATTCGCTTGTTGGAGCAAGAATTAGCCCAAAGCCTCCGGTTGGTCGGGGCTGGGGAAGGGCGACAAGCGGCGTTGGAGGAACAGGTCCAGGCGCTCCGCCAGGATTTGAAGGACGCGCAACGGGCCGGTGCCGGTGCGGATGCGGCACGGGAGGCGCTATCGGCACGGTTGGCGGAACGGGGTGCGGCGCATACAGCCGCCATCTCTGAGTATCGCATGCGGATTGAGGCCCTTGAGGCACAGATATCGGCATTGAATGCCAGGGCGCGGGCGCTCCAGGCGGCAGCGGATGCGGCGCAGATGGGGCTTTTACAAGCGCGCCGCGTTGCATCTGGAATCGAGGCGGACAAGGCCCGTGCCGTTGACGAACAGAAGCGCATTGCCCGCCTGAATGATGAATTGCAGGAAAAAGTGGATAGTCTCAACAACGCCCTGGACGCTGCTCTGACAGATGCCAAGGCGCGGGGCGCTACTATTCTGCAGCTCCGTGGTAAATTGAATGCGGCGCTGGTTGCCAAGGTCAGTGAGTTGAAGCGCTATCGGTCTGACTTCCTGGCGCGCTTGAGCGATGTGCTGGGCGACCGCAAAGATATCCGTGTGGTTGGTGACCGGTTTGTGCTTCAGTCAGAGGTGCTCTTCGCGACGGCTAAAGCGGAACTTGGGCCGAAAGGGCAAGCGAGCATCCGTGCTGTCGCACAGTCGCTCGCGGAGATTGTCAAAACTATTCCTGCTGATGTGGATTGGGTATTGCGGGTGGATGGTCATACAGACCAGCGCCCCATTGCCAATGAGCAATTCCCGTCAAACTGGGAGCTATCTGTCGCGCGGGCTGTCGCTGTAGTGAGGGCGTTGGCAGATGCTGGAATTCCGGCCGACCGTCTGGCGGCGGCTGGGTTTGGCCAGCACCATCCGCTGGATCAAGCCGGAACGGCGGAAGCCAACAGGCGGAACCGGCGTATTGAGTTTAAGCTGACATCCCGCTGAAGGCCTAAGTGCAGCGCCGCCACTTATTGGCTTCGGTTGATGAGGTTCCCAGGCTTGCCTGGAACATCACGACGGCTTTTGCCGGTGGCGGCGATCGGAGCGGCTGCGCGGCAGCGACAGCATCAACCTCAGCCGCAGCCTCGCTCATTCCGGTTGCGGATGCGACTTCTCTCGCACTTTGCACAGCGCGCTCAGCGCGTTCTTCGCCTTTTCGCGGGCGGTCGTGAGCGGCTGCAATGCGGCTTTCGCTTCTGCCGATAGCGCAATCTCTACACTGGGAGATTCAACTGATTTAGGTGCTGCGGCTTCAGCAGAATTACGCTGCTGGGCTGGATGGAACGTAATGCTACCGCGCGTCTGGGAGACGCGGACCCTCTCCTCTAGCATGTTCGACATGACTTTAATCCTTTCAAACTCGGGCCCAGGATTCTGAACGCTTCGGAATTCCACAAAAGTGTTTTCCAGAAAGGAGTATCGCCAGAAAGACTGAATCTATGCTTAACAAGAGTCTAATAAACTTAAGCGTTTCCCCCAAACCGTTTAAGGCGTGGATTGGCCAGTGCGTGCAGGCATGAGAAAACGGAAATCGGCACCATCTTCAGCCTGGGTAACTTCATCCAGGTAAAGTTTAAGATAACCGCGCTCCTGGCCCTTGTGGGTAATTGGTTTCCAGCACTTGCGGCGCTCAGCCAGCTCGGCTTCGTCCACCAACAAGTCCAAGCGTCGGGTTTCTACATCAAGCACGATCCTGTCGCCATTTTCCACGAGGCCAAGCGGCCCGCCCTCCGCTGCTTCTGGCGAAATATGCAGGACGATGGCACCAAAAGCCGTTCCGCTCATCCGGGCGTCAGACATGCGCAGCATATCCTTGACGCCGGCCTGAGCGAGTTTGCGTGGGATCGGGATATATCCGGATTCAGGCATGCCCGGCGCACCTTTAGGGCCAGCGTTTTTGAGCACCAATATGTCGTCCGCATTAACATCAAGGTCCGGGCTATCCAGGCGTTCAGCCATATCTGCCAGATCATTGAACACGACGGCGCGGCCTTCATGTTTCATGAGGTGCGCTGCGGCTGCGGATTGCTTGATGATCGCGCCATTGGGGGCGAGCGATCCCTGCAATACGGCGATGCCGCCTTTCGGGAAGATTGGATCAGCGGCAGTTTTTACCACCTCCTGGCCCCAATCGGCAGGGGCTGCGTCTAAATTTTGCCCCAGCGTTTTGCCGGTGACAGTTAAGCAATTCGTCGCAAGCTTCTTACGGATTTCACGCATGATCGGCGCAGCACCGCCTGCGTTGTTCAGGTCTTCCATATAGTGCTGGCCGGAGGGTTTCAGATCGACCAGCACCGGGATTTCGCCGGAAAGCTTATCGAGCGCTTCCAAATCAACCTCAATGCCGAGCCGCCCAGCGACCGCTGTCATATGGACGAGGCCGTTGGTGGACCCGCCGGTCGCCAGCAGCATCTTGAATGCGTTGGCGAAGGCGGGTGGCGTCATGACCTGGTCTGGCGTCAACCGTTCCGCCGCCATGGCGACAACGCGTTTTCCTGTGGCTTCAGCGTGACGGAGGCGGTCTGCGTGAACGGCGGGGATAGCAGCACCACCAGGCAACATCATACCGAGCGCTTCAGACATCAGCGCCATGGTAGAAGCCGTGCCCATCACCATGCAGGTGCCTGCGGTTGGCATTAGCCGGTCCCCGGCGTCTGCGATTTCTTCGGCATCCAACTCACCTGCCCGGTGCATGCCCCACATGCGGCGGCAATCGGTGCAGGCACCAAGGCGCTCACCTCTGAAAAAGCCGGTGATCATAGGGCCGGTGACTTCAAGGATCGCAGGCACGCCAGCACTGGCCGCGCCCATCAGCAACGCCGGAACAGTTTTATCGCAGCCGCCAATCAGCACAACGGCATCCATTGGCTGCGCGCGGATCATTTCCTCTACATCCATTGCCATAAGGTTCCGTAGGAACATGGATGTCGGCGCGGAAAAGCTTTCGTGGATGGAAATAACAGGGAAATCGACGGCGATGCCGCCCGCCATCATTACGCCCCGGCGGATAGCGTCTACCAGTTCCGGCACGTTGCGGTGACAGGCATTGTAGCCGGAATAGGTATTAACAACGCCGATGATCGGGCGTTCCAGTGCATCATCAGAATAGCCCATGGCCTTGATGAAGGCTTTGCGCATAAACAGGGAAAATTCGGCGTCGCCATAGTTGACAAGGCCTTGTTTCATGCCGGTTTTAGGCTTCACGCCGATTTTGGTGTCATCTGCACCCATGGAATTAGGCCCGATCTGTGTTGTCAGAGATCGCGCCGACGATTTCTTCGATCCCCCCGGCAGGATAGTCATGTGCCATGCCTTTGATAACGGTCATGGTGGCACCGGGTATGCTGTTCTTCGCATCCTGGCCGCAGCCGACCGGCACCAGCGGATCATCGGAGCCGTGGATGATGGCTGTCGGCGCTTTGATGTCGCCCAGATGCGGCACGCGACCGTCAGCAGAAGCAATGGATGCAAGCAATTGACGGCCATGGCCAAGCGGCTTGTAGGCGCGATCATACATAGCACCTGCGCGGGCGGATACCGCCGCGTCATCCTTTGGGAAGCCTGGGCTGCCGTTAATGCTGGCGGTCTCCAGCGCTTCGGCGATGTGCTCTTCACGGGTTGCGTCCTGTTTGCGGACTTTGTTCAGCCACGCCGTCGCCGCTTCCGAAGGGCGCGGTAGGCCGCGACGCCCGGATGTTGCCATTATGGAAGCGAGGGAGAGCGTTTTATCCGCATGGCGATATGCAAAAATCTGGGCGATAGCCCCGCCATTGGAACTGCCGACGATGTGCGCTTTCTCAATACCCATTGCATCGAGCAGGCCTGCAGCGTCATCTGCCATGGTTTCAAGATTGTAAGGTGCGTTCACGGGCTCTTTAGCGCGGGCGGCCTTGAAGGCGGCGGGAATATCAGCCGGTCCGAAATCATCAAAGTCCGTTGAAAGACCGGAATCGCGATTGTCATACACAATCACGTAGAAACCGGCTTCAGCCAGCTCATTCAACAACGCTTCCGGCCAGGAAATCAGCTGTGTCCCCAGCCCATTGATCATCAGTAACGGCTTGCCCGAAGCTTCCCCCCAGGTCGCGTACTCAATTTTAATTCCATTAGCATCGACGTTTGGCATTGGGATGTGCTCCTAAAACTCAATGATGGCGGTAGTCTAGCGGGGATTACGTTCAGCCAGCAATGCGGCTCTAAGCCTTACATCCTGCAACAAACGTGGCCCAGCGCTCATCGGGGTCATTCGGGTCAACTGGGAAGTAGAGGCTGACGCGGTCCAGGACGCCGTCTGCGCGGGTGCGGAGCTTAGCGGGGAGGGTGTTGAAGTCGCCGTGGATCGCCAGCTCATCCATCAGATGGTCTGGGACGAGGCGGGGCATCTGGTCAAACTCGCCATTGCGCATGTGATGTGAAAGCTGGCGGGCTTCATCCCCGGCACCGTGGTGTTCGAATAGGCGGCGATAATTCGGCGTCGAGCCATAGAACGCGATTTGCCGGCGGATTTCGGCTTCCGATTTGGCACGCTCATCCTCTGTATCACCCCATACGGCGAAGACGGGGGCGTAGAGGTCAATATCTGCGACTGTCTTGCCGCGCTTCAGCGCGCCTTCATTTATTGCCGGGCGGACGACCTCATTCAAGTAGCTTCTAGAATGCATCGGGTGCACGTGAAACCCATCCGCTGCTTCGCCTGCTGCTCTTGCCATGCGGGGATTGAGGCCGGCCAGATAAATCGGGATATCCGGCTTGTCATTGGAGCCTGGATTGAAGAACGGATTCATTAGCCGGAACTGGTAGAACTCACCCTGATAGTTAGGGCGGTCGTCCGTCTGGAATGTGTGCCAGATCGCGCGCATGCAGTGGATGTAGTCTGTGACACGGGCGGCGGGTCGGTCGAATGGCATGGATAGGCGGCGCTCGACATGGGCGCGCACCTGTGTGCCAACGCCAAGGCGCAATCGGCCATTGCTGGCGCGCTGCACATCCCATGCGGCCTGGGCCATTGAATAGGGGCTGCGCGCAAAGGCAACGGCTATATTCGTGCCTACTTCCATTGTTTCTGTTGCAGCGGCGGCGAACGCCAGCGGCAGGAAGGGGTCGTGCTTGGCTTCAAATGTCCAAACGCACTCAAAGCCCATTGTCTCCAGGCGTTTGGCTTCGGTGCCGACCTCGCCCAGGTCCATGTCGCGGATTTGTGTGTCTATTTGCATGTTGAAGCCCTTGATTCGATACTCTGATATAGTGGCGAGGAGTGTAGACAGGAGACGCCGTTCATGGAAATCGAAGAATTTCGCGCCCATGCCCATGAGCTTGTGGACTGGATGGCGGACTATATGACAGGCGTTGAGGCGCTCCCCGTTCGTGCCCAAGTGAAGCCAGGCGAGATTGCTGCGAAATTGCCGCTAGGTCCACCTGCTACGCCAGAGCCTATGGACGCCATTATGGCAGACTTCAAGCAAGGCATACTGCCTGGTATTACCCATTGGCAGCATCCTCGGTTCTTCGCCTATTTTCCTGCAAACTCAAGCCCACCCTCTGTGTTGGCGGAAATGTTAACGGCGGTGTTGGGTGCGCAGGGCATGCTGTGGCAAACGTCACCTGCCGCGACCGAAATGGAAACCCGCGTCACTGATTGGCTCCGCCAGATGATCGGCCTGCCGGAAGAGTTTCACGGTGTTATTCAGGATTCAGCCTCCAGCGCGATCCTCTGCGCGATTCTGACAGCGCGCGAGCGGGCTACGGGATGGCAGGCAAATGAGGCTGGGTTGGCGGCGGGGCCAGACATCCTGGTCTATACGTCTGACCAGACCCATTCTGCTACGGAAAAGGGCGCAAAAATCGCCGGGCTTGGCCGTCAGAATGTACGGCTCATCCAGACGGACCCTGAAACATTCGCGATGGATCCCGCAGCTTTTGAAACCGCAGTGCTGGCGGATAAAGCGGCAGGCCGGGTTCCTGCATGTTTGGTCGCGAACCTGGGGGCTACGGGCGTCGGAGCGATGGATGATCTGGCCGCACTGGGCGCTATCGCTAAGCGGCATAACATCTTCGCCCATGTGGACGCAGCCTGGGCCGGATCGGCGCTTATTTTGGATGAGTATCAACATTTGCTGGCCGGCATCAAATATTTTGATAGCTTCGTATTCAATCCGCACAAGTGGCTGTTGACGAATTTTGATTGTTCAGCACACTTCGTCCGTGACCCAGATGATCTGGTGCGGACGTTGGCGATCCTGCCGGTGTTCCTGAAAAGCCGGGAGCATGGTGCCGTAATTGATTATCGGGATTGGTCTGTGCCGCTCGGCCGTCGCTTCCGGGCGCTAAAGCTTTGGTTCGTGATCCGCAGCTATGGCGTAGAAGGGCTACAGCGGATTTTGCGCAGTCATATCCAGATGGCGGCGGATTTGGAGGCGCGGATCGCTGCGTCCCCAGACTATGCGCTGATGGCACCGCGCGTACTATCGCTCATTAACTTCAGATATGCGCCAGCAGGCATAGAAGAACCGGAGGCGCTGGATGCTCTGAATGAGCGCTTGTTAAACGCCGTGAATGACGACGGCTTCACGTATCTCACCCAGAACCGGGTCCATGGCCGCTACGTTATTCGTTTCCAGATTGGCCATACTAGCACTCAGCAAAAGCATGTCACCGAATCTTGGGAGCGGATTGCGGCGATTGCGGCGAGGCTTTAACGCCTAAGCGCTGATATCTGGCGTGTTGCCGCCTTCAATTTGGTCGATCATGTCTTTGAGGCGCAATTTGCGCTTTTTCATGCGCTGGACTTGCACTTGGTCCATCATCGGTTGTTCGGCCATTGTGGCAATGGCGGAATCAAGGTCACGATGTTCCGCTCGCAAGCTTTCGAGCCGTGCGTGGGTTGCCGGATTTAGGTCTGCATCTTTCAACGGACAATCTCCTCAGAGGTTAGCCTTTGACAAGCGCCGTGGGCCGCACAAAGCACAATTAGTATGGCACGCTTGCTCAGAGAGGGGGCGATAAACGAAAATACCCTGTGAAGAAAACCTAAAAATACCGTAACGGCAAGGCACTATGAATTGTAAAAATAACCATGCATTTTGGGCCTTTGCGCTTAAGCTGTACGCTGCTCCTGGTGCGCCAGATGCGTTACTCACCATACAAGACGCCCATGGCGGGGATGTTATGGCGGTGCTTTGGGCGCTTGCAGCCTCAAGCAAAGGGCGACGCCTCTCTCAATCGGACATTGCCGCCTATACCAGCGCCACTGCGGCAGCCGCGCAGAATGCAATGGGCTGCCGTGCGGTTCGCCGAGGGCTTAAAGCAGGACCAGAGGCCGTCTACGAAGCAGCCAAAGCATCTGAATTGGCGGCAGAGCGGGCTGTCGCAGCATCCGCGCCTGATCCGTTTTTTGCGGGTGAGGCGTCACAAGACCATCATGATGATATAGCGTCTGCCAATATGGCTCTAATTCTGGACACCCTGGCACGGCCCGTGCCGCCAAGGCTTCAAAAAACGCTTATTGCGATGCGAATAGCAAAAAAGGCTTAACCCAACAATTCCCTGCCCATAGTCCTTTTGCTAGAAGCCGCTTCGAGCCGCTGCAAGCGGTGCATCAATGCAAAAGTCTTTTGAGCCGTCCGTAACGCAATCTAATGTTCGGCCACTTGGTGCAAGCGATGGGGCTGACCGGCACCAATATCGCCGCTATCCGATCTTGGAATCGAGGCTAATTTAAACTGCCGATGGCTGCATCGACTGCCAAGTCATGGACCTTTCCGCTAGAGGCGTTCGCGTGCGCCCAGTTGGAAAACTTAAATAGCAGAAAGGCACTTGCTGCTTACTTTTGGGCCGTCTTGGCGCTCTCGAAGCAGAAGTATGTTCGGAAGGCAAAGACAGCATCGGTATCCGATTTGGTGATGAGCCGGCGACGGTTGCACGGCGTTATAGCGATCTTCTGCCACCCTATTGCCTGGCCGCTGCATAGGAGGCAACTGCACCAAGACTTGACCATCGGACCAAGAAGGGTCATTTGAAGCCGGAAGTAAGATGTTCCCCGACTTTAACTTTTGAGGGCGAAAGGTCTTTCCGAAATGTCCAAACCCGTACCGTTCTGGCTAAAACCGCTTACAGATTATGGCCCGATTGCGGCTTTCATGACCGGTTACTTCACTGGCGATCTGATGACCGCCACGGTTTGGCTGATGGTAGCAACGGCCATTGCTGTCGTTTTGGGCCTGGTGATTGAGCGCCGTGTTCCCTGGATGCCGTTAACGACCGCAATTATTGTTGGCGTATTTGGCGGCCTGACGCTGTGGCTAGAGGATGAGACCTTCATCAAAATGAAGCCAACCATTATCCAGCTGATTTTCGCTGGTGTGCTGCTGGGTGGTTTGGCATTTGGAAAATCCTTCCTTAAGCCAATGCTGCAGTCCGCCTGGACTTTAAGTGACGCCGCATGGCGCACCCTTACATTCCGCTTTGGGATTTTTTTCATTGGCACGGCGGCGCTGAATGAAGTGGTTTGGCGGACTCAGTCAACGGATTTTTGGGTGACATTCAAAGTGTTTGGCTTGATGGGCCTGACTATGTTGTTCTTTCTGGCACAGACACCATTCATTCTCCGGCAAAACAAGGCTGGCGGCGCGTAAGTAAACCCTATAAGGCCAATTTAACGCCCTCTTCTTTTTATATTCAGCACACCTTAACGGGTCCGACTGACAGTTCGGCTGTGCTTGCGCAATTGAAACTTTCTATCGAGGTACCGATGCTGATTGGCGCTGTATGTGTTATGGTGGAAGATATATCAACGTTGGCTACCTGTAGTCCTCATCGAGGATAAAGGATCAAGCTGAACGTCGTGTTGTAGAAATTGTAAGCGACTGAGCAGCCTCAATGACGCGCTGGCTTGGCGATGTGGAGCGCGCGCTTTCGATCACTGCGACAAGCTCGGCAACATTGTAGGCAGTTTATGTTTTTACGGCCGCCTGGAACATTATGGGCTGTTCCAGGTTCGCCGAGCTGCAATCAGCTTTCATCACTCAGAATCCCTATCGTGTCGGCGAAAAGCAAAAAATGCGGGCGTCTGGGAACCTGCAGATCTACGATGAAATGCACATTGTGCATGACCCAGAATTTCGTAAGCTCAAGGAATATAGAGGTTTTTATGATGTCTTCCTGTTCGATTTAGCAGGACATAAGATCTATTCGGTCCGCAAAGAGTCAGATTTTGCGACGAGCCTAAAAACGGGCCTTTTAAAGGCACAGCATTGGGCGCGGTCGTTATGGAGTTGCTTGCCAAGCAGGATACCGAGCACACAGCCTTTCGAGACTCCACACCCTACGAACCGTCTGCAAGTTCGCCCTCTGCGTTTATGGCGCGCGTTGTCATGGACAATACCGCGGCTGCTATCGGCGCAATAGCATTTCAGCTGCTGATCGGTGTCTTTGGTAGGATGGCGGAACAATACATAGGGCTTGGAAAAACAGGCAACGTTTTCGTGTTTGGCGAAGACAAGTTGCTGCACAACGACCTTGCCGATACAGAAGCCCAGGATGTCCTGACGGCTGCCCCCAATGGCGGGTGGTTGCGTGCAGGTGAGGCACCGGCATATGGGCGACGCGTTTGATCGTTCTGGCAAACCCGCGCTTGTCGCCACCGCCAAAGCTAAATTTGCTGATGCAAGTTGGACCTTCGTTGCGACCGAACGCCTGTCTGAGGCGATGTTTGCAGCGAATGCTGTCACAATCACGTCTCTAAAGATGCTTGCTGCTGCTATTGTGATGTTATTGATTTTGGCCGTGTTCATATCCCGCTCGTTGACCAGACCGCAGCGTGAGTTGACGGCGGTGATGGCCGCAATGGCTGAAGGCGATCTCACAGTAAATGTGACCGACCAGAACCGCGGTGATGAGATCGGCGATATGGCCAGAATGACGGCGGCATTCCGTGACAGCATGATTGATGCTGAAAGGTTGAAAGAAGCCCGTTCGAAACGCGAAACTGCGCAGATGGAGCGCCGTCGCGCCACGCAACTCAGCTTGTCGGAAGCGTTTGAGAACACCGTTGGCGGGGTGATCCACGCCGTCAATGCTGCACCTGAGGAACTCCATGTCTCCGCGCAATCTATCGCCGGCATGGCACGCGCTTCTGGTGATGAAGCCCGCCGGGCCGCAGAGGCAGCGGCTGCAGCCGTTGGCTCCATGGCGACGTCTGCAGACCAGTTAAATGTATAGATCACCGAGATTGCGCAGCTGCTCGATGCATCGTCGAGGCTCGCTGAGGCACCGACGGACAAAGCCGCGCACACTAACCTTCTTGCGCTAAAAGCCACTATTGAAGCCGCGCGTGCTGGCGAGGCGGGTAAGGGCTTTGCGGTTGTCGCAGCCGAAGTTAAATCACTCGCAATCCAAATGACCAATGCAACAGGCGAGATTGCTGTGCAAATCGGCTCCATCCAGCAGGCGACGGAAGTTGCCGTGACGTCGATTGCTGATATCCGCGAAACAATAGACCAGATGAGCGAGACCTCACAAAGCGTCGCTGCAGCTGTTAGCCAGCAGCGCATCGCAAACCACGGGATCGCAGCCAGCGCTAGCGGGGCGTCATCTTCCTCCGGCCCAAGTTGACCGCAGCATCGCTTTGGTGCTTGGTTCTGCCCTGGATACAGGCTATGCAGCTGGGCAGGTTGTCGATGCTGCCCAGGAACTTGGCGGTCAGGCAGCCACTCTGCAGACCGAACTTGAGAAATTCCTGGCGACAGTGCGCACTACTTAAAAGCTAGCTTGACTGGCGGTGGCTGGCGCACGACCCTCTTTGCCAATCAATGCAAAGAGGCGAAGCCAAAATGTTGAATGATCAGTCTAATCCCGCATTCATGCCGGCCTATGCGCTGAGAGACGCTTATGATGCGGGCAATTTGAGCCCGAGTGACGTTGTCGAGGCTCAGCTCCAACGGATCGATCAATATGAGCCGCAATTGGCCGCGTTCACGGAAGTATTCGCCGATGACGCCCGCAAGGCTGCGGCCGCCGCGACCGATGCTATCCGGGGCGGGTGGCGGGTTGGCCCGCTGCATGGCATCCCCATCGCCCTCAAAGACCTGATTGAGATCAAAGGGCGGGAAACTAAAGGCGGGACAGCCGCTAACAAGGGACGCATTTCAACCTATACCGCTACCTTGGTTGAGCGCGCGCTGAAGGCTGGGATGATCGTCATTGGCAAGACGCAAACGGTCGAATTTGCGATGGGGGGATGGGGTACTAATAAAGGCCTCAGTACACCTTGGAACCCATGGGATGGATCGGAAAAGCGCGCACCGGGCGGATCAAGTTCAGGTTCAGGTGTTGCGACAGCTGCGGGGTTCACGACAACAGCCATTGGCACTGACACAGGCGGCAGCGTGCGTTTGCCAGCGGCTTGGTGCGGTCATGTGGGCCTGAAGACATCGCTCGGTCGGATCAGCGTCCATGGAGTCCTACCGCTTGCCGAGAGCTTGGACTCACCAGGCCCCATGACGCGGTCCGTCGAAGATGCCGCTCTGCTATACGTCGCAGTGTCTGGCCCCGATTTGAATGACCCGCTCACTTACAGACCGGCCTATGTCGAACCAATGCCTGCCCTAAAGCACGGCGTTGCTGGCATGCGAATCGCACGGATGCCGGATCATGATCGGGCAGGCGTCGACGCCGAAGTGCTGGCCGCTTATGACGAAGCGCTCAAAGTGCTGGAAAAAGCTGGTGCGTCTGTCGTTTCCATCGAGTTGCCAGAGAAGCTGGCGGATATGGCGGACCCTCTGGGGCAGATTATCTATGCAGAAGGTTACGCCCACTACAGCCATCTGATCGATGATCCAAAGGCACCCTTGGATGAAGATGTACGACCACGACTTGCGACCGGACGAACGATCACATCGAAAGATTACTTGCTAGCCAAACGCGATCAGCAGCGCTGCATTCAAGCATTCCATCAGGCCATGGCGGATGTGGATATCTTATTGACACCAACCGCTGCTACAACTGCTCCCGTCGTCGACACGATTGACCAGAAAACCACGCCGGCACTCTTCACCCGCGCTGTGAATATGGCGGAGATGTGTGCCTGTGCCGTGCCTGTCGGGTTCACCAAGGCTGGCCTTCCGCTCTCCGTCCAGTTCGTTGCCCGCTATGGTGCCGAAGACGTAGCGCTAAGGGCCGCATGGGCATACGAGCAGGCGCGCGGGTTTACCATCGGCGCACCTTCGATGACGCCATAACTCGGCTCAGCCAAGCCGGTGTCGCTGCCTGCGCGGGATAAGCTGGCCCTCGCCAACTTGGCGAAGGCGCTGGTTGTCGCTGTCTATCAGCACCGGATGGAGCGCTAACGCCAGTGCGCCCATCGCGGTTTCACCCCAAAACCAGTCCGCCAGGGTTGTAGAGGATGGTTTTGGGCCTGGCTGCGCCGTAATGGCTTCCAAGCGCCAATTGCGGAGATCCTCAATAGCGAAGCGCAGGGTTGCTGCTTGGTCTTTGCCCTCAGGTGGATCGGGATTTGTGTACGGTTCCAAAAATGCTGCGGCATAGCGGGCAGCGGCGTCGATATTGAGACCGCTGACTGTGGCAATGCTGCGCCCGTGGGCTTCCATAAACAGCGCGTGCCAAGGGGCCAAGCTGGCCGTTTCCGCTAGCACTGCGCGCAGTAGATCACTTTCCCCAGGATTGGGCGGCTTCGGGAAATTGACGGGACAGACTAGCGAAGCTGCACTGTCCGAATCTGGCGCGTCATCTGGAAAATCCTGCAGAACGACTGGGCCGTCGGTGCGATGCAAGAGAGCCAGCGTGGATTGCAGCACACGCATCTGAAAATCAGGCGCATGAGGCGCGCCAAATGGACGGCCAAGCTCGAACGGCACCCAGAGCGCGCGGGGCGGACGCATCAGTTCGGTATTTTCGCGCACAAGACTGATGCCGGCAGTTGCGATACCGGCAGTTTCAAGGAAATGCCCAAGCGCGCTCACGGCGCGCGTGCAGTTGGGTCAAACGGGGACGAGAAGGGCCGCGTCGACATTGTCCCGGTGCAGGAGGGCTGCTATTTCGAGGGCTGTCGGCTCAATTTCATGAGGCTCCCACCCAGCACCCATGACCGAGTAGTGAAAATTCGCCATGGAGCCAATTTCG
>Ga0315330_10000546_pt1 | contig 23675 bp, 42 predicted proteins | sample M140m34915metaG_FD_203453 | JGI IMG/M metagenome (GOLD analysis project Ga0315330, IMG submission 203453) | Ammonia-oxidizing marine archaeal communities from Monterey Bay, California, United States - M1 40m 34915 | ecosystem: Environmental > Aquatic > Marine > Intertidal zone | place: USA...
CATACCAGGAAGGTGATCTTTAATTCTTTTCTGATTATGTGGATTATCATCTGGATGATCGGAAGCATATCTTTTCTTTAATACTTCTGATGCTGTAGCTTCACCTAGTCTTTTAGATTCTTTAGCTCTTTCTCTAGGTGTAAGTTTCATAAACCCTGATGCTAATGCTTTTTCGTTCTCTTTAGCTCTTTGTTTTAGCAAATTACTTGATACTGGTTTCTTTAAAGGTCTGCCAGAAGCTAAATCCTCTGATACTGGTTTTCTATGGTATCTCGCTGGTGAACCACAGGATCTACATTGATCGCTACGGTTTTTCTCTGCACCACAGTCGCCACAATCCCAGCCTCTTTTAGCTGCTCGGCCACCATCATACATTTTTCTGACTTCTGAGAATGTCTTCATACTCTTATTTATACAAGATTAGTCTTTGGCTTTGTCGTCTTCCAAAACTATTTCTGCTTTAACTCCAGTAATAGATTGTTCGTAATATATAATTATTGTCTTTTGTTGTTCAATATATCGCTTTAGTTCGCCTATATTGAGTGATAAGTTCTCATAATCAGGAACACTTAATGCAAAATAAACTAAATCTGCATTTTCTTTCTCAAATTTCTCTTTAAACTCTTCAAAGTTTTCCTCTGTTACAGCATAGAACTGTATAGGATACATTGTCAAACCCTTAGGATGTCCTTGTATTGGTATTTGTTTTTCTACGAATTTAGTTTGTACCTGTACTTCTTTAGGTATAAGACTACAACCGCTACTAATCAATAGTAGCAGTACTAGACTCGAGATCGTTAAGAATCTTTTGTGTTGCACTATTCACTCTCCGTTCGATTAACCCAGGTTTTTTTAGGGTTAGCATTGTTAAATCATGTTCTCTTAATTTTTTAGCTAAATTATCGCCGTATGCCTCAGAGGCTTTTAGCTTTATGTTTAGTTCTGTATTAAGTTCTTGTTGTTGTTGGAAATCTGTTGTTAATTTATCTATTGTTTGTTGATTTGTTGTAGCTGCTATAGATAACTTAGCATTGTTTTCAGTTAAAACTGCAAGTCTCTTTTCAGTCAGCCAGTAGTATGTACCAAAGGCAAGAACCATTGCTACAATAATACCCATCAATATTTTACTCATCTAAAACCTTCTTCCAATCTTCATAGCCTTCTAGTTTAGACTCTATGTTGTCTATTCTTTTGGCTAACATTGGATAGTCTGCTCTCCATTTAGCTTCTTTCTTGGCAATCTCTATATCATATCTATTTGCCAGAAACTCCATTAAACTGTTTATTTTTCTTTGGAACCACCCACCAACTTTTGTATTAAGAAACCACTTACTAAATGCGTTTCCAAATACTGCTGTTACACATGCTATAGCTAGTCTAGTTAATATTAGCATTCTTCTGTTAAGAATGTTTTGAAATCTAACATTCCCCTCTCCTCTTTTTGTAAATTCATACCCTGTCTTGTTGCTTTAAATAACTTCTTAGCATGATCGTCTGAATGGTTAGGATGTAATCCTGCTTTAAAAGATTTGTAGTCATTACCACTAGCATGATTTCTCATCTTTGTTCCACTAATTCCTGCTACTCCTTCTGCATCAGGGTCTCTTTGTCCTGCAGATAAGATGTGTATCTTTTTATAATTATATTCTTTTCCGTTGTATTTGTGTGCTAGAGCTTTAAACTGTTTTACTCTATCACTACCCACAACCATTGTTGCGTGTGTATGTCCTTCTTGATGAAACTTTTTAAGTTGTGCTAAAAAGTGTGGGTGTTCTTTTGTAGAATGTTCAAAATTTACATCAGGATGAACATGTCTTAAATATTCTTTTTTGTGTTCGTGATGTAAAGGATCTGTTTTAGGTTTCTGAGAGTGACTAACAATAACTGCGTGGTTAGCACCTATTTTATCGGCATGTGATTTAACCTTATCAACTACTTTACTATGGCCAGCAGTTGGAGGATTCATCCTACCGTATGAAAAGACTATGTGTTTATCTTCTGCCATTATCTAACCGCAACAAGTGCAAGAGCAACATTCACAACATTTACATTTACTCATGTTCGGCCTCCTTAGTAATAAGCGTTTGCTGTATAACTGTGGTCTGTAACATCTATTACTTCAGTTATCTCAGGAAACTTCTCTCTTAAATTGTTATCTACCATAGACATCATTGTGAAGTCTACACCCTGGCAACCTTGGCAACCACCGCCAAATTGCACTACCACTTTTTTATCTTCTGTGAGTTCATGTAAAGTAACATGCCCACCATGAGATGCTAACATAGGATTAACTTCAGTTTGTAATACATAACTAATTTTTTCCTCTATTGGCGAATCTTCAGATATCTGTGGTGTTTTAGAATTTGGAGACTTAATTGTTAATTGTCCTCCAAAATTATCTGTATCATAATCTATTTTTGTGTCTACTAAAAACTTACCACTACCTTCCCCTATATATAATTTAAAGGTATTGTATTTTTGTATAGCATCTGTTCTATATTCTTCTCCTTTAGGGAGATAAGATAACATAGTTTCTGCAACGATTGTGCCAGGCTTTGCTACTTCCAATTTAATGTCCATAGGTTGTTCTGTATTTTTTAATAAATCAGTTATAAAGCCTTCTGCCTTTTCTGTAATTGTTACTATATTATCTGTTGTCATTTTTATTAAAGTTTAGCGCACTAAACTCCTTCCTGTCTACGAACTTAGAAGGTCTGCCATTTCGTATGGCAACAAAACCTTCTGGTTTAGTCTTAGCTCCGTCTATCTCATGCCCCCATTGTGACTTCTGAGACATTGTGTTTGTAATTATATTCTTTGCCGCTTGAAGATGTTTGTGCATATTCATAGGGCCTTCAAAGTGTTCCTTATTCTTATTTATATGTCCTATAGTGTTATCCATAGTAGTTTGATGTCTTGCTTTAGCAACATCTGTTTTAACTTTATCTATCTTCTTCTGATGTGAGGCGCTGTGATGTGCTACGAACCCTTCGTGTGAATGTTGTTCGCCTGTTCTTACTGTGTGGTTAATGTAAGTCTTTAAGGCTGTAGCATGTTTACCAACAGTCTCATGGTGATCTTTTGGTGTGTTTTTAAAGTGTGCCACTGCTTGTTCTAAGTGATGATCTACTTGTTTACGATCTTCTAGGCTATACCTATGTGTACTTGTATCATGGTTAGCACTCATAAGATGCACATCTTTATGCTTTGTGAACTGTTCATTATCAATAGCACCGTGTTTTGCTTTCATATCTGCTATAGATTTGCCTTCGTATTCTGTATGTATTGCCAATCCTAACTTGGCCTTAGAAGCTGCCTTACCATGTTCTGAATCATGTGGTGCGTGATATGTAATTAATTGTGGTGTAAATTCTACCCTATCATTTTTCTTTTTAACATCTCCAGCGTGCATTATATCTGCTTGATATACACCATTAGGTTTAATTTTATGTGCGTGATCTAGAGCTGCTTTTAATTTGGATACAAGTCCAGGAGCATGTCCATGATTAGCATCTATATCTTCGTGTGTATGATTAATCTTTGGATTTTTATTAAATGCTGATTTGGATGCTACAAAGAACTTTCCGTTCTCTGGGTGTTTGCCAAATACAACACTAGGACTTCCATCATATTTAATAGTTGTTTGTGTCTGAGATTTGCCTTTACCTTGTAGATCATTATGTACATCATTAATTGTATGAAACGCATGTCCAAAGCCTTTGTGTCCAGCATGGATTACATGATCCTCCACATGCTCTAGATGCTTCAGTTTATCTTCTTCTTTATCTTCTTTTAAAAATTCAGTAAAGCGCATAACAGTATTTATAATATCTTAACAAACGGAAAGTCTAACCGTTGCTTTTTTGTTCCTCTTAATTTTCCAACTTCTGGAATGGGTAATGGTGCCAGAAAGGTGTCTTCATCCATATATTCTGTCTTATTTACTTTCCCGGTTACAATACCATGTCTAGGTTGGCCGTGTAATTCCATTACAAGATTTGTTTTTGCCTTCTCCACACCATTAGCATATAATCTTTCTAAAAACTCTCTATCACCATAATGATGTCCTGTAAAAGACTCATCATAGCCTTTATTTTTATTATATGTGTCTTTATGTATCAAAAAACAATTCATGTGTCCTGGGTGATCCCAAATAGTTTGGAGTCTATGTAAGTAGCATCTATGATGATATGTAACATCTTCTTTCACTATAATTTTTTTAAGTGCAGCAATTTGTCCTGCTGGCAGGAACATATCCATATCAAGGAATTGGATAGGATCTGTTGTGGAATACTTTGCTATTAAATTTCTACAACCATGGGAATTAAAACCTAAGTCCCTTGTAACTTTCCATAGTTGTAAAGTAGGTTGAAAATGTTCTGGTTCGTAGTATTTTAAAATATCTATTGCAGGATACATTTCTGAGCCATCATCTACAACAAAAATATCTACACCAGCAGGATATGTTTTCCATAACTCTAGCTGGCGAGTTAAATAATCGGGATTATCGAAATAGGTGTAGCCTAAAGTTACCCTAGTCTTCTCCCTTGATTTTGGTGATGTCTTCTGCTGGGAAGTCAATTTGGTCTCCCTGATTAAGTTGAAATTGTTCGTTGTGAGTTAGACTGTTCTCGTCATACAAATCAAAGCCTGTATATATTTCCACGACTTTGGGTGTCAATCTACCTTCTAGGATATGACTAAGTTTTTCTATCATACCCCCTACTGCCCTAATTGAAGGTTCCTCATCTTCAGCTATTTCCAGGTAGCCAATAATATATTCATTAGAACCTACAGGTTGCCACATAGGAAAGTCTGGACTTTCGCCTTTAGACTCCCAAATTCTAGTGGACGCTACTGCTTTTAACTTCGGCATTATATAACTCCAAATTATCTTTTACTTTACTTATATCAATATCATTAGCAGAAGCAATCTTTTGTGCTGTATGTTTCCAATAGCTTTTGAATTCACCATGTAAAGCTCTTTTCTCAGCATTTAAACAATTAACCACTCTACGAATCGCTGTTGTCTCGTTCTTCATCATCATTCCTCTTTTTGTTAGCGGCTATCACCTCAGGCATTACTGCATCTGTGTAACCAGTTATTTTTTCAATTTCATTGGATTGTATTCTTTGTCTGAGACTTGTACTCGAGAACGAGTGATCTCTGACATTGTAAAACAATTCAATATTACGGTCCAAACATATTTGTTTAGCTGTAAACTCTTTGTCCCTATATTCAGTACCTAGTATTCTAATATTTAAAGGTAGTGTAAGGAATAAATCTTCTAATTCTGATTCTGTAGAGTACATAACTATCTCATCAACATACTTCACAGCAGCTAATTGTATTTGTCTTTCTACTATACTTTGAATAGGTTTGTTTTTAGTATCTCTGTCCTGGGTAGGATCTACTTGCAGCGCTGCTATCAGGTAATCACAATGTCTTTTGGCCTCTTCTAACATAACGACATGTCCTGCATGTAACAAATCAAATGTGCTACATGTAATGCCAATTTTGCCACAATCTTTGTAATCTAACCTCATATCTCCATCTCCATCTTGACGTCCTGTTGACCTTTGGTTGAAGTCGTCTTAACAAGTCTCAAGTCTTCCTCCATTATGTATAAGAACAGAAGAAGTAGGAGATTGTGAACAATATGTCTCCATTTTTTCCACAAACCGCATTATATATCCTCCGAACATACTATTAACACAAAATCAACACAATTCATCTAACCATTCTATCTGTATGTCCTCTACGAACTCTAAGAAGTCTAATTGGTTATCATCTATCTCATCATATTGTTTTTTAAACCAAGTACCTGACTCTTCAATATTCTTATCATTAACATACACACCACAGAAATTTATGAACTCATCCTCATATTGCATACTTAATACAACATCTGAATCTGTAGCTCTTAAATGTTCTAATAAACCTTCGAAAAACTTATGAGGAGATATCCACGATGATTTAACTTCTACTTCTGTTCCCATGAACTTTGTAATCTCTGCCTTACGAGGACCAACCCAAGTCTCCATAAACTCTTCATCTACGATTTCCTGATTAGTAAGATAAAAGTCTGCAAACTCTAATCCTTTTTCATCAAAGGTTTCAATGAATTCAAAAACTCTTACGAATTCTCTTTCTGCTTCATTATTACCTTTTTCAAATTGTATAGTGGAATATACATTATTTGCCATGCACTTTCTCCCTTTGTCTAACGAATGTCTTTGCTGTATCAACAGCTATATTTCTATCTCCAACATATTCTGTAAAGACCAAATCGTCCTTACTAAAAAACTCTACTTTGAACATTCCGTCTGGCACCTCCATAGGTGAGATCTCTGCTCTAAAAAATTCGTTACCAAAGGTTGCGTCTATATTATTCAACGGGATATCTGTCTCCTGGAAAATTGAACGCTCTGCTATTGAGAATATCTAACTTCTCTTGGTTTTCTGCTATAATTGCGATTTGTGTATCAAGGGCTTGAACTACATCTGGATGTTCGCCTATACCTGCTGGGTTTTCTAAATAAACTCTAACATTAGCTTTTGCTGAGGCTATGTTGCCTCTGTATTGCTGTTCTAAAGCATCACACATTTCTTTACCTATGTTTACTTCTTTATATGCCTCGCCTGCCATTTAATACTCCGTTTGTTGTCTGGAGCTCGGAATAGGATTTGAACCTACGACCTGAGGTTTACAAAACCCCTGCTCTACCAACTGAGCTATCCGAGCAAAAATCTGTGGGTCTTTTATTTCTTTTGTCGTACCCAGGACAAATATGTTTTTATCAGTCTTGGTTTTTAATGAGGTCCAACCCTCTCTCCTTTTATTTATAGTAGGTACTTTGGCCTCGGACGACCTCGGTGTACCAAACCTCAAAAAATGTAATGGAGCACATGCGCTAGTTCCCGACTTAGAGTGCTCCATTGATCTAGCCTTAGCTAAATGATACGCCAGCTTTAAAAGCTGCTGCTATCATTGCTCTACTAGGTGTACCAAGACGGTAAGTAGGGTTACCTACTGCATTGGTATTGGTGTAGATAGGATACCCAGCTTGTCTAAGAACATGAATCTTAGCAGGTAGTCTATTTACTTTAAGTTTGTGCGTTGCTACTGCATTGCTCAAACTGTTCCCTTTATTCAAAAAGTTTAGAACCTTTTGAGTTTGGGTCACTTTACGATTAGCCATATTAGCTCTCCATATTATTGTTGGCAGAATTGCCAGGTTGTGCACCCTCATTAACAACGACTTTAGAAGTCCTTGTTGACTTAGGTACATTACGATATACGACCTTCTGCAAAGCGTCTCTAACATCAAAGTTGGACTTAATGTCTTCCCTTTCAAGTAGAAACTCTGACGCTTGCTTCTTGGTCATAGCTTCCGGCAATTCAGCGAACCAAGTATCTTGGTTACCCTTAGCCGTAAGTTTCTTAATGCGTGAAACCATATCATTACCGAACCTAGCCTTAGTTTGGCCTGACTCAGTCTTGCTATAGCCTGCATAGTTAAATAATTGATCTGTCATAACAGCATATCTCCATTTCTAATTTATAAGTAACATTATGCACTCTTACGAACAAAATGTCAACCACTAATAGGACCAAAACAGCAATTAAGCTGCTAACCTAGTCAGTACCCTCTCCTTACGATAAGCAATCCTCTTACTGTAGCAATAAAAGCCGTAATCTTTCCAGCCTTCATGTACACAATCCTCAGCTTGCATATCCCATTCAAGAGCCTGTCTAAAGTCCTTTGCTCCCATATTAACTAAATTGGTAAAGTGTTCTTTGAGTTCAACCCAAGATTCGTTCTCCATAGTTTCTATGCGTTTGGCTTCTTCATTAGCTGCCTCGCATAGACTATCAAGTTCTTTCTTGAGCTCTGGAACAGACCAATCATTATAAGTGCCTCTAGGTCTAAACCCATAAGCATCCTTATGAACATCACTAATATAAGTTAGTAATTGTTCTTTTTCTGATAGTTCTTCCCAAGTTCTCATTTTTACCTTACCTTTTTATTTAATATACCGTTATTATGCACTCTGGTGGACCATAAGTCAAGCATTTTCTTAAATCTTTTTTGGTTATAAATCAGTTACTTAGGCATAATGTAAGTATGTTGACATAATAAATTTGTCTTCACCTGTACATTTATTGCCAATATGAGGGTATTCGTAGTTAGGTGGGAATATAACTACCCTACCTTTCTTCGGTTCTACTCCTAATCTTTGTAATGGGAAATCTGTGTTTCCGTCGCTGTCATTTAAGTAGAATAAGAATGCCACTGCTCGAATAGCACTTTTGTGGTCTGTAACATCTACATGGACATCAAATTTGTCTTCTGTATCTGCTGTGTACTTTTTAATTCTTAACTGCTCAAATCCAGCTAATTTGATATGAAGTCCTGTACCCAAATCTGTGAGGTATTGTTTGAATAACTCTCCTAAGTGAGCCATTAATCTACCATGGACTTCATCTGTGTGATGGTTGCTGGTGTAGTTATATTCGATAAACTTCATGATACCATCATCTTGAGGTACATGTTTGTCTTCATTTAGATCAAATGTTTTGATAAGTTCATCACAGAAATCTGGACTTAATGCTCCATCATATATTTTTAGAGCGCCAGGCTTTTGTTCACCGCCTATTGTTCCGTCGCTATTTCGTCTTTCGTTTTCCATACTAATTTCACTCCACGCCTTGTTAATTCATTAATAAATTTATTTTTATGTTTAGGTTTGCCCTTGTTAATAGCTTCTATTAATTCTTCTGTAGAAGTTTGTCCTACATAATAGTGTTTCATTCTAGTTCTTTTTGTTGGTCTGCCGTCTGGACCTTTAATCCATTCCTTGTGGCTCTTTTTGAATTTTGGGGGCATCACTTCTCTCCATTTTTTAATTTATTAATTTCCTCTCCGTTAGTTTTAATTTTGGCATTTTGCATAGCGTCAACTATTTTTTGTGCCTTCTCTTGTTGCGTGTCCCGATGTAACTCAGGGTCAACTATCTTTTCTAACTTCAAAAACTCTATTCTAGCATTTGGAACATACCTCCATGTATATCCATCATCTCCATATATTCCAAAAACTGTTTCACTCATTCCAATTTTAACTATCAAGGCATGTTGCCCATCTAATCTTACTTTATCACCTTCTTTAAAGGCGGGGTTAAATCTAAACTTAGCACCTTTAACAAAAGATGTAGCCCAGTCTCTAATTGCCAGTCCAACCATGAGGGTGAGTAAAAACCCTATGAACTGAATATAGAAATCTGATAATACTATCTCAGGCATTTACTTCTCTTTATGCTCTGTGCTGGTTGAGTTTACATATAAACCAAACCAAGCTGCTCCAGCTCCTACAATTACTGACACCAAACCTGCTTGTTCTGCATTGGGTGTAGGTATTTCCATGAACCATGTAACAACCTTAAATAATAGGTAAATGTACATACTAATAAATGCTCTAGGAAATATACGCCATCTAGAAAAGTACTCAGGTGCAATCCACATCCAACCTCTATCATCAGGTGCACTCCACCAAGGTTTTGTAGATGCTGCTGGTTCCTCTTCTACCGGGGCTGCTGCTGTCTTCAGAGCCTCATATTCTTCTAAACTTAAATTTACTGTTGAATCTTCAGCCATTTGTAAATAACTCCATATGCTTATTTTTTAATTTGGACTTAAATAATAGTCCTGCAATATCATATGTATTTATACTACTTTTAACCTTAGCAAAAGGAATATAGCCTATTCTTAGTGCAGGGTCGTCTAAAGCAGGTAAATTTAATCTATCTTTTAACTTTCTATGAGCAAAAGATAACTTTCCATTAAACTGAGGTATTTCCTCAGGGTTAATCATATCACCTAACCATATATGAAAACTAGGTCTAGCCAAGTATTGAGGTATATACTGTTCAGGTTTAATATTCCAATCTGCTGTATGAGCAATCTCGGCAAAGTGTTTACCTACATGTGCATAATTAATATATAGCCATCCAGGTTGTCTTTCAATAGTAAAATACTTATAGTCTTCTGGAGTCAATTCCATTTCTGCAGATGAACCAGGTCTTGTCATATATCCCCATCTAGGTGGAAAGTCATTTTCCACTAATTCAAGATAATGAATAAGATTATTTAATCTTGACATTTCAGGATCGTTTTCATTGTCTGCAAAAAATTCATGTAGTTTATTCAAATCTTTTGTAGGTTCCATACCTAACATAAAAACTATTTTGTCTATTTCATCTTGAATTACTTCTGCAGTTTCACCCATAAAGTAAAACTCCTGAGCCTCATCAAGATTAGTTTGTAGAAACTTAGCATAGCGTTTTGCTACATCAGTATCTAATACTTCAAAATCTATTCCATTAAAATTTAAGATCATCATATGCACTCTCTGTCCTTGCCCTGTCGAATACAGGAACATCAATGTTTGAATCCGTTATGGCCTGTTGGGCAGAATCTTCTAAATCATATAATCTCATTTTAGATCTATCCACACCAATCATGAACCTTCTGTTTCTTGTAGGATCAGCATATCTGTTTTTCAACTGTTTAATCATTAGCTGTCCCATCTGTTCTAACTCTTCTGTACTAATAATAGCAAACATCAAGTCTGCTGTAGCAGGAAGTCCAAAACTCTCAGATGTATCTGTAAGTTCTACATCACTGCTGTTATAACCACCTCTTGTTGTCTGTGTAGCACTAAATATAGGAACATCTAGTTCTACTGCCAAACCTCTAAGTTCTTCTGCAATACTCTTAATAATTGTATAAGAGTTAGCACTACTTCCAGGTTTGAATCTAGAACTTGTACATATATTTAGATAGTCTATAAAGACAATATCAGGATGGAAATTCCTTTTCAATTTTAATTCATCTATCAAGGCCTTGAAGTGTCCACTATGTGCAGACGCTGTAGGATATTCCTTAACAATTAATCTACCTTCTATTTTATCATTTACCTTAGAAATCCTATCATCAAACATAGGCTTAGATAAGTCTTTTAAATCCATAATAGGAATGTTCATTAGGTTAGCATCTATTCTTTCTGCGATGCGTTCTTCTGACATTTCTAGGGTAATATATAACACATTTTGTCCCTTAGAGATGCTAGCAGACGCCATATGACACATGAATAGGGATTTACCTACACCAGTACCCGCCAATGCTATATTAAGAGTCTTATTAGATAAACCACCTTCTGTAATTTTGTTAAACATTTCTAAATCAAAAGCAACCTTCTCTTCTAACCTATGATAAAAGTCAAAACGCTTATCGGCATCTTCTATAAAGTCATGGCCTACATTAGTATCAAATCCTACTTGTAATGCTTTAGTCAACATATCAGGCAAAGCATCAGGAGTCATATCCTTTTTCTTACCATCAATAATTTGTATACCTTCTAATACTGCATTAAATACTGCCTTATCTTTACAGAACTTTTCTGTTTCATCTACGAGCCATTGCAGTTCCTGAGGCTCTTGTTTATATTCAAATATTGTCTGTAATAACTTAATATCTTCTTCTGTTCCTTTATCAAAAGCAACAGACATAGCTTCCATTGTAGGAGCATTGTTGTATTTTTCTACATAACCTTTAATCTCATTAAATGCAAACTTATGTTCGTTATCAGAAAAGTAATCATCCTTTAGGAAGGGTAGAACCTTTCTCAGATATCTTTCATTTTTTATTAGGTTAACTAGGATAATAGTATCAAGCATTCTTTTCGTTCTCTACAAATTCTTTATAAACTTCTACCACACAAGGTGCACAAATATACACCTCAGCATCTTCACTATGGAAACAATATGCCTTATCTTTTTCTTCTATAGGTTTTTGACACCTATCACACTTTATCGTATTCTGCGTCAATGTCTTCCTCACTAATTTCCTCTGCCATCATTTCAACAGAGCCAACAGTATAAGCTTTCTGTACCCATTCGCCAAATCTAGAATCTGAGAGTACGGGCAACCAAAAGTCTTTACCTAAATCCTTAGCTCTTACTTTAGGATCAACTGCTTCTCCTGTGTCCATATCAACTCTCTGATACCAACCATTACTAGGTTTAATTACATGTCCAGATGCCATAGCCATGTCTAGTAAACCAGACCATTTGCTAATACCATTTTCCCATGTAACTTCTACAGGAATCTTAGACTTCTCTCTAACAAACCTAGACTTCTCAACATTAATTACAAATTCATAACCTGTAACTTCTGTTCCTGTCTTTTGTTGTCGCCTACCAATAATAAAAATGTTATCTGCAGAATAGTAAATACCTGTACCACCACTAACAACATCTTTAGGAAACAATCCTATCTCTTTATATGTATGGTTAACAACAATAGCAGGAATATCTTTAATTGTTAGATGAGGTGTAATCATTCTAAATAAGGACTTCATTTGTTTAGCCCTTGTCATGTCTGCTACACTCTTACCTTCTAAGGCATCTTCTACTTCTTTCTTAGAAGCTAAGTTACCTACAGAGTCAACAACAATCATAATATTATCTTGTCTTTCAACACCATTTAATTGTTGCATCACATCATGTTTTAATTGTTCAATGTCTGCAATAGGTGTATGTAATACTTTGCTAGTATCAATATCAAAAGTCTCAAAATAAGACTTAGGTGCACCAAACTCACTATCATAAAATAAAACAACACCTTCTGGATATTTCTCCTGGTGTGCCTTAATTAATAGCATAGCAAATGCTGTTTTAAAGTGTTTACTAGGACCTGCAAATACTGTTAGTCCAGGTGTAAGTCCACCATCCAATTTACCACTTAAAGCAACATTAACTGCTGGAACAGATGTCTGTATTAAGTCTTTATCATTAAAAAACTTAGAATCAGTTAGAATGTTTGTATCTTTAATCGTGGAATTTTTTTGTAATTTATCTAATAGATTACTCATTATTTCTCCTACTTTTATTAGCTTCCAAAGCTGTTTTCATTATGTTATTTGTATTGTAGCACAGCGAAGAAGCATGTGTCAAATCTTTTGGTAAACAAGTTCCACCAAAACCATGTAGTCCATCAGGACCAGGAACAGCCCAATGTGTTCCTCCTAAGTTAGCATCCTCTTCTAAAAAATCCTGTATTACTTGATAGTCAGTATCATAAACATCACAGATTGCTTTGAAGTCATTTGCTAATCCTACTTTAACTGCCAGTGCAGCATTTCTAAGCATTTTTATTGCACTTGCCTGTACAGGTGTAACTTGTTTTACAAATTTATTTCCTCTGGACATTAAATCTATAAAAGGATCACAGTTATAACAACCAATTAAAAGATCAATGTTTTCATCATCAACATCTTCCTTCCAATGTTTCTCTCTCAAGAATTCTGGCATTATAATCAATCCTCTATTAGCATATTGAACAGCTTGATCAGGACCTATTGTACTCCTAATAATAGGTTGTACTCCTATATAAAGTTCTGATAGTATCTTATCTATAATAGAAGTGTCTAAAGATCCGTTCTTTAGGTTAGTTGGAACACAAATAAATGCGTAATCTATTTCTGCCCAATTATCTACTGTATATCCTAAGTCAGGATCTTGAATATAAACATCTAAAGGTTCTTCAAATTTTTCCTTTAGAAGATATTCTGTAGCTTTACCTACGAATCCGTATCCAATGATTGCAATTTTTGTATTCTTTTCCATTGCTCTTCAATCTCTTTTTCTTGATCTTCAAGTTTCTTTTTCTGAAACTTAATTGTATGCCCCTGTAATTCTGGATTCAAGTGTCGCGATTTGTTCTTCCTTCTTCTTTGTCCAGTTCTTTTCATTGCGTTCCTTTCCTTGCACAATTTTTGGTGTAAATTTAGATGCTTTAAGTCTTTCTAAAGCACCTTCCCTTCTAGCTTTTACGCCTTTCTTTCTCCAAGCATGAGTTCCCATTATAACTCCTCAATAATTCCTAGTATCTCTGCAACAAAAAAAGCTGCTAAAAATACTTGCCATGCCCATGGCTCGTTAATAACAAATGGTATCACACAACCACCACATCTGAAACCACTTTTCCATATACTATACATGAAGTGGCTATCTCTCTCATCTTTATTTTTCATATTTTACTCCGTCAATATCTCCTTTAAAAAAACCATCTATTAATACATACATCATGGTATTAGAAACTATTAATACTCCAAACATTGCCCAGCCTGCCATAATATCCATTATCCAAATAAATCCTCTAGTGTAGCTTGTGGCTCTGTATTCCATCCTAAAGGTTTCAATATATTTTCTAAAGGATCAATAAATGCTTTCTGAAATATTAAATCATAATCTACATACTTGTTCACACCAAACTCCTTAGGAAGTTTAGTTACAAAGGCAATAGTATTTTCATGTAAACTATTAGGCTCCTTTAAATAAAGGAACTTAATCTTGTCGCCTTCTTGTATTTTCTCATACTTAAGGTTCAAACTTTGATCTTTTAAGAGCTTATTATACAGTAAAGAACCACGAACATGTATAGGTGTGCCTTTCTGATAAATGTCTGCTGTAGATGTGTATTTTTGTAAATTGTTACAACCTCGAGGGAAGGCAATTTCTTCTACAGATAATGTTTTAAAATGTTTCTGTGCCTCAGCAATATATGTTTGTAAGTGTTCTTCATCACTAGTCAATACCAAACGAACTGCCTCTTTCAAACTATCACGAATAGGAGCTGGAGTCGAGGACCTTACAATTTCTAAACCCATAACTTTCAACTTAGGATCTTTTAGTCTTAGTCCTTCATCATCTAAAACATTTAAGGCATATCTTTTCTTAGCAACAAATACACCTTTGTCTGCGATAACCTCACGCTTAAAATCTATTCTATTTTCATAAGCATTTGTATACTTAGCCAAACTAGCCATTGCCTGAGCAATAGCAGGTTCTATTTTGTCTGTAGCAATTTGATCTAACAAACCTACAACCTTATCTGTTTCCTTGTTAGGGAAAAATTCATCTACCATTTTCTGGCATGTAACATAACAAGAGTCAGTATCACTATAAAAGGAATACACTTTATCTTCTGTGCCACATACTTTATTCATATACTTATCTAAAGCCTTAGCAGTATCTCGAATAACTAATTGTCCTGACATTGTAATACCTTCTGCAATCCTATCATCATAGAATCTAAAGTACTGGTTTGCCATGGCACCATATAAACTGTTTAATTGGATCTTACGAGCCATCTGAAAATTGTTGTATTTAGCAATCTCATTCTGATAAACTTTAGCACCTGTCTCCTGGAACTTCTTCTGAGACTCCTGCATCAACTTCTTATATCTTAATCTATCATTAAAGAATGTTTGTACTAGTTCAGGCATAAAGCCTTTCTTTTCACGGGTATAACAAGAGCCATTACCAGCCATAGCATAGTTCTTTTCAACTAGTTTATCTAGTTTATATCTATCTAGTTGATCGTCTACTTTCACATCATAATTAAAGCCTGGAACAATAGTTTCAGGACTCATATTGTACTGCATAATAATTGAAGGATATAGACTTGTAGCATCGAAACTAGATACCCATTCATAACTACCAGGGACAGGTTCTTGTACATAAGCACCTTCAATTTGTCTGTCTTTTCTACCACCACCTTGTCCTACAACAATCTTCCTTTCCCAGAGATAATTGTAAATTAAAGAGTCCCAGATTCTAACAGGGGAGAACACATCTCCAAAGTTACATTTAGCATCGTATGCCATTGTAAGAGCTAACTGTATAAGTTGCATCTTGTCTTCTAGTTCGTCAACAATAACTGTATCAATAATATTGTATTCAACAAACCTGTTCCAGTCGTTGTCATAGAATTCTTTAAATGTGTCAAAACCAGACTCTAGTTTGTTTTTACCTAGTTCTGTTTCTGCAATAAAATCTAGTTTGTAAGACTCTCGAGTAACATAAGTAAACTTCTTATATAGATCTAAATAATCTAATTGTGCAACACCTGTAATTTCAAATGCTGTCATCTCACGATTAGCAAACCTAATAGGTCGTTTGTTAACTAATCCAAAAGGAGAGAATTTTTTATGTTCACCCTCACCTAATATTCTTTCTGTTCTTGTAATAAGATATGGCATATCAAACAGATTAGAGTTCCAACCTGTAATAACATCAGGACAGTTTTCTTCCCACCATTCAAGGAATGTTTTAAGTAATGTATATTCATCATTACAGCCTATCCACTCCACATCTAAATGTTCTGTTTCTTTAGAAGGAGTAAACTCCCCGAGTCCGAAGGTTGTTATTTTCTTGGTGCTGTTATTTTGTAAAGTAATAACGAGTACCTTCTCGCTCGGAGAGTCTACATTAGGAAATCCACCTTCAGATGTTGTTTCAATATCTATAGAGTAGATTGCCATTTTACTAGCATCCCATTCAACAGTACCGGGAAATTTCTCGGTTATGTATTGATAGGCGTAGTAGTTTTGTCCAAATATAGGAAAGTTAGAAACATCCTTATATCTGTCAAAGAAGGCAGTTGCCTCCTTATTCGTTTCAAACTGTATAGGCGAAACTTGTTCGCCGTAAATAGTTTTATAATCTGATTGTTTTTCTGATGGAACGAATAGAGTAGGTCTAAAGTCATGTCTCGCTTTGTACCTTTGTCCATTCTTAACACCACGGACAAGTATCTTATCTCCGTAATGCCTCGCATAAGTATAAAAATTCATAACAACACCTTAAACATAATATAGACATTATGCACTCTTTCGTACTTAATGTCAACTAGATTTCTTTAACTCTGGTCCTATTTTTCAAGTGTCCTTCAGCAATATCTGCTTTACTTGCGCCGTGATAGGAAACGGCATGATGTTTGTGAATCATTAGTTCATTGATATTTGTATTACCATCTAAACTAAGAAATTCACCAAGTATCCTTCCATACTTACCTTTTTTATCGAGCCTCGTTTTGAGTATAGCTCCATCTTGTATCTGTTCTGTGAGGAACTTCTTCGCCATGAGTCCATATCGTTTTTCGTCGAGGTCACGGGTTCTACTTTCCGGTGTGTCGATACCATATAACCTGATCCTTTGTTTTTTAAGCCATACTCCGAAGCCCAAGTCGATATCCACATCTACAGTATCTCCATCTATAATTTTGTGTATGTTTATTCTATATTGATACATTATTTTCCTTTAGGGTTGTTCTTTGCTTCATTTAAAACTTTTTTATTAACAAAGTCTGGTTTAATAATTCCTGACTCTTTAACACCAAACTTATCATTATAAGTTTTAAGCATTTCTTCACCAGGGTCGTAAATAGATACCACATGATTTGGAAATAGTGGTACTTTATGATCTTTTGCAAATGGAGCGTAAGGCGCTAGCCCAACAGTAAAATCTGTTTCACTTCCAGGTTGAGGCATGATCATAATAATAGCAGGTTTGTTTATAAGTAAAAACTGCCTACTTTCCATTTCGAGTTCTTCGAGATCTCCAATTAAGTCTTCACCTGTTGTAAGTTTAACGATTTGTATGTTGGCCATAGCGCCTTCTCCTTTTAATTATTTAATTTCAATAGATGTAGGTTTCTTTTCCTCTGGGATTTCATGTACCAGTGAAATAGATAAAACTCCATCCTTCAATTCAGAACCTGTGACTTTAACTTCATCAGCCAATGCCCATGTTCTAGTAAAATTGCGTTCTGCAATTCCTTTATGTAAGAACTCCGCCTTAGGCGTATGGTTCTGTTCACCTTTGACAACAAGGTTGCCGTCTTCCACAACAATATCTAATTCATCTTTACTGAATCCTGCAAGAGCAATTTGAATTTCATAATTCTCAGCGTCTAGCTTTTTAATATTATAAGGTGGGAAAGAGTTAGATTGGCCTCCTTCAACGGTGTGAAGTCTGGTAACAGCGTCAAAGACTCTGTCAAATCCAATTAGTCTACTTTCTATTTGTGGGAATGCTGAAACAAAATCGTTCCAGTTAGTCGTGTTTAATCTTACCATTTTAGTTTCCTCCTATTAGTTAGCAAGGTTAATATATGATACCCTTTCGGCGTATCACTATTATTTATAAGAGTTTTATTGTTTTTCTTGCTCATCTAGGGTTTTTTGGTATTCGCCATAGTTATATACATTAGCTCTAAACCATAAGTTAATAGCAATCTTCTCGCCTCTAATAACTGGTCTTGAACCGTGTAATGCTTGATCTAAAGACTTATCTGTTCCGGTGTGTGTTGTACTAAAGAAAATACATCTATTTGCCTTAGGTGTTATTTCTATATTTAAATGAGGAAATGTTGTTTGTCCGCCTTCTGTAACATCAGTCATATATAATAAAGCTGTAAATATTCTATTACCCGCCTCTGGACGATTCATCTTTAAATTTTCTGGCGAAAAACAATCATGATGTGGAGCATATTCTTGTCCCAAATCATATTTAATTACTGATAGTTCTTCTGCCTGTGTATAATGTAATCTTAAAGTTGCTGCTGCTAAATCTCTAAAGGCACAAGCAGCTGGTAATTTAGCATAACCTAAGGGAGCTGACTGATTTGTTCTCAACCTATGTATAGTGGACTCTCCTGTTTCTGCATCTACTACACTAGCTCTATCAAATGTATCCTCTCCTTCTCTAATACCTTCAAGTATTAAATCGAATAAAGGTTTAGGGAGAAAATCGTCTATTGTAAAGACCGTAGGGTTATTCATTATAAACCCTCGGAATTCTCCAACTTTATGATCCGAGTAATCTGCTTTCAATGGGTCCATTATTAAATCCTATATTTGGAAAGGCATCTTTAAAATCTGTGCCTCTTCTTTTATCATGTTCATATACAAAGTGCCAAAAATCTCTTCTATGTTTTAGAAGTTCTAAGTCTTGAAATCTATTTGCCTTTATCCAGCCTACTGTCTTTCTATATTTTTCTATTTCTGCTGTACTAAAGACATCATACATTTCCATTGTCTTTAAACTGTTCTCCATAATACTTATATGAGTATCATCTAAAATTTGTGCTGAAAGGTGTTCTGGATTTGTCATATAAGGCATGTCTATTGTAATTAAATCTCCATATGTATTTTTAAGTTCTGCCATTTTAAATATGAACTCTTCTATATTATGAATAGATAAAAAATTAAATGTATTCATTATTCCTACTGATATTCCGTTACCTAGTAATCTGTGTAAATTTTCCTCAAAATGTGAGGTATCTAATCCATGTCTAATATACTCTGCCTGTTTACCCCATGAATCAATACTAGCATAAAGTTTTGTATTAGGAATATCTTTAACCAAACCTATATACTTTTTTACTCTATTTTCTGAAACCATAAGATTAGAATTGCAATGGAATGTTAATCCTTTTCTTGGGTTATCTTTTACATATTGGAGTAACTTATATGTGTTCTTATCTAATAAAGGCTCACCACCTGTAACTCTAAGCACAAATAAATGCTTATATGCCTGTGGAAACCATTTCCAAAACTTAGATACATAGGGAGAGTTTTCTATCTGAGGTGATTCTATTTTATTATAAGGTATTGATAAATTGTAAGGCCCTTTTTCCTCTATTTCTCTTTCCCATGTTGTACTGAATACAGGACCACAATAGGAACATGCCAATTGGCATTTGTTAGTAAATGATAGTTCTAAATACTTAGGATAAACATATCCTGTTCCAGCATCAGTTGCTTCTTTTACTATATCTCTATTATGTTTAAAAAACTGAACGGCAAGAGTTTGCCTATCTGATATAAGTCCAAGATCCTCTACCTCCCAACAATAAGAGCACTCTGAAGGTTTATTGCCTTGCAACATCTCAGCTCTTTTTTCAATCTTTTGAGGTGTATTATGTAAGTCGGCTCCTAGTGGAATTTTCTGTGTAGGACAATGATAACAGGAATGACTTTCACCTGTACCTAAGTGCATTTCTAAATGATACCATTTAAGCACGCAGAAGCCAGGACCTACATTGTCCTGTTCGTCTTTAATAAGTTGGAGGGCTTCTATCTGGTTTTTATTTAACTTTCTTTCCAATGTTGTATTTGGGGATAAGATCCCACTCACCTTTCTCTTTGAACGATATTATCTTTATTTGGCTTAAAGGAGCATAGTCCTCTACCTCAGAAATAATATTCACAAGTCCCCAATCCTGGAGTAGCTTTGCAATAGTATTTCTTCTTTGTAAATCGTTATCTTGAAAGTCTGCTTCCTTTCCATCAAGAGCAAATAATTCTTTGAAGTGCGTAATAAAATATCTACCTTTTTTATGGAGGATATGACATGACTGATAAAGTACTTGTTCTTTCTTTGAAGCAACTCCGATTCGAGATAAAGTTTCCCTAACCTTCAGAAAGTCTTCTGGGTCGTTTAAGGTAACTTCTAAGGGTGAATACCCTGGATAGTTTATGTTAAAGTAATTCTCTTGATCACTCATCTCAATCTAAATTCCTAATTTTATTATATAAGTTAGTTTATATAGATGTATTTATACTTTACCGCCTTTAGACGAATTGAGATGTAGCTTAATTAGATCAATTTGTGTTTCATTTAATAGATTAAGTGCTTCTTTAGCTTTCATGAAAGAATAACCGAAGAACTGTTGAATAGCTTCAATGTTTTCTTCTTCACTCTTAATCCATTTATTGTATCTTTTAGCAGGCCTGATAATGTCTTTTAGAAAGTCATATTGCATTTTGTTATCAATATGAGGCCTTGCATTCATTTCGTTAGCAGCAATAACTGTGTCTTTGCCAAATCCCATAGCACGATTTACAATAAAAGGATTATATTCTTTTTCTGTCCTTTCATCTACTATGAGGTTTTCTTTTGTCGTGTTAATACTATTAGCGAAATCAAAAGGAGAGATCTTTTTAAGTTTCTCTTGAAACTCTTCTTCATTAATTTCTTCTATTGGATCGCCAAATCCTTCTAAAATTGCTTTTTCAACCATATCCAAATCCTTGTTACTAATATGTATGTTATAGAACCTACAAAGAACCAAGTAAAAAAGTTATACCACCAACTACTCATATTAACCAAAACTGTAACTGATTATTAACATTATTATTATAAAATATATTGTTAATATTTTTATGTCTGTATCATTATCCATTACTTTTCCTTTCATAGAACATATAGACGCCATATAAACTGATTAGAAACCAAAATACTTCTATTACAATACTAGCAAGATTAGGAGTATAAATCAAACTAACTGTAACCAAAATTGCTACAATTAAATTATTAAAACTATACCAGAACCCTTTAGGATCAATTCTATCTATTTGTAAAAGTGCATATGTTATTATTAATAATGCTACTCCACTCAATCCTATTATATCTGGTAATGTCATTCCTTTATTTTCTTTTTTGTGTTCTTTTTCTTTTTAGATTTCTTCTTTAATTTTTTAGTGTATGAATCGTTAGGAGCAACTTCTGCGTCCCAATTCATAAACCTTCTTCTTAAGAGTAAATCCCAATCTATATCGTATACGCCCATTATTTAAATTTTGTCCTTGCATAGTCATTAAAAACTTGCTTTTTTCTAACACCACCACCTCTTCGTTTACCTGGTGCAGATGTTATAGGCGGTCTACTAGGATCATGTAATTTAGATTGCCAAAGATCAAATTCTTGCTTTGCCTTTCTCATAGTAGATAGTCTCTTTTCTATTCTCCATCTACCTAGATAATATATACAATTTAGCCTATGTGTATCCCACCATCTTTTCTCATGCCAATTTTTAGCATGTCTTTCTTTCTCATATTCTGAGAATTCTTCAGGTCTGTCCTTCCTACCAACAGTCTTACCATCTTTGTAGTTAGGATTATCTTTTCCTCTTCCATACATTACCAATGCCTCAATACGCCAGAAATGATAAAGAAGCATGTGAAGAAATTAACAAGAACTACAATAGTTCTCATAACTGCAACAGCATCTGCTTCACTTGAATTGTCGCTAGCTTTCTCACCTAACGACATACACCATAATTTCCATATCTTACTTAAAGTCAATATATTTCCCCTCTTTTAATGTTTCGTAACCTGACATTAAAAGTTCGGTTACTGTGATTTCTCTCTTTTTAGCTTCTTTTTGTATTTCTTCTTTTTGTGCCTGAGAAACCCTAATTTGGATTACCTGCGATTTGTTGGCCATTACTTAAATTCCGTATCTACCATAATTTCAGTTAAAGCTGCTGTGAGATTAATTTCTTGATCTGCCACAAAAGCTGCCTTGTACTGATAATCTGCTATTGTTAGTACTAAGCGAGCAGGACTCTTAACTTCTTCTAATAGGATATCGTATATCTGACGAAATATAGCCTGAGGATCTGTGTCCACATTGTTGGCTACCCATTGTCTCATCTTACGCCAATCCTTCTCTCTGAGGCTCTCTACAAGTGCCTTAGCGTTAACTTCCTGGAAGTTACTAAGTATACCCTCATCTATAGAACCCCCTACAGAGTACCGCTGTAGCTCATTTATGACCCTTCTATAGTCAGGAAAGTGCTTCATTAGGAGCTCAGCAAGCACCTTTTCCGAGTATACAACACCCTCGGATGTCAGTATATACTGCATTCTTCCCATAAACTTAGAGGCTAATACAGGGCGATCTGAGGGTGCTAGTTTAAAGTCTATAACAGTAGTCCTGCTGTGTAAGGGCTCTATAAGCCTGTTAGCATAGTTACATGTAAATATAAACCTACAGTTCTCAGCAAACTGTTCTATGAACCCTCTAAGGGCTGGTTGAACACTATCTCTGTTCATATAGTCTGCCTCATCAAGAATAACAACCTTAGTCTTACCCTCGAATGAGACAGCTGAGGCAAATTGTCTAATCTTAGTTCTTAGGGTATCTATCTGCCTACCTTCATCACTACCATTAATAACAATGTAATCACATTCTAACTCATTACATAAAGCACGAGCAATAGTAGTTTTACCTGTACCTGCTGTGCCACTCAATAATAAGTTAGGGACTTCACCCTTCTTAATAAACTGTTGAAATTGTTTTTTCACATCCTCAGGGAGAATGCAATCATCTATACGAGTAGGTCTATATTTCTCTACCCATAAAAATTGTCCTGGTTCCATAATCACTCCTAATCATAATATAATTTGTGGCGAACTTTTTTTGCTCCAAAATATCGGCCACTTTTTCCGAGGGTAAAAAGGTCTACGAGAATTTCTCCTTAACATCTGTCGTATCTGAAAACTCGAGATCTATATGCTTACCTTCCTCTTCGTTAACTGAGGACCATCCATATGCCTGGATTTGTTCCAATACATTTTCAGGTGCACTCAATTCATAAGGATCACCTTCTGCATTGTCTGTAAAGCCAGGTTCAACAAATTGTTGAATTACATCTCCACACTCAACTATAGCTGCGTATCTCCAAGATCTAACTCCAAAGGATAAATTATCCTTCCTAACATCCATACCCATTTTAATAGCAAACTCAGCGCTACCATCTGGAATAATCTTAACATTAACAATGCCTTGTTGTTCTTGCCAGGCTCTACATACGAACCCATCATTAACTGTAAAGCAGTAAATGTCATCAATACCCGCCTCTCTAAAACTGTGATACAGTTCTTCATAACCAGGTAACTGTTGACTAGAACATGTAGGAGTAAAAGCACCAGGCAATCCAAAGATTACCACTCTCTTACTATCAAAAAGAGTTTCCCTAGTT
>Ga0315330_10000547_pt1 | contig 23674 bp, 43 predicted proteins | sample M140m34915metaG_FD_203453 | JGI IMG/M metagenome (GOLD analysis project Ga0315330, IMG submission 203453) | Ammonia-oxidizing marine archaeal communities from Monterey Bay, California, United States - M1 40m 34915 | ecosystem: Environmental > Aquatic > Marine > Intertidal zone | place: USA...
ATAAAAGGATATAAAGTACCATGTCCATCGTAAATATAGCTTTCGCTAACAGGAGCCGTATTACTACCAAAAAAACCGCTATCGTTTATTGTTTGAAGAGACTTTTCATCTGTACCATGTATATATGGACCTTCAAATCTAGCGTCACTTGCTCTTCTTAATCTATCTTCTGTGTTCATATGTAATGGCGTAAAATCATACATAAACTGATCGTCAGCCTGCTTCATATCCCAATCGTCTATTAAATTAGCTTTTCCTTGTGACCTTTGCATTAAGATATATTTCGCCATATCTTCTGCTTCGTCTTTAACATCCACTTTTTTAATAAAATCAAAGTCAGCTAAATACTTTAGTAAATCACCAGCAAAATTACCAACAGTTGTTGCGCCACTACGTTTACCCATTAGCCCCCCAAAAGTGTTATTTTTCTGGGTACAAAGTTTCCATTCTCATCATAAACATATTCTTCTCTATCTGGGATAGTTGCGCCACTTAGCTCATCAATAAAATTCATCATTCCACTGTAAGAGCCTGCGCCTTGAAATTTACCACCGCTGGCTTGTGGACCACCCCGATCCATCATATCTGTAATATCTCTAAATCCTATTTGCTCTCTAGGTGTTTCGCTTTGACCATAAGGAGCTATCTTGGCAACATTTAATAAAGTAGAGATTGGACCAGCGCCTTCAAAAAACGTGTTATTTGTATCCATTCCACCACCATCAAAAGCATCTACATAAAACGGAACATATCCACCTTGGTTGTTATAATAACCATAACTGCCATCATTGTTAAATTTTGCTTGCATTTCTGCTAAGTGTTGCTGACCACTTTCACCTCTAACATCAATATCAGGTCTGCCGCCTTTGCCACCACCGCCCGATGTAGCCATCGCTGTGGCTCCACCTGAATTTTCTCTATCACTTAACTTTTGGTAATGATCGGCTAACAATGGCATATCTGCCAGTTGCATAGCTTTCATACGTTCTTCGTTTTGTGACATTATTTTTTCTTGCCGCCTTTTTTCTTACCATATTTGTGCATTACTTTTCCCTTTCTGTTTTTTACTGTCTAACACATTATGCTATGCCACGCAAATTCCTTCTTATGGGTTCACCCCAATTTGTTTGTGTCTGTTTTCCTACAGCTAAATAACGCCAAGCATCTGCGCCATGAGATGTCCAATCATGCAATGGTCTGCCACGCCATGTTTTGTTTTTTTCATCAAATTCTCTACGATATTGTCTTAAAGCTTCTACACCTCTATTGCACTTTTCTTCATCAAACCAACAACGATTAAGCATTGATCTTGCTGCTTGGATGCCATCCTCTATTGATAACTTAGGAGCTATTGTTACATCTTGTATGCCTAAATTATGTAACGTTTCTAATCTTGACTTACCTGTGCCAAGCTCTTTAACTTGAACATCGTGGGGTAAGATATGATCCATGTAGTGATAATTTTTGCTACTAAGTTCTTTTGCATAATGATCTAGCCCCACACCAGAGTTTTCATAATAATCTATAACTCTAATTTCCTGACCTACATATTGTGCAAACCAAATAGCTGTACTATCGCCTATCCCTAAATCCCATGCTGTAACTACACCAACACTAGGATCATAAGGAACAGTTGTAATTCTATTATCCTGCGTAGCTGTTTTCATTTCCATTGCATAATATGCACCCACAATAGCCGCTTCAAAAGAACACTCAAACTCTTGTTCGTACCTGTCCTCACCCATAGTTATCTTTGCTTCTTCTAACTCTTCTGGGTCTAATATATTTGTTTGCGATGCTTTAAACATACCTGACCACCAAGTAGGATCGGATATGGCGTGTTCATACAAATCCCAAAACTCGTTTTTACCTTTGGGCGTAGAAATAAAAGTACAACTACCTTTTCTGTCTGTTAATGAAGGACGCAACACTGTAGGCCATGCTGAATGTGGAAAGTCTGCCATTTCATCACAAACTATTGCATCGAAATAAAGACCACGCATAGCGTTATAATTATCTGCACCATAGAGGCGAAATCTGCTTCCATTGTTAAAATCTACTCTTAATTCACTGTGGTTAATTTTTATATCTGGTATGTCTATGGTGTATTCTAATGCATAATCCCAAGCCACTGCTTTAGCCTGACTAAGATATGGCGCTATATAAGCTACTCTTACGTTATCTTTATCTACAGAAAAACAAGCCCTAATTAAATCGTTTATTGCTGCTACCGTCTTACCAAATCTCCTGTGGGCAACTAATACAGCAAATCTTTCTGTTCTATTGTGATAAGCTTCAGCGTGCTTACGAGGCTTATAATTTATCGTTATTTCTTCCATGTAAGCTTAACAACGTGTTCACCAGATGCGCCTGTACCGCTTATCTGCATGGGAAGAACTCTACCCATTAGTGACATAAATGATTGTGGATTTTCTATAGCTTGATGCTCAAGGTAATGAACCATACCTTCTTTTTTAGCATCTTCTACAAATCTAGGATCAGCTTTATCAGGATTATCATATCTTGCTAAAACGATATTCTGCCCAGCCCTATCTGCTGCTTCTAATATAGCATCTTTCAGTAGTCTTGGAACTTTGTTACCTGTTCCTTTTTTTCTACCAGATCCTTCTACTTTAGATATTTGTTCTTCTTTTGTACTCATATGTCCGTCCTAACAGGGTACTACCATATATAATGTAGGTTAACTGATTTGCTAAGAAAAGGGAACCCCCACCAATCTACTCATACACAAACTAGTGGGGGGAGGCTCTTGTGTAGGGAGGGTTCACGAGAGAGCCTGCCTAACCTGTATCACAATTTAGCCTCTTTTCATATTATTAAGATATTCCTTGTATGGTTGCAACTGTTCTTGTTTAACCAAACCCATTCTAACCATCTGATCTGCCATTGTGCCAAAAATATAATTTTCTCCTACATCCTGTCCTTCATTTATTCTTTTGGCATTAATTTTTAGCTCGTCAGGTTGATAACCTTTTTGCTGTGTATCATCTCTAAACTCTGGACGTTTAGGAGCAATTTCTTTTGCTGCCTGACCTATTTGTTTAGCTGTGGGCCATGTTCTAGTTTCTAAGTTACCTAACAAAGCTTCCTCAAAATCACTAAACCATTCTGTGTATTGCCTGCTAGGAGCCAACTTGATTACTTTATCTACAAGAAACTGTGCCTCTGTTTTAAGTGCATCGGTATTGCCCTGAACGGCTCTTGGAGCATTTAACCTAGCTAACAGTTTCATTGTGTTATTTCTTAGTTCGTCATTTCTTTGATTATTCATTTTGTTTTTCCTTTTTACCCAGTACATTCGCCATGATTAGCTTGACACAAAAACGCTTCATCATCAAATATCCAATCACCTTGTCTATTTACAAAACTACCTATTTCTTCATAACTTGCAGTCCTATCTACCTGACCTTTAAATCTTTGAAAATCAACTTTATCCTCTTTTCCCTCAAAAACCAAGCTTTCCTGTTTAGCCCACCACTTTGCTCTTTCTGGATGTAGTTTCCAAAGTACAGCTAGATTTCTCTCTGATTTTAAAAAACATCCATCACAATTTCCAAAACCTTTAGTTACTCGCAAATCAAATTTTTGCTTTCCCCAAAACCCGAAAACATCTCTTTCAGATACATTAGCATCATTTAGTGGATACCAACACGTTTCTTTACTATCGTCTTTTACTACCGCCCTGTGGCTTTCGTCTGCCCTAATTCCTATAGCGGTTGTCCATTTAGACCATTGTTTTTCTCTGGCATATCTTCTCATAGTATTAATTTTAAGTTCTTTTGTGCAGAACCTTTGATATGGACTTGGCAATCTTCTGTTATGTTGAATTAAAGTTTCGAAGGGTTTTCCATCACGACAAGCGCTGTTGTGACTTACTTTTTTAAATGCTGGCTTACCTTCTCTTATTTCGTATTCCAACCAAGTAATAGGAACATTCCAATGAACGCTGCAATCATTAACAAAGTCTAATGTTTCTGGCATCTCTCTGCCAGTGTTGGCAAACACAACTTCGCAACGATCTGGTAATGATCCATTAGCCTCTAATATTGCGTTGAGCATATATCCTGATGTTCTGCCGCCACTAAAATTAATTCTGACGTTACCATCTGGAAGAATATAAGGATTAGTCATAATTCAATCCTAACTCTTCTAAGGCTTTTTTCATACCATTCATTTCTGGTATTTCTACTACATCTTCCCAGCGCTTTTGACGTAACCATGTTCTTGGATGAGGTATAAATTGCTTCTCTTGGTCTTGCATTGAATTGCCAAAATCTCTTGCCGCTTCTATAATCTTACTAGCATTTGTTTTTTGTAAAGCTGTAAAAAAAGATTGTTTAGCTGCTGCCTTACCTATTTTTCTAGGATAAGTAGTCCAAAACTTATCAAAATTCTTTTCATTTTGATCTATATTATTGGTTTTATTTCCAAGGTTTCTTCTTACAAGGTTATTCATGCGCAGATTTTGCGTATCCCCATGCGCAGATTTTACGCTACCCATACGCAGATTTTGCGTATCGTCTGAGTTCTCAAGAGTTCCAGTAAGTTCCAGTAAGTAACTATTAGCTGTCTTGCCCCCTGTATCTCTGTATTGAGCTTTTCTTTTTAACAATCCTAAATCTTCTAAAGCGGTTATTTGTGTCTCTACTGAACGCCTAGACATCTCGCATAGTATAGCCAATCTATTTATGCTGGGGAAGCAATCGCCTGTTTCTGAATTATGGTGATCCGCAATCCAATACAAAACCACTTTTGTAGCTGGCCTTATTCCTTGCTGTTTCATTGCCAGTGCTGTCATATAATGTGACATTTAATTTTTACCTTTCTGTCCAGACAACAATTTGCTATCTTGACGTTATGTGAGAGTGTCGCTTGCCTGTGGCACTATCCTTTTTACCTCAATAAACTTTGGCCCACATTAATTTGTGGGTCATTTTTTATTTATTAGATAGAAAATAATCAGATAACACTTTCACTGTTTCATAATTTACATTGTCTATTGCTCCATCACGCACACGATATACTGTATGACGAGATAAACCAGTAGCATTGCATACTTCCGCTGGACTTTTATTCTTCAGGCCATCCTGAATTTTGCCCAACGATAATAAATCAGGCTGTAGCCATTCATTATATTCTTTTGACACAACGTTCACTTTTTTTCCTTTTTTAACATTTATAGGTTGCATATAAGATACTAATGTGTATATTGCAAGATACAAAATAAAACAAGAGGTAAAAATGAATAAACGCATAAATTATATTTCTCATTTGTTTATAACATCATCAGTATACAAAGTGCTGGTTGATATAAACATTGGGCCAACCGATGCCAAAAACATTATTGATGCTATAGAAAAAGGCATTGACCACGCAAACGCTTATGATGAAGAGCTAAACAAGGGAGTTAAATAATGCCTAAGAAGTTACCTGAAAATTTATTAAAATATCTTAAAGAAATTAACATGACAGAAGAAGAGGCAACATGGAAGGTGCATGGAACTCCTGTTCTTTTACATAAAGCCTGTGAAAAAATGGCGTCATTGTATAACATAGTTTTTGATGTTCCTACTATGTATGCTCACGACATAAAGGCTAAAGAAGTAGCAATGTGTGTTGTTGGTCATATGGGTGACAAAACAGCATGGGCTACTGGTGAGGTTGCACCGTATAATAATAAAAACAACTACCCATTCGCTATGGCAGAAAAAAGAGCCAAAGACAGAGTGATCTTAAAATTACTAGATTTAACTGGTGACGTTTACAGCGAAGAAGAAGCTGACGAATTTAAAGAAGGTAAACCAGCCCAAGCTAAAATTATGGATTTAGACACAAACGCTAGGGTAGATGCTGCCCTTACGTTTTATGAAGATTGTTCCGCTGAAAATTTTGAAAAAAACGAAAAGCGTTACAAGGGTTTATTAAATAATCCCGACATAAGTGAGCCGCAATTTAAAGCGGTTGTTGATGCACATAATAAAAGAAAAGTGGAGTTAGAATTATGAAAGTTATTACAATTATCGGGCGTCTTACCAAGGACTGTGAAGTTCACAAGAACGACAGAGGGGAGTTTGCAGCCTTTTCTGTTGCAGTTGACGATGGCTATGGAGAAAATAAAGGAACAATCTATTTCGGGGTTAGCTTCTGGAGAACTCAGCTTGCCCAATACCTCACTAAAGGAACGCAAGTAGGTGTTACTGGTGATTTTAAATCAAGAGAATATAACGATAAAACATATTTTTCTATTAATGCTACTGATGTAAAGTTGTTAGGAAATTCAAATAAAAATCAATCCCAAGGAACAATGAACGTACCTGAAGCGGCTGCTAAAGTAGCTGAGAAAGAAAAAGCACGTTATGCTGAAGGAGAAAAAATAGAAGTTGATTATTCCAGAGACGCTGACTTGGATTTAAATGATGAAATCCCATTCTAAAATTCAAGTTTACATAAGAGATGGGCAACTATTGCCTGTCTCACAATATGATGGTGAACAGCTAGAAGATGCCAAACAGGGCCAAGCTTATAACTTGCAACCAACAGGAAAGCGGTCAAACCCTCATCACAGTATGTACTGGTCAGTATTAAGAAATGCTTGCAAGTCTACTGGACGCTGGCCTAGTGAGGCACACTTACATAGCGAACTAAAGTGGGCTTGTGGTTATGTTAAAATGCGTTGGAACTCATTAGCCAGCGCTCATATGAGAATTATGGATAGCATATCTTTTGACGATATGAGCCAACAACAATTCAATGAATATTTCGAATTATCAATGCAAAAACTTTCTGAGGCTGTAGGTTATGATGTACTCGAAAGTGTATGAAAACCAACAAGACAAAAAAAATGAAGAAAAACTAGCTGGGCTTTTGGCAGACAAATTTAAGTGTGATATGCTGCCAGAGCCTAAGTTTAGTTACTTCGACTATGTAGCGCACAGAAATAAACGTCCTGTTGCTATGATAGAAATGCGAAAACGAAGTCACGAATATTCTAAGTATCCAACTATAATGATGCCGCTACAAAAACTTACAGCCTATCATGCTATAAAAGGCATAATGAATTTACCTTGTTTTTTTGTTGTCGAATGGAAAGATTATATTGGATATGCTGATTTTGATGATTTTATTTTAGAAGCGGATTATCGCATTAGTGAAATATCACATAATAGAAGAGGTGATTTGCGGCAAGAAATAGTATCTCATTTACCTAAAGAAAAAGTAAAATTAATATACAAAGGAAATTTAAGTGAGCAACCTGACTAATAGACCACCGCTAGGATTAAAAAAACCTAAACCTAAAAAAAATCCTATGTTTCTTAAAAATGTACGGCAAATGAAATGTTGCGTATGTCAAAGATTTAGCGAAGTGCAGAACTCACCGACAACAGCACATCACCCGATACATGACAGGCACAGCTTTCGTAAAAGGCCAGATGATGAAGCTATCCCCCTCTGTGAAGGACACCACCAAGGTTTATGGGATAACTCCAAGATTGCTATACATAAAGAACCTAAGTTGTGGCAAGAGACTTATGGCCCCGATTGGTCTTACTCTGTCCAAGAAACACAGATATAAAGCACTGGCCCTTTGTCTGGGTGGCAATAAACTTTTTGAGCTTCGATACTTGTTACCTGTTTATCATCCAAGATAATTCCATCCATTCCTGAAATCCCATCTTTAGCTATTTTTACAATATTATCTAAATCAGGTTTGCAAATAGGTTTAATCGCTCCGTATTCTGCTTCCAGCTTTTTGATCTTGGGCCATGATTTAGGTATGTCCATGAACGCTACAACTTTTAAATGACAAAACCTACCTGTTGGTTTTAATTTCATTTCTTGCATTTTAGCCCATGCCGCAGCTTGCAATCGTTTTTCATATTCCCTTGTTTTAGTTGGGGTATATGCGTGACCTGTCTTGGTAAACCTTGGCCTGCCCTTACCTATTGGTTGTCCAGATATTTCTATCTCAACCTTATGCAAAACTACACTCATAATTCTGCATAAGGTCTTTTCTTAATATTTACAATTATCTCTTACCAAAAAGATGAAAGTCTAACATCTTTGCTAGATGAGTAACTGGATCTCCTTTTAAGCTTCTTTTTGGTTTAGAAGGTTTTTTAGATTTTTTGACTTTTTTCTTTTTGTCAAAAATTACATCCAAAGCTGATTTAACATCTGCCATATTAGATTTGGTAACAATGGTTTTTTCATCTTTGTCTAAACCGACCCATTCACCATCGTCATTATCTTGGATGTATCCTTCTCTATATCGCCACATATTAGTGGTGTTTTTTAGTCTTTCCATATTGTCTCCTTTTTACCAATATAATTACATTGTATCATATAAGATACATGATGTCAACCCCCCTTTTTTTGCTCCCCTAAAATTAACTACTTGACAATGTGTATCACCTATGCTACATATAATGTATAAGGTAAAAAGGAAATTAAAATGTTAAATGAAGTAACCAAATTTGAATTTAGAGGTAAAGACGGTTGGGGAGCAAACAACTTTTTTTATCGCTGCCTTTATAACAACAAAGAATACAGAGGCATGGTTCACCAAGGTACAGGTGGAAACATTATGACACTGAACGTCATTCATTGCGGATCAGACAAAACCTACGGACGTACACACAAAGTTGGTATGGCTGTTCACAAGGCAATGGCAGATTATGCTAGAGAGGTTTTAGCTTAATGGAAAAAGATTTAATGCAATTAGAATGGCAATTTATTTTATTAACTGAGATTAGACAAGAAATCTCTAAGCTTAATAAAGCTGCTGGCGAAACACGTTTCAATCCAGCGTTAACATCTGAGTTAGCTGAACTAATAGGCTTAATGGATGCTGAACTAATGGATGATCTGAAAAAAGCAGACATCCACAAATATTCTTAAAAAGGTAAAAAGGAGATAAAATGTTTAATATACCTAATCAAAGGCAAATTGTAGCTGGAGTTGATAAGCTACTTCAAAGCATAAAAGATGATTATGCTAAATTTAATAACAACGAAAATATGCGTAAAGAATTTGATGAAGGCTTAGATTATACTGTAGGCAAAAAGTATATCAAGATTGTTAGATACGGACCTAACAGAAGCTTTCCAAGCGTTTGGGGTTTTGTTGTTATGGAGCCTGATGCACAATTTTTTGAAGGCGATATTCTAATGGCGGCTGGATGGGCAAAACCAGCTAGAAACCAAGCTAGAGGAAACATCTTTAGCGGTTATGATATTCACTGGACAGGTCCAAAATATCTAAGATAAGGGGGTTAAAACCCCCTCATTTTTTTTACTTTTTTTTCTAAATAACACTTGCAATGTATCACAAAAGATACTATATTAATTGTATAAGGTAAAAAGGAAAAGAAAATGGAAACTAAAATCTACTCATACGATCTTAACATCACAAAAAAAATTCAATTCACTATTTTTTATTTGCCTCATTGGAGCATTACTAAATTTGGGTTTCGAAAAAGTAATGATGAAACTGTTAAAAGTCGCAGTCTTATACTTGGCAAATTTACTTTTTGCCTTTGGTTCTTCAAGAAAGGGGGTGTGGCATGAGCAACGTATCAGCAGAGTTAGAAGTAAATACAAAAGTTATGATTAGAACTGAAAAGCTACAGCATCAAAGGTTTAATGGACACATCGGCACAATCATAAATAAAGATTATGGAGTTTTTGAAGTTCGTCTTAACGCAGAAAAGTTTCAAGATTGGATTGCAGTATGCCATGAGGAAGAATTGGTAAATGTAGCTGAATTAGAAATGCCAATAGAACCAGTTGATCCAGAACAAATGAAAAAATGGACAGAAGCGGCAAGAGAAAGAGCAAAAAATAATTAAAAAAATTTAACTAACTTATCTAATTTTGTTGACAGTAGTGTATCACCTGTGCTACTGTCAATTATAAGGTAAAAAGGAAAAGCAAAATGCAAACAGGAATAAACAAAGATGGCACATTGCAGCCACAAGTTACTTGCACCAGATATAGAGGGTCTAATGACGCTGAGTATCAAATTTATCTTGCCTGTGCAAATGATGGCAAAGGTGGTGATATTACTCGTAATGGCGCACCATTAAAAACTTATGATGAATGGTTAAGCTCATGAGTAACGTTTCAACTGACATAAATGTTGAACTAAGATTTGCTGGTGACTTCGAAATAGAAGTCATTGCAGAAGTCGATAGAGATAGAGATGTAAGGTCAATTTCATTATTTTACACTAATCCTATGACAAAACGCTGGCGCAGAATAAGCGATAGGAACCCAAGGCTTGATGCTTTTATTCGCAAACATTTTGATGAGCAAATTGGCGAAGCCATTTCTTCTGCAACTATCGACACTGATGATACAGAGTATGATTTGTCGAAGGATAGTTTCTAATGGCTAAAAAGATTAAAGTCGAATTGACTGAAAACCAATATTTAACCGTTACTCAAGCGTTAGAAAGTCATTGCCTTGATATAATGGCGGCAGATTGGATTGACACGCTAACGGCTACTGAAAATAAAGTAATTAGTAATGCTGTTGCGGCTATGAGTAAAGGTTATGACGAATGGAAGAAGTAGAGTGTGACTGCTACGGTTGCGTCACCATGCGTAAACCTTGCATTAAAGAAGTTTTTAGTAAGAAAAAATTAAACAAAGCGGAGGAAGCAGAATATAAATTTTTAAAACGTGAAGTCGATAAATGGTATGATGAACTTAATCGGCTTGACGCCCACCCAAACGTCAAAACAAATCTTTGGGTAGCACAAAAAGAACTGACAAAGTTCACAACTAAAAAGAGGAAAGAAGGAGTAAACATATGATAGATCAACGTTTAGTGTTGGCTAAAGAATTAGGCCGTATGCCGACTGAAGCTGAAATCGGTGAAAGGATGAAAGAAATAATATCTTCTCATAGTAAATTAAATCATCAAACAAAAATAAACAAAGTGATGAACAATCAAATCCAAAAGGTAAAAGAAGAGGCTAATAAGCACCGTAGGCAAACAAGCATACAGGCTTCACCAAGAGTGCGAACAATTAATATTTTGATGCACTATAGTCTAAATGCAAAACAGATTGCCAACGCTTTAAACCTAACTGTTAGAACGGTTAGAGATACAGTTCACCGCTACAAATTACCCAGAGAAGAGGTAAAGCCAATTAAAGGTAAATGTGGTCACAAAGATATAGTGGGGATATAGCATGGAATATTTTACCATGCTTACTATCGTTTACGTTATGGGTGGTCAGCCACTAGAAGCAAAGATATTGTTTGCTAGTGAGGACGATTGCTGGAACGTACTGCTAGACACTAACACAATCTATGACCATATTAATGGCGAAGCTGGTTTCTGTGAAGTGTCAGACTTTTTATCTAAAGTTGTTAGACCAAAAATTAGACCTTGGTAATTACAACCAAGCTTTTACACTAAAACAAGGACAGGCTTTTGACGCATATTCGTTATGGCCTGTTACTTTTGTAATAGATGGAAACTGTTTTTTGTAATCCTCTATTAGCTGTCGTAATGATGCTTCCTGTTCTGGCGTAAAATTGTCAGAAAACTCTCCATCAGCAATGCCGCCTCTGCCACCTACTAAGCTTACACCTATAGTAGTTTTGTTTCTACCACCTACATGAGCGCCAGATCTCTCTACAGGCCGTCCGTAGCCCACTGCGCCATCTCTATGGATTACAGCATGGTAGCCTATATCAGACCACTTACGCTCATCAACGTGCCATCTACGGATCTCTGCAACGACATCATCAACAGAATTGTTTTGCATCCAACTAGGATTAGTTGCTGTAGCGTGAATAATTATTTCGTCTATATCTCTCATTTTTATCTCCTAAAGAATTTAGTAGCAGAACGCACAGCGAAGCTACTGGCTACGATAACGCCTAAAGTGTACTGATACCACTCAGGCATACTTTCCAACGCTACAAAGCCCTCTGCAACGATCTGACGGCCTTTTTCACCTGTGAACACTAAAATTAATGGAATACTGAACAAACCAACCAAATATTCGTCTTTCCATGAGTTCTGGGTTCCTTGCGCCATGATGCGCTCCCAATCGGCAACCGATGTTTCTTTTGAGAGCAAAATTTTACTTTTCGCTTCTGCCTCAGTTAGCTTTAGTTTAGCTTCTGCCGCTTGCTTACTTGTTTTTGCATCTAGCCAAGACCCTGCTAGACTTGCAACTGGACCTAATAATTGTGCTATCATGCGTTTTTATCCCTTATGCTATTAAATCCAAAATAACCAACAACAACTCCACTAGCCGCCACAACATAAACGCTTGCAATATCTGTTATGAGACTTGCCGCCACCTCAAAGCCAAGAACAGATGCTAATAAAATAATAAAAGGATACAATAACATTCCTGCGCAACACGCTTTTACTAGCAATCGCTCTGTGTTTCTTTTTTCGTCTGCGTCAGCAATTTTTAATTTTCGATCTTCAACTTCCAAAGCCAAAAATTCTTTTTTACTAAGATTGCCGTTTTTATCTTTATCTAGCTTGTCGAACTCTGTCATTTGCGTACTCCTGACATATGCGCCTATTATATCCTAAAATTATTAATCGTCCACGTTTATCGTATGCCGCCCATTTTTTGCCATGTTCTATTACTATTGGGTTGTAATCTCCAAGCACGAAACTTTCATGGAATTGTGAGTTACTAGAATTTTTGCTTTCTCCGCTTGGCTTAGACATTCTTCTTTATCCGAAAATGTGGCTATCTGATAAAATTTTAAATTATCAGTATTTATAAAATGCAAAAATACTAAAACATAAATCATGGCAAGTAATCCCAAACGTCAACCCACCCCTTATGGTGTAGCCATGCCGTAGAGCCAACCAGCGAGGCCAAGATAAGCAAAATGATAGATGTAAGGGTAAGTGCCAAATCAGCCCTTTCCTGTGCCTCACGCCTTGCCCTAGCCTCTGCTTCACGTTTTTCAGCCAAAACTTCTCTACGAATTTTTAATAATTCTAGGTATTTTGATCGTCCGTAGGTTTGAGTAATCCACTCTTTGAGTTCTTCTTCAGCTTCCGCAGCCTGTCGAAGTTTCGCCCAACGATCCAGCGCTGTAGCATTTGCACTTTTGCTTGATATACCTTTTTTTTGTAATTGTTTCTTTGCTTGGTCAGTTGCATCAAAGAATTGTCCTATCTGTTTAGATAAACCAGCTACGGTTTTACCAGCGGCAAGCCCTGTCTTTATGCCAGCGAGGATTGTGATAGGGTCCATTGCTACATCCCATCTGAGTTCATCGGGCGTCTGGTAAGATATTCCATTGTGTTTTCTAGAGTTTTAATCCTAGCTTGTAATTTAATGATTTGATTAAATTGAAGAAGGAAACCTTCCTGCGTTTCGAACACATCTTCAAATTCTGAATTAAGCTGATCCTCAAGATCATCAATAGTGGTATAGATTTTTTCAATAGTTTCACCACCATCTTCCTCAACCTCAATTATATATTCTATGATTTCTTCTATCTGTTCTGTGTTATGTTCTACATCACGAATAAGATTTGTGCGGTCAGTAGCATTATTCTCAATAGTCAGGGTTTCTACTTGCTCTGTCAGTCCTTCAATGATTGACGCTTGCCCACTGGCATACCAGATACCACCGCCCACAGTGCTAACTATTGCCACCACCGCACTAGCAGCAACCGCAATATTTACTTTGGGCAGATCCATTTAATAACCGTTAGCAACCAGTTTGCTAAACTCACCTGACATCAATTTTTTCTTGATGTATTCGTTTAGCTCTTGGCTACCTATTTTTGCGCCACATTCTTTCATCCACATCTCAATCACAACAAATGGAATAGACCCTGCTAGTCTCATATCTGACTTGCGGTTGTGACCATCTATATTGCGCTCTTTGTTAAAATCTAAAATGCGTTGAATATCCTGACTACGGTTAACTACAATTTTACCGTCCTCATCAAAATATTTTGTTTGTACGCTCATGTTTTAGCTTTCTTTTTCTTTGGGGCTACACCACCAACCCAAGCTTCATTGGCTTCTGTAGTTGGATCATCTGCTTTTAAATGACCTTTAGCGTTTCTTGCTCTTTTAGGTTTAGATGCACCAATTTCTAAAGCCATGCCTGCTTCCACCATAGCTTTACCTGTTTCATCATCCAGTTCTATCTCTTGCCCTTGAGCGCATGGGCTACCGTTTGCCCAAGGATTTCTGTCAGATGTAATTTTTATTCTCATTTTATTCTCCTAAAGGATGGGGCATTTCTGCCCCACCTATTTTTATGATGCGTTGATGTCTGCAACGATCCCATGTGCTTTCTGCGAAGTCACCTGTAAGCCATATTCGCAGGAAATTAAGCGTCTTTCGCTTAGACCTGTTTTGGCTAATGGTTCTTGCTTCGCTGTTTGCAAGTATGCAACCTCTGCATATGATGGATCAAGAACAAGTACGTCAGGTGTATAATCTACACTTGATACTGTTCTGACACGCATATGACGGTTAGGCACAATCTGAACCTCACCAAAGTCACTGATGTAAACATCAATAGCAGCATTTAACTTGCTATCTTCTGCTTCTTTGTAACGTGTTGCGTTACCAGTGAAAGTTGAGATTTTTTGCTTTTGCGCTGAACCACACATAACAATCTTAGGTGTAGCCCCTGCGTTCCAACAACTTGCAATAACAGTTTTCAAAAGTGCTTCTGTTATAGGGCGAAGTGTACCGTCAGTTGCCGCAGCATTGACAAATCCACTTTCACCAGAGCCAGAAGTTGTGCCGTTAGCACCTGAACCACCTCTAGATACGTTAGAAGTAAGATAAGCAGGCAAACCAGCAGTCTGTCTAGCAGTACCAGATGCACCAGCGGCCGAATTTACATTCGATAGCAGCATTGCTTCCATGTCTCTTTTTAATTCGGAAAGCTTATATGCAACCTGTTTTGCTACTGTTTGTGCATTTGCAACACCATTAACAGCTTGGTTAGTAGAGGAAACCTCTACGACTTTTGCTGAAATTTGTGTATATGCCCCTTTACGAACAGCGTTAGTTGGTGCTGTGTTAGATAAACCAACGTCACCCTCTATCTGTCTGTTTGCGCCAGTTGCGGCTAGGTCAACTTCACTCCACTCAAAGTAAGTGTTGTCAACATTGCGTGTTCCAATAGAGGACATCAAAATTGTCTCTGTTGGGGTTATGGAAGCCATCGCTTCGGATAAATCTTCCCTTATGGTCGAGACATCGTAAGTCTCGTTTGTGTTGGCAGTTACGGCCATGATTTTAGTCTCCTAGACAAAAGTTTACGATAAAAGAAAGTCAGCAACACTATCGATGCTTCCTGTCTTGCTCATGTTCGTCTTAGCTTTAGCCGCTTTAGATGCTTTTCCTGCTGTAGCAGCACGTTTCGCTGCTGGCTTCACTACTGGTCTAGATCCTTCAACCTTTTTATTAGCTGTAGACTTACTAGACTGTAACTCACGCCATTTAACAGCATCATTCAAAATCATAATTTCTTCAGCCGTTTCCACTACTGACATTTGTTCGTCTGTCAATTTGTAATGTTTTTTTGCTTTAGTTGTCATGTCTTTGATAAAAACAGCACGTTTTGTTTCGTCTTTAAATTCAGGCATCCATTCTGCTAATCGCATAGCCTGATGGCTCAAATTTTCATTATGCTTTTTAGCTTCTTCATTAGCCTGATTTTGATTTAAGACTTTAACTTGCTGCTCCCACTGTTGGCGCTTATCGACAGCCCTGCGATATTCTGCTTCCTTTTCCAAATAGCCTAGAGGGTCACTTTCTCGAAGTTCCTCTGCTGGATATTCAGGCATAGGAGGCATACCGCCTGCTTGCATTTGCTGCATCATTTGGCGAAGCATTTGACGCTCCTGAGTAGCCTGTTGTGCCATTGCGTCTGCTTCTTTACGCAATTTAGCATTTTCAGCCATACCCTTTTGAATATAATCTTGTCCAGCGGCACTCTGCTTTAGCTCCCCCAAGGTTTTCTTTTTGATTTCTCCGTCTGATTTGTATTCAATCATAAGATCATCAGTAAGGTCCAAGGGAACGGCTTCGTCCTCTTCCAGTACATCCTCAGTATCAGATATTTCTTCTTCGATGTCTGATACATCATCGACATCCTCAATTACTTCAGCATCTTCAATTACTTCGGTCTGAGTGTCCTCAGTTGCCTCCACAACTTCTTCTGCTTCTGGTTCAGGATTAGTGGGCGTATTTACAATCAAACTTTCAGCAACCGCCCCTAAGTCATTGCCGTTGATTGGGTTAGTCTCGTCAGCCAAGGTGCTTTCCCTTCTTCTGTAATAGTGCCATTGCATCTACATCTGCTCTAAGTGACACTTCTATTGCATTTAATGCCCTCAAGATAGCATGAGCATCCTCACGTTTTTCTACCTCTTGGGCGCTACTACTTGCGAAAATAGATTTTTGATCTTCTCGCAAATTCTTTATAGTTTCAACGAACCATTCATTTTCCAGTAACGCTTTAGAGCGTTTGGCTTTTTGTTCAATATCCACCATTCATTCCATTCATCATTTGAGCATTATGCTCCCGAACAGCTTTTTGTTCCTGCTTAATTTCTTCAACATCCACTGCCGTTCCATATTTACCTAATAGCTCCGCTACCTTAATTGCAAGGTCTTGCACCATTTCATCACGCTGCAAATCATCTTTCATTGCTAATTCGTGCATCTTGTATTGATTATCCATTTGCGCTTTTGTCATATCAACTTGCGCTCTGGTTTGTGCTTTCATTTGTTCTGTTTGCATTGCCATTGCCATTGGATCAGGCATTTGACCAGCCGCCATTTGTGCTTGTTGGGCTGCTTGCTGTTGTTGCATCATCATTTGTTGCTCAATTTCAGGCGTCATAGGCATAAAATAACGATCAGCATTTTTTAATCCACCTAACGCTAATAAATCAGCCAATGTATTTCTCATTTGGCTAAGAGTAACAACACCGTTCATCGGTCCGTAGCCCTGATATATTTGCTGTTGTATTGCTAAAGTTTGTTGTAACGTTACTGCTTTTTCTCTTTCTCTACCTGTTCCAATACCAACATTAACAATTAAATCTAAATCCACATTCCAATTTTGCAAATCTATTGGAACAAAACTACCATTTAATCTAATAATTTCTTCTTTGTCGCTGTTTTTAACCATTATATTAAGCATCAACTTAAACAGACGTTTCATGCCACCTTCCGCTAGGTTTCTAGCAATTACTTCTGCCTGACCAGCCTGACCTTCTAACGAGGCCGCTACACTTGTTGCCGTAGCGCTTTTCAGTACATCAGGATCTAGCCCTTGAGCCATTTTGCTAACGCCAGTTTTGTTATCAACCAACTGGTCAAAATATTGTAGGGCTGGCAAAGTTTGTGCTGCTGTAAAAGGAACTGCCATTTCTGAAACTGCATTTGGTGATTTAACACGCACTATGCGCCCTATTTCATTGGATAAAAGATCCTCTACGGCAACCTGACCATCAACTATTTGCACCGCAGGATTGTTAACTAATGCCGCATTGTCCAATATTCCTCTTAACATAGAAGTTGATGCGTCTTGGTCACTAATAACTAGATCAACAATAGAAGTTCCAAAAAATGCGTGTGGCTCTGGATCAACCTCAAAAATTGCGTATGGCACTTCTTCTGCTTCGTAAAAATCTAACACTTTGTAATTAGATCCAGCGCAAATAAATTGATAAAGAATAGGCTTGCCTGTACCTTCTATATCAAGCTCCATAAAAGCCTGAGTAACGGTTATTTTCTTTGATGCTGCCGAAGTGTTTTCATCTTCGCCTTCATCAATAGCATAGCCTCTGCGTTCAAATTCTGCCTCATCATCTACAACAGAATACTCTGTGTTTGCCAGTGATGCTAAATCTTCTAACTCAAAACCCATTGCCAAAAGATCACTAACACGCATTTCTGAGCTATGACCAATTACATAATTTTCTTCCACTGAGCGACTATTACGATCCACAAAGAAATCTTCAGGAGCAATAGCTTTAATAGCAATATCGCCTTTGCTTAAAGTTCTTGAAATTTTAACGTCATGCTGTACTATTTCGACTTCGATTTCTTGCTCATCTAGCGCAGCTTGCGTTCTCATTTCATGTTCGATGATTTCAACATTTTCTTCTGACGTAATTAACGCAAACTCATCATCTGTTAAATTTTCAAAAGTTTCTATTTCTGTTTCTTCTTTATCGTCAAAGTAAACGTAAGCAATTCCAGTTTTCTTAACCAGTGCATCTTGCATTACGTCATTGAGCAACTTATAGCCATTTTGCTGTTGAAACTTGTACGAAATAAAGTTTGTAGCCTGTTCTGCGACTTTTACGTCCTCTTCTGACTTTGGGCTAAATTCTACTGGTTTTTCACTGGACAAAAACACTCTTTGCAATGAAGGTTTTAAACCTCTAACAACATCTCTACATTTGCTGCTAATGACACTGCTACGGCCCTCTTCATGGCCTATATCAACTTCAAGATCAAAATACCTTTGAGCTTTAATTCTTTGTGGCGCTATTTCTCCGTCTATAAAATCAACTGCGTCCTGTACTGCTGTAGAAACAATACTTTCAATCTGTAATTTATCTAATGGTTCTAAACGCATATTGTTTCCTTTATTGGTTCATTCCCTGACTTAGAGCCTGCCCTGAGTAGTATGCTGTCAATGCACTATATAATTTATCTGCTGCTTCAGGAGATATGTTTCTTCCCTGCATAATAGTATTTAAAACTTTATCAACATTAGCTTTCTGCACTTGCCCACCAGCAGCTTTTGCGCCTGCTCCTGTAGCCATTACTGTGCCACCAGCCATGTATGCAAGCTCTGGATTTTGTGTGATATTGAAAGTAGCTAAACCAGCACCACCGCCACCGTACATAGAAACAACGCCAGTAGGTGCAAACTTACCTAAATATCTTAATAAGTTTTCTACAGGTCCACCTTGAACAACTTTTTCTATTGCTTTGATTTCATCCTGTGACCAACCAGTTTCTTGACCTTTTATAATTCTGTTTAAAAGTTGTCGATACTGTATTCTTAAAGCGTTTTCCATATCATTATTTGCTGCTGATGCACTATTTTTAGCTAACATCATCATTTCTTCAATTTGGTCAGACTTCATAGCTTTATGGTACATTGAATTTGCTACCCTGATGTTATCAGTTAGCTGTCCTGTAACTTCGTCAAACTCACGCAAAATATTTCTAAGAACATTCTTTTCTGGCCCACTAGCCGCCATCATTCTATTCATTATGCCACGCCTAATTGACATAATATTTGCACCTGTCATGCCTTTGTCAGCATATGCTTCCAATATTCTTAGCTGGCCTTTAACCGTTGGCATATCTGGGCTAACTCTGCTTTTACTACTTCCCTTAATCGGCTCTACCATTCCGTTTCGGTCTGCTATAGAAAAAGCTCTGTCGTAAATTTCTTCTGTTATGTTTGGTTGCGCTGAAAGTCCTTTATCAATTTGCCACTCGTATAGGTTGCCTGCTTCTAATTTCAACGCTTCAGAAGTAAGCGGCCCTTTATAGCCTCTTTTCATCAAACCATCTATAAAACTTACCGCTTTACCGCCTGATAGACTTCCTACAATGTTAGCAATCATTTCAGCCGTAGGATTTTCTGGAAATACTTCTCTTGTTGTTCCCTCTGCTAATCCACCACCTACTGCTGCGCCACTTTCTACTGCTGCAAACGTAGCTGGGGCTTTCTTTGCTTCGCCTTTCATATTTGCTAATATGTTTTTAAAAGCTTGATATGCACTTGCAGATCCTTGAGCTACCTTTGACGGTACAGTAGCCATCAAACCAGTAGTCACTGCCGCAGTATCACCTAAAACACCGCCAACATTTTGACCAATTCTTTGAGCAGCATTTTGTGGAGGTATATTTGTTATGCCCTCACCACCGCTCAATGTTTGTATTAAATTCTGGATGCTTTCAGAGCCACCAACAGGAGGATTTTCACTGTCTCTAAGACCAAGCTTTTCCAAGCCAGCCGCAGCCATGTCTACTGGCGCACCAATGTTTGAAAGACTTTTATAGAACTGAGAAATCGTTTGATCTGGTACGTTTGTTTTACCAATATTTTGCTGTGAAGCTCTGCCTTCTAATTCAGCCTCTATCATAGCAACAGCTAAAGCATTTTCTGCCGCCATAGCTTTGACAAGAGCATCGCCTAATTCTTTATTCGTTTTTTTAGAAAGGTCCATTTTTTTTCCTAATTAAAAAATTCATCTAGTTCACTCATTCTTTCTTCATAAATGTCTTTAATACTGTTTTCTTCACCAAATTTTTGCAGTGCTGATAAAAATTGTGTATCTATAGGAGACTTTCCTTTTCTTTCTGGGTCATTTGCATATTTTATCGCCATCTTAGCTAGAAGTGCTTTTCTTTCTTCTATTATTTGATTTATCAAAAGGATTTGTAAGTTACCCATTTTTGTATTGCCTAATTGTGGTGATTGCCTTTCAACAAAAAATCTATCGCCATCTGAAAAGCCTGCGCCCAACTTACCACCCATTTTTGCAAGTATTAATTCTTTTGATAAGGCATCAAAGGTTTCTAAAGCACCTACACCTTCTAAATTTTCTACATTACCACCCAAAGCCGCATATAGCTTTGTTGCAGCCATTTTTCCTTCAGTAAGTGAACCTGTTGTAAATTTTGGGTCCATCATAATGGATCTGAGCATACCAATTTGACCAAGCGCACCTCTAGCTTCATTACCTTCATTAACCATGTCAAAAAACATATTGGTCAATTTATTTCCCATTACTTTTTGAGCTTCTTTTTCAGTGCCACCAATAATTGTGTCACCGCCTTGTTTAAGAGGGGTTACTTTACCAGTTGATGATACGTTAAAGGTTTGCGTTGCCATATCACCTTCGTAGCCTAATTCAGCACCAGATTTTTGCGTGTAAGAAACATCAGGTTTTGCAAACTTTTCTCTGTAATAAATAGTCATTGCATCTTTAGGTAATAAAGCCCTTGCTTCGACAGATGCTAGAACCTTTGCGGCTACCTGATCTCCTTGCGCTGCCAAACCTTTAAGGACATTCATTGTTCTATTCCTGTTACCAGCAGTTTCTTCATACTTACGTTGCGCTATAGCATTTGCAGTAATTTTGTCACCCATTCTTAATTCAGGCATAACTAATGGATCTAACGCCCTTGCAAATCTTTCTCCCCCAGAAAGAAGTTGGCCCTCTGGTCTTTCTGTTACTGCATTATATAGACCTGAAGCACCTTTTTTTAACATCGTAAGAAAATCGTCTTTTTCTGCTGGCATTACCATTTGCTTTTCCTCTTCTGGTCTTGTCCTATTAAAATAATTTTGCAGCCCTGTCTGTCTATCACCACGCCATTGAGCAATACCATAACCCCCCATGCCGCCCCCTGAAGGGTTGTAGGCGTCTGGATCAATATCAAACCCACTTTCTGCCATTAGGTTGCCAGTAACGCCAGCAGCTTGCGCTAACGTCATTCCTTTGTCTGTCAAATAATTTACTGTTTTAGCAGCATTAGGTGATATATTAGAAAGATTATTATTTGAAAAAGCACTAAATACGTCTTTAGCGTAATTTTGCCGTTTTTCTAAATGTTTACCATCAGCCCTTTCATATGTGCTTTCAAAAGCTTTAGCAAATTCTTGTGGTGTAATAAGATTAGGATTGGTTAGAAAATTTTGCCACGTTTTCTTTTCTGGTCCTTGGAGTTCAGCCCAAAGCCAGTCAAGTTGTGTATTGAAAGGTATTCGTCCAATAGTCGTAACCAATTATTTGCCGCCTGCCATCATTGCTGCTGTTTGTAAATAATTAAAAAGTGAAGGATGAAAACTTTGACTTGAGCCAACCATATTAGGTTGTGCTGATATAGTTTGAAGCAATGTATTTAAAGATCCAAGAGGTTGCCCTGTGTAGCCTTGGTATTGCTGTTTACCAGCATTAGCTAAATTTTGCATTAGTTGTTGTTGCATTGCACCTTGCTGCATCTGCTGGTTGCCTATTGCCTGACCATAACCAAAAGAGCGTTGCCCCATATTTCCAAGCTGTCCTGCCGCTTGCATTTGCCTAGAAAGATCCGCTTGAGAAGCTCCTAGTGCTGTATTAAAGCCTTGCTGTCGTAATGCTCCAACTTTGTCTAATGCTTGCTGTTGATAGCCTTTAGCGGCTTCTGACATTGCTATTCCATGTCTAGAACCACCGTAAGCCCCTGCCGAACCAGCTTGAGCGTCTAATGTATTTAATCCTATTTGTGCAGCACCACCAACGTCACGAAGAGTTCTGTCAACTACCGATTGATCATATGGGTTTTGATAATTTGCCATTCCAGAAGCGGCTGTTTCATTTAATCCTTGTGCCGTTCTTCCCATAGACCCCATTTGCGCCATAGAAGCCTGATTGTACGGATTAGATGTGGGTTGTATCATATTTGGGTTTGCTGATCCTGCCATACTATTTGCCTCTTCTTCCTTGACCCTGCAATTCTAATGCAACTGGTTGATTATCTGGAACTCTGCTTCCAGCTTGCCCTGTAACTGGATCAATTACAAAACTTTCTATGTAATCAGCTTGAGCAGGGCGTCTTGTTTTTAGTGCGTCAACATTTGCGTCATAAACATCACCTGACGAATAACCAGTAACACCACCTATAGTTTGTGTAGGTGGTAAATAACCTTGATTTTGTGATGTTGGCATACCAAAAGCGCTTGCCATCTGGTTTGTACCTTCAAAAGCTGCCGTTTGCATTGGTGAAAACCCTGCCACATCAACACCGTACATTGGTGTATAACCAGCAGCCGCAGCGTCCGTACCAACCCCTGCTGTTTGTTGCACCCCTGTTTCCGCAAACGCAGGCATAGTTGCTGTTTGTTCTGTTCTTCCACCTTTAGCCATTATTCAACTTCCTTCTGAAAAGTCGTATACATTTGTTTCCATCCTAACGGTTCTAATACTTTTTTCCAACCAATTCGCCCAGACATTGTTCCAGCATTACAACCATTTTGCACTGCCCAATCCGTTATGTCGTTATTCATATCTACTATTTGGTCTAATTCACCGCCAGCTAAAAACAAATTTAAAACCTTTTTTCTTGGATATATCACAATTTCTGTCACAATGCACCCCCTTGGAGCAGGCCATAATTGCATACGTTTTGCATATATACTTTCGACAATATCATCAAAATGATGAGTACCACCACAATATTCTAAAGCATCCTCTATCCAAGGGCGGCATCTTTCTAATTCATTAACGTACACATCTTTAGGCATTTACCATGTAGCTAGTGCTACCCTCTTCCAAATTGCGCTACTTCCATCATGGTCAGCAACACAAATATAAATATAATTAGTATCCCAACTTATCATTCCAGTTACATCCCCTGCGCTACCAATGTTTGCGCTTGGCGTAGGTTGTTTTGTTGCAAGTTGCCTAAAAGCATTATCGCTAGATACAACTGCATATTTTTTTGTTTCATCCCATAGAATAACACCATTTTCTGATGGGTTATCTCCAGAAGTTTTGAAATATAATTTACCTAAGTTGCGTTGCAAATAGTTTGTAAGCTGTCTGCCCCACTGAGAAAGATCTTGGCTTATAACTGGCAAAATAGGTGCAGGCATTAAC
>Ga0315330_10000550_pt1 | contig 23624 bp, 6 predicted proteins | sample M140m34915metaG_FD_203453 | JGI IMG/M metagenome (GOLD analysis project Ga0315330, IMG submission 203453) | Ammonia-oxidizing marine archaeal communities from Monterey Bay, California, United States - M1 40m 34915 | ecosystem: Environmental > Aquatic > Marine > Intertidal zone | place: USA...
AGCAAGTCACGCTCTTTTCTTCAACGGTGTAAGCGATAGCATCGTTTGCCCTCAAGGTGATTTCACACAAACAGGCCATAAGCGCATTCTTGGAGGCAATGAAGCGCGCTCTTCTGCGCCTGTATTACAAGACGGTGATAGCCATCGCTTGGCTGAAATGAAGAACCAATCATTTGGAGAGTTTACAGTCGAGGCATGGGTGTCACCCGATTGTGGCGGTGTCATCGCGAGCAAGAGTGGTCTATTTGAATTGCGTATGGGTTCGGTCAACGCACCGGCCAAAGCATCATTTTCAGTCACATTCAGCAACGGTGTTTCGCTTATCGCGCAAACTGCCAACAACTATCCAACCGCGGCTGATTCTTTCGTTTCCAACAATGTAGGCTACAACATTGGTCAACGCGAACTTTATCACATCATGGGAGAGTTCAACGGTCGTCAAATTAAACTCTATGTCAACGGCGAACTAATGGCATCCGAGCGGACCAACAAAAAGCATACATGCAACTTCAATGACCAAGACCTGTTCATTGGCGGTCAAGGTGGTGAATACCGAGGGTACATTGAATCGCTTCATTGGAAGAGTGGTGTGAGTGAAATCGCTACGCGCGCTCAACCATGTCTTCGTTCAACAAACACTATCGGTCTGTGGCGCTTTGAAGAACCCGTTGAAGTCGATGATACTGAGTTTGCTATCACATCAGCAGTATCAGCAGGGGACACTACTATCACCATCGGAGCGACGGCTTGTCAAACGCTTTACGAAACGGTGAGCGGCAAGTCCGACACGCTCTCAAGCAACTACACGCTGGAAAGCCTCGGCAACTATCGTGTAGCCAATGCCGCGCACAGCGGTGGCTCGCAGGTTATCAGCGTGGCTCACACACCATTCAACCTACTCATCAACCCAACGGGTACGGACACGCTGACAGGCATACCTAACGCATCCCCTCCCGAAAGAGTGCGTCTTAAGCAAATCAATATCAACGGAACTGTCACAGTTGACAGCATCCATCTTGATTTTGCCGTTTCACCCGACACTGGTTCTCGCGGTGTTCTTCATCCGCGAACTGCATTCCATTCTTCTAACAACTTCGCGAACGACTCAACGATGGTGCTTATCCGTTCCGACCTGTTGATTGACGGAATATCGGGTAAGCCATATCAAACTCTTGGGACAGGTAGCCAAGCCATTGACCGAACAGGCGCTATGGTGATTGATGAGAGCGGTAATGATTTCCACGGCTTTATGTTTTCGCGCAACATTGCTGTGGGAAACAACTTCTCACCAACCACATGGTCGTTAGACGAGCGTTTCAAGGCAGGTCACACAGGACGACACAAATTCACTCAACGAGAGGGACATCCTTACTTGAGGATGTTACCTCCAACGCATACTCAAGATGTAACGCGAACCATTGACGGTATCGCGGATGATGTGCTGGTAACTTTCGCTGGCAGTTATATTGGTTTGCAGGAGCAGTTACCAATTAACAGCAAGATTGAAATTAGCCACACTGCTATCAATTCTCGCATTTCTCAAATTATTATCAGTGCTAATACAAATGGAATAGTAAGGAATGGCTTGGCGGCAATTGACGCTCATCGCGATGGTGTAATTGCTATCTCAGTCGATGATATTCGCCCCTTCTTACTCAAGGGTGGAGGGATTGATGTATCTTCAACCGACGACAGTTCTTACAAAAAACACCTCACGCCCGAAACCGAAGCGCGAATAGCAATCCTTGAGGTGTCGGGATTAACAGCAGGGTATGTTGAAATTCATTACAACGCAATTGACCTCACAGGCGGAAAAATGGGACTTAGCAATCCTGCTTTACTTATTACAAAAACAGTACCCGACGCTGGATGTTTGCTCAATGGTAAACGCGTGGCCGCTCACATAGCGGATGCAGTAGGCGCTGGTGCAACAATTCATTCCGCAGGCGGTGTCATCTTCGCTAACTCTCAAGATATTGGAAATGGCAACATAACATTATTGCCTCATCATTTGGTCGGAGACAACACTGGCGGAATTGAATACGAAGAAGACTTGGATGAGTCGCTCATCCCTTCAAAATACTCTCCGCGCAACACAGGTGATGAACCGTCTAAACCGCCTCAAGGAGTTGGGACAGAAAAACACCCATCTGCGTATCACAAGTTGCATTTGCAACCAAGAAAGCGCGGAGCGAGTGACCCTCCTATTGGTGTTGCACCAGCGCGCTATCAAGAGACTAAACAATTCGCGTCACAGAAGGGTGGCGCGTTTGAAATGTTTGACATTATCGACAATGATAAAGTAGGTAGCAATGACATATTGATTGTTCAACCAAGCAAGCGCGAGCGTACAATGCAATTATCGAGAGTGACTTCAAGCGCTCTTGACTCTAACGACCCCACTCGTTTCATAGTCGAGTTTATACAATCCGTTTGCCGCTTATCTTCAATGGAAGTAAAAGACAATTCCGGGGGCCGCAGTCTTATCATGCAGGGTAAGGGGTTGATGGATGATGTATCGGACCAAACGGTGGCTTACAGCGGCGACGGTAGTCCTAACTCTCATATCGTCAAGGAGATTCAACCGGGCGCGCCTGTTGTTTCAGTAACGCTTGGCGGTGCAGGTCAAGGGGCTGTGAATACAAAACCATCATGGGACCCTGCTACTTTGTCGCGCATTGGATGGAACACTCGTCACGACATAAGCGCTCAAGTAAATGGGATTGATACAACAAATTTCCAAATTCATGTTAATCCACTGAACAATTCATCGCCGAATTTACAAGCATGGGCTACATACGGCTTCCCTGCTACTGGTCGCATTTATTTGGAAAACGGCGCGAGCGCTGAATACACAAGCCGAACGGGACTCACCTTTCAGTTGACTAACGCTGGTATATTGCCTAATGGAAGAGGTACATCAAGTTTTAGCGATTGGGTGACTAAGAGTGGAATACAGCCTCGAAGCACTATTGTACTCGACCCTCTCTTCAACTCATCTTCTATTTGCGCTGACGGGACCACAGTAAATGACCGTCTTTTCCAATCTATTGGGTCTGTTCAACACGATTACCAACTCGGAACCCAATACGCAAGCACTCGCGCGCTTGTTGAAATTCCATTATTCCCTCAACAGTTCTTTGAAGACAGAGATGCAGGAGTCTTCCCCGGCCCCGACAACAGTATGAAGTTGCATCTTGATGCCACAATGACTGCACATACATGGAACCCTTCACCTGTTGGCCGTCGAGCGGCGGCATATCCCGCTAATGATTACGAAGCCTTTGGTCAATATCAGTATCGCATTGCTAACAACTTACCCATCCGCGCTACTGTTCGCAAGTATGAAAGGCGAGGAACTTCAACCGCATTGAAAATTATGAGCGGGGCCTCTCACATACCCGAATCGAATTTTAACGCCGCTGGATTAGTTCGCGGAGTAAGTGCAGGTCGAACTCGAAGAGTTGTTTTGGGTAACGGCGAATGGGCTTACTATGAAGGAAGTGCCACGGGTACTCTTACGCTTAGCCACACAGAAGGTCACGCGAGTGAAAATTTCTTCTCATCGTTAGAGGTGGGGTCGCAAATTACCGTAGGGGCTGTGGCTGACGGAAACAACTTCCCAATGACCGGAGACGATAACTACGATTCATCGGCCCAAGAGTATCGCCGTCCGTTCTATTATGACCGCGGGAGCGTTATGACACAAGGAGGTAATCTTGACTATGGATTGCGGCAATATGTTAGCGCGGTTGAGTTTAAGGCTGGCCCACTTGCTAATCCACATCTTGCTCGCATAAAATCAAAGGGCGCGAGATTAAAGTTGGTTGCATTGAAAACAGGACAAACCTTCTATTTTGAAGGCGATTTACCTAAAGGACACCTGCCTACCAACTACGCATTCGCGGCAGTCAATGAAGCCACGGGACGCAAATACCAAATTACTTACAACTCAACCAGCGCCGTAAATGAATTAACAACAGCGGCGCACCCTGTGCTTGACAGCGGCGCACCAAACCTTGCCGCCGCTGATGTTATCACAGTCATCGGTATTTACGCAATCAATGCAACAACTCTTCCTCTTAAACAAGAAGATGCAATCGCGAATGCTACATGGAATAATCCATATTGTCCGGGTGGATTGCGCTACGGTGACAGTGTTTGGATGAATATGCATTACACAAACCCTCATGCGATTGAGGGAATGTTTTGCAAATCACGCGGAGTGTTAAATGAATATGAAGTGTGGAGTGGATTCAATGGCGGCAAGGGTTCGTTGGGAGTTGAAGCACGCGACACTCTTCCTCTTGAGAACTTCCTTATTGGCGACACTTGCATTGAGACTGCTCGCAACTTTGTTCAACATGTAAACAAAACCATTGAACTGAACTGGTCGGAACTTGGACACAGCACTTCTGCTCCTGTTGTAGCATATCTCGACCCGTATCTAACAACTGAAACAAATGCGCGCGTTCTTCTTTATGATGTTGAACACGACCGTGAGTTCATCGCATTCCACGATTTGCACATGCAAGTTCAAACAAGCGCCGCTACACCAACCATTGAAGGTCTTGATGTTGCGGCTGGTTTCAAAACGCAACGCAAAGACAAGGCGACCACATCAAGCACCGATGCGCAAAGCATTGGGTCGCCAAGCGTGACCTACAACCTCATCAAAGAAGAAGGTAAATCTCAATATGTCGAAGGGGCTTATGTTCACAAAATGTGGTGGATGATGGACAATGCTTACATGGCTACATCCGGTGTTGCTTCAACTTATTTTGTAAGAAAAACGCGCGGGACTGACCACACCATATCTTTCGGTAGTGAATCTGCTGAGTTCGGACAAGGGCGCGTTTCGGAATCAACAGTTAGCATTTCCAGCGCTCAGCAACGACACGCTCAAACAATCGACCATGACACCTCCGAGGCAATCATTGATGATGTGACAGGGCATTATGAGTTCAGTGCAACCTTCTTTGATTCACCGGAAGGTACGCGCGTTATTTCAGCATTCCTTTGTTTGAAAGGGAAGAGAGCGATTGCTAACACTTTGACTGATACGCGCTTAAAAGAACTTCCTCATTGGACTGAGATGGATTTTATTCGTCGCTTAAGCATTGACATGGGAGAAGTTGGACTGCGAGAAGGTGTGACAGACATTGAAGCGGCGGCACGCGAAGTTGTTCGTCTTATCAATCAAGGAGGTGCATTGAATGGTAGGAGTAGTCAACGACGACCTTCCGACCAATACGCTGGTGAAGGCGAACGATTCGACATTAACAGACGGGCTGTGTCAGTAGCGGGGACTGAAACCCAAGAGCCGACCGATGCTACCGCTATTCATCAGCACGCTGATTTCGCCGTCACAGGTTCAACGCACGACCCTGCTCCATTTTGGATGAGTAGCGCTTTTACTTCTTTTGACCGCGGTTCTCACATGGGTTATCTTCGCGCACATATTGGTCGTGTTGTTGAGGATGCGAACGGCAATGAGGGGTACAGCATAGTGATACACAGCACAGTTCCGGGCGCAACAGGTCGTAATTTTTGTGCATGGCTTGACAACAGTAAAGGTCAATCGGAATACAAACCACAATTCCTCGTTGGACACGGTGGTCGTTTCCGCAACTTTTTCTGTTCACCTCCCGAAATGACAGGCGAAAATATGCACCCCGCGCCTATGCCGATTGACAAGAATGGAAAACCGTTTGCGCCAATCACCACTCTTCGCGAGTATGTTGCGTTGGATGAGGCTGGTGATGATTTCATCACAAATTTGCATCTTGGTTACGATGCTAACTTTAACAGCGCAGAAGGATTTGAAACCCCAAATACAGGAGCAACTACTGGTCGTTCATCAAATAGCGGTGCTATGGAGTCGTTTGAAAACAGTGGTCAAAAATTCACAATTCGAGAAGGATTACAAATCGGTACACGCGCTAAAGCACGAATAAATTTTGGCGGCATTGTAGCCGCAGGTGTTCCCGGTTTTGCTCCCGATGCAGGTGAATGGGGGTTCGGTGAAGACGGAAAAGGTAGCGGTCGATTTGTCAGCATCTATGGTGAAAATCTTGCTCCCGCAGACACTTATTACAAATTTTACAACACCTACGCACCGACAACCGAAATAAACAGTACAACAACAGGCACACAACCTCTTTACGGAATGAAAATGGTTGACCATCGCGGCAAGTCACACATTCTAAGATATGTTTACAGACGCGCGGGTGAATCATTTTCTCATAAAAATTCAATGATACCGAACACTATTGACGAAGAAACGCTCGTCAACTTTGATGACCGTGACATTGCACAAGGTGGGTTTACTATCGGCTCTCACATGTGGGGGAGAGGTTCCGATGGGACTCCATTCTTTTACGCGGCAGGCAGTGAAAAGCAATGGAGAGGTAACAAATGGCGCGGTGTTCACACACCTAACGCCGGTTATGCTGTGACGATGAAAGACTCAATGAGCGACAATACTCTTGAAATAAACGCCGCGAGCGGCTACGGGTATTACAACAGCGGAATATGGCATCACTCTCCCGATGTGGATGATGTTCTTGGTTGGATGGGATTCCCCGATAGCGGCTTAATTTGGTTGGCTATCCCTTCATCATCTTCTGCTTATGGTCAAGTGGGCGTAGTTTTTTCTTATTCTTCGCGAACTCATAACGGTCGGGCCGGTCCTCACACTTTCATGGGTCTTGAAGGAGTAGGCGCAGATGATATACACAATGAGTATTTCAGCACTCAAGCCAAGCGAGGACCGACGGCCTACAATAACAACAACGCGCCTGTCATTATTAGCCCACATCTTAACCAAACAACCATCGTGACTGATGAATTGATTGCCGCGGCAACCGCTTATGCTTTTACAGTTGACCCGAATGAAGACAATCAATTCTTTGACTGTTCACATTTACGCGCGCCCGATGGTCGAACTTACGGTGAGATTATGGGTAGCAATGCGAAGACTGCGGTGAAAATTACGACCTTCAATCGCAATAAACGAGTGATACCTCTTCGTTCTTTGTTCAGCGTTTCTCTCTCTAAAGATTGGGGTATCAACGCAAGCAGTAAAGAAGCGAGTGTGGTGAACGCAACGCACGGTACTGGCGGTACTTTTGGTGGGTCAAGCGCAGGTCAACTTAATTCACAAATGTTAGACTGTGGGTATTTACCGAGCACGCTACTGACAATATCAACGCGTTACCGAGGCTACAATGCAAACACTGCTACACCTATTCTCGTTGACCAAACCAACAATGCAGTGCCTACTGATGAATGGAAGAAGCACTTACAGGGCGATAAGTTTACGCGGTTTGAAGGGGACCATATTACACCTGCGCTTGAATCTCATACTTTCCAACTTGACGCTCAATCGGGAAGTTTACCTTCAAGCGCGCAAGACACATACCAACTTCAACTTCGCGACCCTCATCATTTTGCTGTTCTTGGTCGGCAGTATGCATGGCAGTTGCAACATGTCGATACAAGCACAGGTTCCGGTGACCTTAATTACGATTCTGCGAATGAATTTGGCGGGGCTATTGATGGGTCATGGTCCCCATTCAACCGCATGGATTTAACGGAAGACTCTTACATTTATTGCGCGGCATTCAGCCCTATCGAAAAGGGTGGCGGAGAAGCCATAGTGTTGGCTAACCAAATGATTGGGTGGCATGATAATGAAGGTAAAGGTGAGTTCCGAACTTTGTTAGGGAGCACAGGTCAACTGATGCAACGCTTCAAATTTGTCAATGACATTCAAGGTATGCGTCTTCGCGCGAATCGTAAAGGCAACCCGCTGTTATATTTCCGCGGAGCGCACGACAGCATTGACCATCACATTCCTCTTTATTTCGGTGGCGGATTCAGCGGCGTAGTCATGGATATTAACGATGGGTCGCGCGTTGATTACAGCACTCACAACAAACACCCTTATGCAAAAGGACCAACAGGTAGCGCTGGACTACAAGACATTGGTGAAAAGATGGGAGCATTCGCTCTTCTTGATACTGCGGCCATGTTTGCAATGTTCCCTGCTTCCGCGCTTGCTAATCAACACAGAGGTGAGGCTTCACCTCCGTTCGCTAACGCTGATGCTGTACTCAATCCCGATATTGACGGAAACACAAACACGCACACTATCCCCGGTACAACTTACACCAATGTGAAAGTTGCTCAACCTGTACCTGTCATACTTCGTTTTGCGCATCCTTACGCGCGCTATGATGATTCCGAAAACAGTGTGGCTTACATGGTCTTCGGTCCGGGTCAAGCAGTTCCTAAGCATTGGTATGGAGAAGGTGTTGCAATAAATGTAGCCAAAGAGCCATCAGCGAAATGGATAGCCGCGTGGAAAAAATACTGTTCTCTTGATGGGGCTACGGGAACAACATTCAATCAAGGGAATGAGGCTGGCTACTTTTTACCAAACGAGTTGAGCAACGGTACGCTTAACAGTGCATCAAATCAGTTTTTACCTCCAGCAGATGCTTACGGTGCAAACAATGTTTTTCCTTACGAAACATTCCGTCATTGGGAACCATCTTATGGTTCACCAAACAGTGCATTCAATCAAACTTTGTCAACACAAGCGCGCTATGTCAGCAGTCACTTCTTTGCACCAAACGCTTCCACTCAAAGCGCGTCTAACGAATACGCTCACCCGTTTTCTCATTACAACGCAACCGCGAGATTCGCCTCAGCCATCACAAATTTCAGCATAAGCAAACTTGTTTTCCATCTTGATGGTGGATACACAGCAGGTGGTTCTTGGTTTGACAATAGCGTGCGAAAGAATGCACCGCATCCTATTACTGCAACGCTGGTCAACTCTGTAAACTCGACTGTTCAATACATTGACCGACTCGGACTAAATGCTACAATGTTCCGCGTAGGCTCTCAAGTTCTCACAGACTATGATGATAATTTAGACGCGGCAGTACCCGAAGATGTATTCTTAATTGATGCTACGCGTTGTCAAAACAGTGAAGAGTTAGGAGCAGTTGTTGCCGCCGCAATTAACACATTCCCCGGTCGCGCTAATCTCAAGGCTCTCGGTGGCTCGTTCCTTCCATCCTTCCAAGACGCGCAACGCCAAGATAAATACGGATGGATTGATGTTGGAAGCCTCGGAACTTACACTAATGAGCCGCACGGTCTTGTTTCCGTAGGAACTGCTCTTCCAATGACGCTACCCGAAAATGGATGGATACGCGTCAGCAATGGTACAAAATCTTACTATGGCTACTATTCTCATTATGATGTAGCGCAAGGAACATTTGTTCTCGGCGGCAACTTCCGCAGTGGTTACAAGCGTTTAGAAGAACCGTCAACAAGTGGCACAGGTGATGTGTCCAGTGTTGAAGGAGCAGGCCACAAAGTGTTCGTTTGGTCAAAGGCAGGTAATTTGCGATGGGATAATGGATTCCAAAACGCAGTTGACGGAACTCGCGCAACAGGAGCAACAAGTTCCGGTCAAATGTCTAACGGACCTTTCGACCATTACGCATCTACACAAGTTCATTTCAGCGGCGTCACTGACGCCATTGACCGCACGCGCGCAGTTGGTGCAGTAGGTTGGCACGGTGAGCGCTACTCGTACTTGAATAGCCTCAACATTAGCAACAAAGTTGCGGCAGGGTTAGGGGCATGGCATCCTATGCTCGGATTCAACCCATACGGTTCCGGCATGGCTTGTCATCAACCTGCGTCTATGGAATGGGTTGTGCGACCAGCAACCGGCGCAGGCGATGAAGAAAACGCTCAATACATTTGGGTCCCGAAAAGCAATGTTCACGACTCAACTGGATTGCATCAGCGTCATTTCATCGTAGTATCCTATGAGGGAGACTTGCCGATTATTGCTAAGGCTTCGCGCAACGGACAGAAAGCGTGTGGTGATATGCTTCAACTCAAGTGGGGTGGGACTCAAGGAGGAACAGTCACGGCTTACCACAACGACCGTTTCAACAATGACCGATTTAGCGCGGAGTCAAACGCAGGACCTCATGTTGAAGCCATATACGATACGACAACTACGCGCCCAACTGACGCATCCCCTCTTTGGACAAGCGCCGCGGCTACTGCCGCTCAACTCACACAGGCTGAGACTTGTTTATTCCCAACAGGCGACCTGTTCTTTGACAAGCAGGAAAACCCAAACAACGCACATTATCCTAATGATGCTCTCTTTGATTCGGAAACGGCTAAGGTTGAGATGACTGGTTACACTGCTTACAAAACTCATCGCGATGGTATTTACTCACACTGGAAAGACCGTAGCGCGGCTCGTAACTTCTTCGTTGAACATGTTGTATGGAAGCGAATGGGTGGTGGCAACCTTACACTGCCTGCTCAAAACGCACGCGGTCTTGGTAGCATACCGTGGGCTGTTCACAAAGTCGGTGACTCTTATGTCAAATTTGGTGAAACAATTTACGGCAATGTTCGCTTTTCATTTGAAACAACCAACGCTGGCATGTTCCCAATTATTCAAGCACAAGAGTTGGCTCATCCTGCACTTGCTGAACAATATCCGTATGAAGTACGCAACGCTCTCAACATACCTAACGAAGAGATGCAGTTTGTAAGCGCCATTGTTGTTGACGATACAGGCCAAGAGCACACTCTTGAGGGTGGTTCTCCGCTTGGTGTAGTAATACGCGATTATGAATTAGTCCATGACCGCGAGAATGAAGGTCTTGCGCCTGCGCTTGCAGGTTCCGGTGTTTCACCAAACATGAAAATACGCTTACCAAATCACGATGAGATACCGGGGAATATCCTTGTGCGCGCTGGCTTTGATAGATTGCAGGCTTACCAAAATGAAACACTTGGTGGCGGAGGATTGCAACACCCAAGTCAACCTACCACAGAAGTATTGACTTCATTTGAATCGGATTCTGCTCGACCTAACACTGCGCCTCGTTGGGAGCAGGAAGGCTACGAGCACATCAATCAAAACCCTAACAACTTCCCCGACAGCAACAACAGTCTGCAATCACAGAATATCCTTGAGACAGCCTACGAACCTCACGACCGCGCGTTGTATTTCCACATCACTAAGATGGGCTACACATACACCGAGCGAGAGCCATTGAGCATTGTCAGCAACACCATGACGCTCAACCGTCTTACAGTTGCGTCTGTTGGGACAAACACTATCACCGCTAACGCATCAATCACTGCTGACATTTGGAAGCAAGATGCTACACCGGATGGGCGTTATTTCCTTTCGATTAACGGTACAATCGCTTCGTTTACAAATGTCAGCGGAGCAGAATTTACAGGCGTGGCGTTTGCTCCCGATTTCAAATGGTCCGTTGGCGATACCATCAAGCCGTCATTCTATATCCCTGCTGGCTCGACGCGACAGTTTGCCGCTCGTCGTCTTCGCGACCATGCAGAAGTAAGTGGGAACAGTCCCGACAAGCCTCACACCACATGGGCCACTCTCACCGCTGGAACAAGCCCTGCTACTGTTGTTCGCGCGGCCAACAAACTCACTCCAATGCCGCTACCTCGTATGGGTCACCACTATGTTGCTCCTACTATGGCTATGCTCCCCGGCCATCTTGCTCACCCATTGTATCAAAAATTAAATGCAAATGCTCGCGCTTGCTTTGGGGCGACAGATGTTGACGCAAGCAAGGCTATTCACAATGCTCTTCTGTGGTTTTCGGGTCCGACATCATCTCAACCACCAAGTGACATACACGGCGACGGGTTCACGCTCTTGACAGAAACCAAGTTGCGTGTTGACGGATACGGAATGGCTGATGATAGTGCCGCTTGTAACAAAGCAGGTGGACACAGAATACAACTCGACAGTGGTACAAACTACAACACATCATGGAACTTCCCCGACCCTGCGGAAGTAGGAGCGTATCAAATTGTTATCCAACCTAACCTGTTCAGCAAGCAGTTCATGGGCAACAATGAGAACACTGACTATGCTAACAACGATGCGCCCGAAGACCCAAGCGGCACTAACACAACTAAGCGCACGCTGACTGACCAGTTAGTGGCTACGGTTGTTGCCCTTCAATGGAACAATACGCAGTTTGACCTCATTCTTTCCGAGGCTACTATGGCTGATACGCGCGGATGTGAGATATTTGTCAATGAACTAATTCTTGACCACGACGCCTCTACTCGCGAACAATTTGCGAACACTCCTATTCTCGGTCTTGCTAACCCATTTGGTGTTAATGCTACATCATCGGGAGCGTTCACGCGCCGTAGCCTACCATACCATCCTAACATGTTCCACCGCGCTACACCCGGAAATACGGTGACTGTACCGTGGTGGAGCGCCGCGCTTGACTCTTCCACTATTTTTGCGACAAACAAATGGAAGCGAATAGAGCAGTATCAACCCGACGATTATTATCACTTCTGTCGCTCAACCCTCGGAGCCATTGGAACGCAGACTACAATGCTTGGCTACCCGTCACACTACCTTGATGTTTACACTGAATATCTCACCTCGCTCACGCCTGTTACAACAGTCGAGCATTCAATTAGTGGTACAGGTAAGTTGTATGTGCAGAACAACACGCTCTTCCCGTTAGTCGGTAGCGACTATTACAATCATAACTTGCTTATTGTTGACGCAAACGGCGTTGAACAAACGGCAACTTACACTGACCGTGGATACATTAGTCAAACAGGAGCAACAGGACCCGTAGTGTTCAACGGAGTGACTCCTGTGACGAGTGGCTTTTGGACTGCGGCTGTTCAAGGCGCAACCGTTCGCTTGACTTCACCTTACAATAACTTCAACGCAAGTGCTTACTACAACGATTCAACCAAGAGTGTCGCTACGCGCAACTTACCACAGTTGTTGTCGGGTACGCGTGATACTAACTCAATGCACCTCCCCGACGCGTATCTGTGTCTATGGCATTACAACCTCGGTCGTCCGATGACTTGGTTCTCGGATAGCCGAACTAACAAAAGCGACGCGGCGGTTGACAAGAAAGCATACAATCACGCACCGGAGCATTTTGAAATGGTTCACTACCATGAGTTTACATACGCCATGAGTGATGGTCCATTCAAGTTCCGAATGAAAACATGGGAAGGACCCGGTGATGGGTTGACTGACAGTTACCCCGACAGCGACTACCCTCAACAAGCAGGAATAGATGGTAAGTCGCGTAAGTATCAACTCGGTGCATTTTGGTCGGGAGGGCATCGCTTTGGTGCGCAAATGAGTTCACTCAGTCTTTACGGGACTGCGATGGTTGGATGGCGTAATAAATGGGATGATGCGAATATCAAACAGGTAAGTGACGCGAAAGGACTTGTTGTCACCAATGCGAATGTTGAAACAATGAGGGATGCCATCAACTCTGCTTCCACCAGTCGCAACGCTGGATGGGGTTATCGTGTTTCAGTTCGTCAACCTTACAATCGTCCGCGATGGGCTATCAAAGCCAATCAAGCATTGCGCGACCCTTACACAAATTATCACTATCAAGCAGAAGGGCCGTTCATTAGCAATGACGGTGCAACAATGACAACAACAACTCAAACTGCTTCCAATACAACAACACCAACGACAACTATCAAACCATCGTATGTCGGCATCATCGAACGACAAACTAACGCATCCGCGCTTGTAGGTAGTGACCTCAAAGCACAGCAGGTGCAATACAGCGATGGGCGACGCATGACCAAAGGGTTTGGTTGCGCGGTGAGAAACATTCGCAATCCCTCCACTGCAATTCGCCGCTTCCATGCTGACACACCTGCGGGGTTGAAAGCAGGAACAGATGTAGTTGACCAACGAGTCAATCTTGCGCTTGCTCAAGCGCACTACATGATTGATTGGTGGGGCAACACCACTGGCGAAGATGTTCGTAGGTTCCCTGTACGCGGGTTTGGCATTCGACCATCGTGGGACCCGGAAGATGCATATCGCGCAACAGACCGAACCAAGTCTGCTGAACCTATGTTCAATGATACAGCGTTGCGCACATCAGTAGCCTCCGAGCGATTCTTTGACCCTGCCACTGCTAAGCGCGTAGGCGACCGCGGTGATGGGCGTGGTGTTCGTTATCCGACATACTTCAACGAGGATATTTTGCAAGATGTATCCGAAGACATGCGACCGTTTGGTTTAGTGCTTTCACATCACACCAGCGAGCCACCATTCACAGACGGTTTGATTCGTCCTTCAAATGTTCAATTAGAATCTCATGAAATGCCGAGAGGAATTAGCGCTCGTTTGGAATTAGCAGGGTCGGATGGTTTGCTAAAACGCGAAGCCAACATCGGGAGCAATGTTGAACATTCAAATTTCACTTTCATGCAAGAACCAATTGCAAAATCAAAACCGCGTATTGGTTTGGATGCTATGACAGTAGGTGAGAACGATGGTGAGATGGGTCCTAATTACGCAATCGCAAGTACCGAAGCGCATAGTTTACACACAGACCGACAGGTCGGTCAGCGTTTCATTCTAACAGGCGGTGTTAGCACGGCTAACCGCGCGCTTGACAATCTCAATTTACACACACTCAATCTATCATCAGCAAAGCAAGTGTTGAGGTTTGGAACAACGCACGGTGTGCCGGTTATGGGTGGGACATTCATCTTAGAATTGAGTTCCGATGGAGAACCAATTGATGATTATCTTTGGGGTGCGGCAAGCGGCCCGACAACAAACCCATACCAAACCAGCAACCACGATTCAATGTCTTACAAAACAAATGCTAAGGATGAGACAATCAAGTTCCTCGTTCGTCCTGTGCGTGTGCTTGATAACAAACACATTGAACTGTTCCGCGACGATACAACGCATGTGCTATCAGCGACCGCCGCAGGTCGCTACGGCGTGTTCCTATACGACACCCCCAATGCACGCGCCGCAGATGCCGCATCGACCTACATGCGTGGTAGCAACCCCTCTCCAAGCAACACACCATACGCGCCTGTGTACCTGTTTGACCTATCAGTGTCAACCAGTGTACCTAAAAGCACAGGGCCGAAGATTGCAGGTAGTGGGGCAAGTGACTTCAAATCAACAGCAACGCAGGCGGTTGCGCGCATGATTGTTTCCAGCAATACTTTGCAACATTTCCGAGGGGATGCGAGTCGAAGGCAGTCTGTGCAAGACGAACAAGATTCTTTCATTCGACTTGATTACAATGTTCAACCGCGCTACACTCAACAGTTGTATGCTGGTGATGATTTGAATACAAGTGACCACAATAACGAAGGTGACAGAACAGACAAGGAGGCGACGCTATGACCTACACAGTGCCTTCTCCGACCAATACATCTTACGCCGCGCCGAGCAACGGACGATTAGATGCTGTCCACGACAATGTTGGTTCCCTTGTGGAAGAGCCTACATTCGTGGACAATGCAGTTCACCATGTCATTTACAAACCTGCGCAAACAAATGGTTTAACTTCCCAAGTGGACAAGCCAAATCAAGTGGATTTTCAAAGCAGTCACCCTCGCCGCTACCGTATGAGCGAAGAATCAGCAGGTGTTCGTTTAGCACACACCAGCCACGAAGACGCTCCTTTCTTCGACGGTGAACAACTTTCACCCACTTCTAAACGACCAATGCTACTGTACGACTCAGCCGACACCTCATTGCGTTTGAGAACTGACAATGTGACCGTCGCAGGCAAAGGTGTGCGGATTGCTCTTAACAACATGAAGGGGCGTACTTTGGCAGAATTGCAAATGGGGAAAACGCGTCATGTTCATGCCGGTCAAGCAGTCGGCGTAGGGTTGCGCAGTACAGATTTAGTTGAAAAGTTATTCTCTAAAGCATTGCACGGATTGAACAGTGTTAGCACGAAGGGGATGAGCGCTTTGTTCGTTGCTAAGAATTTTAATTCACTTGTTCTTCCGAGCGCTATTCGTTCTGTTGCGCGACACGACCATTTCATTATTTATTACGACAGGTTCGGAAACTTCCTTTACGCTCCCAAAGTGTTCCAAGTCAAAGACAGAGTTTTAGGACTTCAGCGCGGCGTAGGAGAGACGAGCATCAGCCCTGTGACCGATGTTGCTAATCGTGTGACTGTGAAAGGAAGGGGCGTAGCGCTCAATGATGTCATTAGTGTGCAAGTTGACGACGCTGAATTGCAGAAGAAGCACGGTTCAATCAAGCAAATATCAACCTTTGACCCGACGGCTAATAACGAATCCTCAGCGCGCAAATCAGCAAACCAAGCACTTCGGTTGAACAGGAAGGCGCAGGGTGGACTTATGTCAAATAGGCACACACTGTCTTGGGATTTAGAGCCGGGTGACATAGTTGAATACAACTCTCCGGTTGGTAGTGTGAGGCAAGCCTTGATTGAGGCAAATCATTCTTCGACGGGTGAATCCAATTTTCAAATGATTTCTTACGAGGCGGGTCTTGAAGCCGTACTGACAGGAATTGGTGACAGCGGAGATGTTGAGGCAGAGGAAGATGAGGTTGACAGAACATTCCAAATCGTTAGAGTCAACAAGAGTGGTGTTGGTGATTCGCAACTGAGAGTAAAGGGGTCGTTAAGTGTAAGACCTGTTATCACAACACTGGCGCGAACAAAAACAAGCGCCGCCAATACCTACCCCAACATTCACGGAGGTGTCTTATTAGCGCATCGCACTGCTGGATACGGGGGTGGCAGGTCTGCACTTGGCTTTGGAATCACACCGCGCATCAACGGCACGCATAGTGGTGGGACAATCACTGTTACCAGCACAGACGGTTTTGCTGATAGCGGTCACCTTATCCTCGACAATCAGTCATTTGTTTCGTACAGCGGAAGAACAGCCACCACCTTCACAGGCGCAACTTTGGTAAGCGGGGCCGCAATACCCTCACCTATCGGGGAGATTCGTATGCTCCGACCTCGCGCGCATGAGATGAGAACGGTCAAGGGCAAAAAGATTAGGAGGAAGATTTGATGAACCCGATGCAGAGGGCTTGGTTGTTTCTTAAAATGCCTGTTGTTGATACAAATGTTCCCGGTGTTCAAATGGCTTATCAGCATAATGAACACGCATTCGGCTTTCCCGAATACGGCGCAGACCAACAAGTAATAGACGCGTATAACAATCACCCAAAAGGAATGATAGGTCACTCTTTAGGCACAGAAGCGTATGGCACTAACCCCGAAACAGGAGAAAGAGATTGGGATAAAAGTCGTAATGTAGCGCGTGTGAAAAATATGACACCCAATCAATACTTTGACCGTTTAGCAGAAAACGGGTATGACACAAACCCAAGAACGATTGACGGCAAAGAATATCGTTGGCCGGATTTAGGAACCGCGCATATTCAAAGCATCATAGACGGTATCAAAGACGGGCAAGTTTTGGGAATGCCCGCGATAGGGCATCAGGAAGGAGGACATCGCATGGAAGCATTGAGGCAAATGGGACATGGTGATACAGAAGTACCTGTTTTGAACTTTCATGGCGAGAACCCCGATTTAGACCATAGGAAATACATGAGTCAGTTCTTTGACGAAGATGGTAATTTATTGGAGGAACAATAATGCCAATGCTCAACGCCGTAAAGAGACGCTTGGTTGAACACCTCGCTACGCTTGTCAACGAGTTGCACATTGGAAGCGACGGAACGGTCGCAACCTCCGACGATGGTGGTGCGCGAACACTTGCAAGAGTAGTGCCGCGCGTGCAAATCATTGACGACACCAGCCTGCTCGTTGAAGGCTCATTCAACTCTTCGTATGTGTTCAGCAAGCCGATTCAAGAAGTTTACATTCAATACAAAGACGCTACCACAGGCGAGTTCATTCCTGTGTACCGCGCAGACATTAACTCATTCACTAAAAATGCGCAGAACGAAGTGCGCTTCTCATTCATATTGGAGGTATCATAATGGCGACAGATAACATAGCAGGACACACAGCCGCGCAGAACACGCTCGGTGAAGACGGATTACGAGACGGTGACTCATTGTCACCCACGACTCTAACCAATTTGATTCAAGGCGTGCAGGGCAACGGGATTCTGCGATACCAAGACGGAGCCTACGGCTCCACGCGCAACGAAACAAATAGCGGCAACCAGCCCGGTTCCATAGTGCGTGCATCGTCAAGCACACTCACCGTGAGCGGAGGCTTCGTTGTCCTTGACGGCGCGCTCTATGAGTTTGGTTCGGGTGTAGGTAACACCATCACGCTTGACCTCAACAACGGTTCACACGGAAGCGGTGCGCTGTCACTCTCTGCCAACGAAGAAGCGATTTACACAGTGTATGTTGCACCAAGCGGAGGTAACAACAAGGTGTATTACGAAGGGGGTAGTCCAGTTGATTCAACTACGGGTCTTTATCCATCCGCGTCTAACCAATATCTCATTGATTACAACACAGGCGCTACGCAAGACAACATGAAGACTGTTGTGCTTGCCCATATCCGCGTGCAATATGTAGCCAGTGGGGGCGGTAGCAACAATCTCAACATCACAGAAATTAACGACAAGCGTGTCTTCATCGAAGGCTCGGCTGATTACCGCGTCCCGCTTTCCGTCGGCACAATCACAAGCGGTGAAATCGTTGACGGTGGGGCAGAAGGTATCAACACCATCGCACACCTCAACGCAGTCCACAATGAAAACGGAGAACTTGCTGTCACTGATACTGTAAATGTGCATTGGGTAAGCCATCCTCGATATGGTGCGTTTGCTCAAACACCACCATCATCAAGTGATGCTGGATACGGTCAAGGACCATCGCGCGGTTTAGACAGAGGTGGCACTCATGCCGCAGATTCATTCTATTTCGCAGGACGCAACAATGAACAGACAGGACACTATTCGGTGCGATTGCAGGGTCAAGGCGTTGACGCAACAAGCACTGCGCTAACAACAAACGGTACTTGGGTTATCACCGCTGACGGTGATTCCTTCTTTATGCTCTCACCAAACAGCGGTGTGACTATTACACTCAACCCCGAAAGAGACGGGAGCGCGAAGTACAAGTTCCCCGAAGGACATATCATTGAGATATGCAACGAAGGTGCGGGTTCTATCGTGTTTGACAATTATAGCGACTCGGCTGACTTGAACGCTACTATTGCTACAACAGAACGCGCTACATTGATTTACGAAGGGAGCGCGTGGGTTCGGTGCAATTATCCCGCAGGAGCAACAGGAGCAACAGGAGCAACAGGACCAGCGGGACCAGCGGGAGCGGCAGGTGCGACAGGACCAGCAGGAGCAACAGGAGCAACAGGACCAGCGGGACCAGCGGGACCAGCGGGAGCGGCAGGTGCTGATGGTGCTGATGGTGCTGATGGTGCAGACGGCTCCGATGGTGCGGCAGGTGCGGCAGGTGCAACGGGAGCAACAGGTCCCGCAGGGCCAACAGGTCCCGCAGGGCCAACAGGTCCAGCGGGGTCGGGTTCAGCACAGAACTTGTTTGAAACAATTGCAGTAGCGGGCCAATCAAATGTTGTTGCTGATTCGACTACTGATACGCTCACGCTTGTAGGCGCAGGTGCAACAACCATTACTACCACAGCGGGTACTGATACAATTACTTTCACTTCAACCGATACAGATACGACGGATTCATTAGCAGATGCTTACAATGTTGGCGCTTCCGGTGTTGCTGGTGCGGGTCCGGGTATGTGGGACCCCGGTGTGGGTCCGCCTTCGACCGTAGCACATGCGATTGACAGATTATGCTTGTATCTCGCAACCTATGTTGCGCCAGCCCACGGAGGTGCGCGACCATGATGAGTGATGGACTAAGAAAGGATGTGTAATGATGGGTAAATTAAAACAACGCTTATCTCAAAAATGCCCCGGTTGCTATGAAAATGTACTCGCGCGCCGCTTAGAAGGGCGATATGTTAATGATAGGGATTCGCGTGTCCTCGTTTGGGAGTGTCCACTTTGTTCGCGATTATGGAAAGAATCAAGATTGGTCAAACCAAAATTCAAACAACATGGAGTTGAAGTGAATGGGTAAAGAAAAGAAACCTAAGAAGGGCGGTATGGTTCTCATCATCGGTATGGGCGGTAAGCCAAAAGACATGAAGAAGGCTGAACGACGGGTCGCTTCGCGTGGTTCCGGTGACGCTAAAGCGGCTGAGCAACGGGCTTCGCAAGGTAAAACTCATCGAAGATTGAAAAGCGGTCGTCTTGATATTGACGAAATTTTGGGGAAGCGGAGTGTTGACCCCGAAAATTTTCATGGAGAAATGCAACGACGACACGGCATGGATATGGATGAGTACCTATCTCATGACCAAGCACCCTTTGACATTCAACCGCTAATTGATGAATTGGCTGAGAAAAGCGCAAATGAGCGCGGACGAGCCAAATCATCAAGAGCAGACCAGCGAGCACAGAATTTGCGAAGAGGTTTGACAAATCCAAAAATCAAAGGGATGCTTCGCGATAGGAACATTGACCCTAAAGATTGGGATAATGCAGTGAGACGCTTGGATGATAGTCAATTGAACGATGACACTTTTCACAATCTGCTTAGGAAACTGACTCCCGAAATGAGCGATGAAGAAAGAGAGCGACTATCGAGTAAGGCGGATAAAATTTTCCGAGAACAAGGCGGCTACGACTCTTTTCTCTTCGATGAAGTTAATGAGTCCCGCGCCGGAGAAATTGACACCGACGATGACCAACTCTCCGTCCATGACATGCCTCTCAATGAATCCGACCCGTCGGGAGAGTCCGACGAAGAGGAAAAATTGCAACGACTCTTACACTTGTTTGAGGCGCGCGGTTCAAAGGACCCTATGGATGATGCAATGAGAGCAATGCATGCTATGGGTGCTCAAGACAGCGGAGTAAGGGACCCCTATAACAAGGACGCCGGTTGGGATAGAAAAATGAGCCTCTTTAATGAGGCATCCACTGTCAACACGGTTCCGTATGGAGGCAGTGGTCAGCGCGTGCAAAACTCAAGGGCTTCGGGTAAAGGAAGAAACCCTGCTGGTCCTGCGCCACCCGGCTCTGTTGAGGCTGAATACTACGGCTTCCGCGGTGCTTCTCCAGTTCCACCACGCGGCACAGAGGAACCCGAAGAAGAAGATGTGGACATGGACGCGGCAGAGAGGGACATGTTCCGCACATCGTTTGACAATCCAAATGTCATGAGCGCGGCATGGGCTTTGTTGAAAGGCAACCCAAGTATGCGTGATGCAGAAGGGCGCGCTATCAATCACCCTGCGGCTATGGTGTATGACGACCTCGCCGCACAAATCCATTTGAACGAGCAGAACCCATTTGATGAGCGTGATGGTCATGCCGATGATGAAAGCGTGGCTGATATAATTGAAAGCAAGAGGCGTAAACCGAGTGAGCGTATTAACGAAATCGGACAGACAATGCCCGATAGGAGAAAAAGTCTAAGACAACAAGCAGTGCGCGCGACAATGGACGACAGAAAAGAACTGGATAAATACCGACGAGCGGCAAGGGAGCAGACTCGCAACACGATGGAGTTTGGCAACGAGGATGAATCACCCGGCCCCAACTACGGAGTTCAGCAATCCACAGGCACAGATGTGCGCATGAAGCCCGGTAATATCATGGACCACATGTGAGGCGCGCGCATGTCCAACGCGTGGTGGAATTTACTGAAAGCCCCTATTTACGATAGGGTTGACAGGGACCCTGCCTATGTTCGTTACCTTGAACAAAGCGGTCAAACCCCCGACCGAACGAGATTGCGTCAAACAAACATGGGGCAGGAAGTACCGGCAGTCCCACCGCAAAGCACAGTTGGTGCAGAAACAGGATACACCCTACCTCGCTTGAACAACCCTAACGCAAAGGGTTCACCGTTTACGGAGGACAACAGATACCAGTGGGAAGGGAAGAATAAGAATTTCTCTCATTTTTATGAATCGGATGACGAGAAAGTTCGTGCGGGGATTAAACATCTCGGTGATAACATATACATGCTCGACCATTACGCAGTGCGCGAAGGGTTAGAAGACGGTGGTCATGGGCGCGCAGGTCTAATCAAACTCAAAGAAGAACTTGAAGCCCATCACGGTGGGCCTGTGCAGTTAGTTGGTACAGATGATGTTGTAGGCGGCGCAGAGGGCTTTTGGCGAAAGATGGCAAATGAAGGGTTGATTGAAGACCCGTTTGGTGAAGAATTGAATAAGGAAGCCAAGTCACCTGCCGCTCTTGAACATAAGCGAAAGTATGAAACTCAATACGAATCTTCACCCGCGCGCAAAAAATACCGTAGGGAGTTAGGTGCGGAGCGACGCAAGCGTGGAGTGGCCGGTAAAGGTGGTAAAGACATGAGCCACACGAAGACAGGTAAGATTGTCCCCGAAGACCCACACACAAACAGGGCGCGCTCTCATCCATCCGTAGGCTCAACGCTCAAGATGGTCGTGGTCAAAGCACCTCTCGCTGATTTACCTTTGAATCCCAATGAAGTAAATGTAAACCGCAGATTTGAATTAACAGGCTTGTCGGACTTTAACACGCCTATTCAGCAGGGTCAAGCATTCGCTTCCTCCGATAGACAAGCGAGAGGAATAGCAGTTCCCATGCGCGGTCCAAAACAAGTGATAGATGCGCATACAGGAGACGGTTATGGTCCTCATTGGGCTTTACCAGCCTTTGAGCACATCGCAGAAAGAGGCGAAGGTGAGGGTCGTAAATACCTTGAAGAGATGGTTCGTGAACTTAAACAAAAGAGGAACATGCCGGTGAGGGCTGTTGCGGCGCTAAACTATGTTCTCCCCTTTTGGGATAAAATGACAGGTGAAGGAGTTATTGATTCAGCACACACCTCCGACGACGCTAATGACCCACGCCCCGAACATCTTCATTACCCCGGCCATCCCGATTATGAACAATTCAAACATTTGACTCAACCATTGAAGCGCAACTTAGAGAACGAAAATCATGGCGTTGCGAGACGCTCGAAAGAGTCGCGCTTAGGAGATATATTTTCATCATTATTTGATAATGTTCCCCGAATGAGCGAACAGGAAAGAGAACAACGCTACAAAGAGGAACAAGAAAAGAGTCGTAAGGAATACATGGAAAGAATGGCTCAACATGGGAGAGCAGACTATGAGCGTCAAATGGCCCGACGCGCCGCGCAGAAGGGAGAGAATAAACTCAAGATGGTCATTGTTAAAGCACCGCAAATGAATCTCATGGGCAACTCAGCAGAATGCGAGTTGTGCGGGGAGGGTGTTGATGCTCAAACTGCACAGATGATGAATCAGCAGTTTGGCGCGACAGTGTGTATGGCTTGCATACAACGAGAGCAGGAGCAAATCAATCAGCAGAATGACATGATGTATCACGGCGCGCCAATGGACATAGCCATGCGGTTGCTAAAGGAGCAGAAGAAACTCTTCGTTGAAGGACAAAAGACTCTTGACGGGCGACCTGCCTTCACACCGACTGATTTTGCGGCGGAGGAACAACGAAGGCAAGCCACCCTAAAGGAAGCCGAGGAAAAGGAACAACGGATGATTGCAGTTCAACAACATGAAGCCATGACCAACGAAGAGCGCAGGGCGAAGACCGAAGCAGACAGGCTCGAAGAAAAAAAAGCGCGTGAAGCACAACGGCTCAAGGCCGCTGAGGGCAACGCTACTCTTCCTCAGTTTCAA
>Ga0315330_10000552_pt1 | contig 23602 bp, 26 predicted proteins | sample M140m34915metaG_FD_203453 | JGI IMG/M metagenome (GOLD analysis project Ga0315330, IMG submission 203453) | Ammonia-oxidizing marine archaeal communities from Monterey Bay, California, United States - M1 40m 34915 | ecosystem: Environmental > Aquatic > Marine > Intertidal zone | place: USA...
TATACACCGTCGGTAGCAGCAAAGTTACTTTTAAATACATTGTCAACATAACCAAGAGAATTTATTCCGGCATCCATTTTAACAAATAATTTATCACCCGTTTCCAATGCAACATCATTACCATTAAGTTTCGCTTTTCTTTGACCAACCGCTGGGGCAGGTTTTTTATTCCCACCACCAGCTGCTGTTGTGTCTTTACGGATATCTTCGTTGGTAGTAACATTTCTAAAATCAAGGTCATCCAAATCCTGGTCGAATTTGGTAGCGCCATCAAACATATTATCAACATCTGTAACTTCTTTTGTATTAAAGTTAATAGCTCGGTTAAATTCAACTGCACCTTCAAACATACTTTTCATATTTGTTACTTTTTCTGTATTGAAGTCAACAGCTTTATTAAACACCTTAGCACCTTTAAACATATTGTTCATTTTAGTGACATTTTTGGTATCAAAGTTAACATCCAAATTAAATTTAGCAGCATCTTCAAACATACCCTCCATGTTGGTGACATTGTTCGTATTCCAATCATTAATATTATCAACAGTATCCAAGTTTGCGGCACCCTTAAATGCATTTTTCAAATTAGGATTAAAAGAAGGTGCTCTTCTACCTTTGAGTTCTTTTAGGTTGGTAGCTCCCTCGAAACTTCTAATTCCTGCTTTGGAAGCTTTTTCTTCTCTTCCAAAGTTTTCGACCCTTTTAATTGACTTTCTAATAGTATTGACTTTACTTCTTTTATACTTCATATGTGAATTGCCAACAGCCCCGGCCCCATTTGTCAAGGCAATGGCACCTTCTTGAAATAATGCAAGAGTGGCGTCGCGGTCTGCTGCACCAATAACATTAGCAGTTGCCTCTCCCCCGGCAGGATTTGCAATGGTATAAGGAGGGTTTACAGTATCTTTTTTTAGTGTGACATTTGCTCCAGCATCAGCATCTGCCGCAGCATAATATATTTGACCATCATTACCAACAAGTGTATCTTCTTGTTTTAGCTCTCTTGTAAATTTGAACTCATCACCAGCAGTTCCAGCCTTAGCTCTATTAAACGTAAGATTATCTTTGGTGTTTGTGAGATCACCAATGATATTCGCCCATTTCGTCTCATGAATTCTCGTTTCTGCTGTGTCCAATTCTAAGTTTGTTAGTTCCACTTCGCGTGTAGCTTTTCTAATATCATTGTTGAGTAATCCTCCTGGTGGAGCAACTGGAGTGTCAGTGTAAATTTTAAATTTGGCACCCTGAGCTGCGGCAGTTTTTGCAAAATATCTGACGCCACCTTTAGTTTCTATAAGTTCGTCTGCAGCAAGGTCTTTTGTGGTGTGTCTAAAGTTATTGGTTACAGCATCAACATCGACATTGGCCAGGGCGGTAGCGACAGCAGCAGCACCCGCGACGGCGACAGCATCTTTATTGTAAACTTGAAATTCTCTCTTTTGTCCTGTGGCAGGGGTGGCGGCGGACGAGGCTGCGGTTGCGAAATATTTTACACCTCCAACCTCACCAATTTCTTGATCTTGATTTACAGCATTATTTGATGATAATGTATTAGCGGGCATGCCGTTGTAAGGGTCAGTTGTAGATAAGAAAAATTTCTTACCGGCAACGATGTTTGTTGTTCCGGCATCGTCTAATATACCATCTTTTTTATCATTTCTAGTTGTGTAAACCCATAGATTCTTATCCCCAGCACCAAAATCTATGGCGTCACCCGCGGCGTCGTCAAAAATTTTATCACCTGTATCAATACCAGGTGTCCCATTACCTTTCTTAATGTCAGAATCAGCATTAAATTCAAATGCGGCATCAACAACTTTCTTAATAGGGAAAGATGATGTTGAAAGTTGTAACTCTGTAGCACCAGCTCCCATTTTAGAAACATAATATTGTGTGCCATCTTTACCAGTTAAATTGTCACCTACTTTTGGAGCAAATGTGTATTTAGCATCGGCCTCAATTTCTGCGGCATGTGTTTGCAAATAAGAACCTTGGTCTTCTGAATAATCGAATTCGACACTATTTTTATATGTAACAGTAATAGTGCGTTCTCTAGGGTCAGCATCATCACCGTTTGCCTTTAAATAATTATGAAATACACGGTCACCAGGTTGGTAAGTGACTTTTCCAGGGTTATTTTCATCATCCCAATTCACGGTAATGGGTTCATTAAATGTGAGAGGTATTTCAATTGGAGAATTATTAACTAATACAGCAACAAGAACTCCTAAAATCTCAGGATTACAACCGTTTCCGCAATTTGTTCTATTTCTAATTATTCTTCTAACAAACATAGACCTTCCTAGTGTGCTAACAAGGCCAGGTTTCTTGGACATCTTACTATAAGCAGCTTGTCTTTTTCTTACTCTGTGAGAAGACATTATAATATAATTAAATATTTAAATTTATAAAAAAATAGTTAATTATTTTGCGGAAAATGCTCTGGCTTTTAATCTTAATAATCTATCCATAGAACCAATATTTGGTTTTATTGGTTTTCCCTTTTTTTTATAATTAATAGTTTTCTTATTATCGGCGGGTATTTTAGATTCTTTGGTTAAATTATGTGTCATTCTTACACTAAATTGAGATTTATGATTTGGGTCAAATGTTGTATTTTTTTTTTGTTCTGGAAGCTTTGCATTTGAATCAACTTTTGCTATAGTTTTATTTCCACCTGGATTAAAATAATTTTTTTTAATATTTGACATTATAAATTCAATGAAGAAAAAAATAAGTGGGTTATAAAATGTTGAACGCTTTATTTAATTTACAGTGTATAAATATATTTTTTGATTTTTTTCTAAATTTATGATGATAATTTTTATTTATTAAAATAATTTGGTTTATAACTACTAGAAATATGAGTGATAACAATTTCTAGATATAATTTGTTCTGAAGTTCTATTACAATGTATACAATATAATAGGCCATTATTTTTAATATAAATATGATTTCTACAAGAAGTTCTTTCTGATTTACATCCCCAAGTTGGTTTGTATCTATCTCCACATTTTGAACATAATACTTTTCCGTCTATATCTTTTGAAAATTCATATTGTAATTCATCTAAAAAACTACAACAACTTCCCATATTATATTTTTGTGTATATATTTAAGTAAATTACCATTTAATTTTTTTTTCCAAAAAACTGTTTATTTTCTTAAATGTTTGTGAATCTTTAAAACTATGATGTCCTTGCATTGTTTTACTATAACCTAATGGTGATGGATGAGATGTTACAATTAAATGATTATTATCTTCATTTGGTTGTATATCAGCCATTACATTCCAAGCAAAACCACCCCATGCAACAAAAACAACTTTATTTTGTATTTCAGAAAGATAATGTAAAACATGATATGTTAATGGTCTCCATAGCCTTAACCAGCTCGCGGGGTGTTTTTCCAATACAGTAAGTGAAATATTAAGCATGAGTATATTTTGTTGCGCCCATTTTTCCAAACTGGTATCGTCAATAGTTTTATTGAAATCTTTTAATAGTTCTTTTTCAATATTTTTTAGAGAAGGTGGCTTCTTTGTGTTTACATTTACAGCAAAGGATAATCCAGTAGCTTGACCATCTCTATGATATGGGTCTTGACCAATAATAACAACCTTTGTATCTTGTGGGTCAAAGTAATGAAAACACTTAAATATATTTTCTAGTGGTGGAAATATTTTTGAATGACCTTTATATCTTTCAACATCATCTTTATACTTTTGTTCTAATATATTCCAATGTATTTGATGGTCATTTATATATGTAAGTATAACATCCTTCCACATTGTAGGTATATTTAATACTTGTGATTTTAGCATTATTTATTAATATAAATAATGTTATTAAGTCGTTTATCCAAACATTACTTTACACATTTTTAGTGCTTTTTTTTGTGTTAATTTGTGTTTTTTAGTGAAAAACTTCGCACACTTTTTGTATGTTTTGGGGGAAGGTCCCCCATACCTCCTTTTCTTTTTTGTTCTCTTTTTTTTAAAAAGAGATTTTGTTCTTTTGGAGGATTTTCTTTTTTTCTTTTTTGTTCTCTTTTTTTTAAAAAGAGATTTTGTTCTTTTGGGGGAAGGTCCCCCATACCCCCTTTTCTTTCTACCACCGTTAAGTATTGATTTTCTAAGAGGTGATGGGTGAAGTGGTGTAAAATCGCCACGTTGTTGTTTTTGTATAATTTTAACTCTTTCAACTCTTTTTCCTTTATTTGTTTTTTCAATTCCTTTTTTCAATAAAGGTTCTGTGGTAAATTCTCCAAATATATTTTTAATTTGATTATCTAATAAAAGTTTACCATCAAATGTTGATTCTTGATTAATTTGTTGATTTAATGTATTTATTTTATCAACTTTTTGTTTAACCATTTTTTTTGAATACATATAATTCCATCCTTTTTTTTTTGAATCGTTTATGTATGTTTTATAAAAATTGTCAAAGTCCATTATATTTAATTTAGATTAATATTTACATAAATATTGCTTTTTTTAACATCATAAATGTTGTCTTGATTAAAACGCGGTATACCCTTATTATATAAAGTATATGTTTGCTTTTCTTTTATAAAGAGTTCTGAAGATTTTATTTTAAATTCATTGCTTCCTAAATGAAAGATGAGGTCTTCTTTAATCAGTGATGAAACATTATATGAAACATTTATAAATAAATTATTTTGGTCATCAATAAATATATTATCTGGTAATTGAGGTTCACAATTTATAACTAAATCATCACCATCGACATCATAGCTTAACATATGACACCAAAGAGGAATATAAAATTTTTTTTCACACAATTCAAGAATATATATTTTTTCTTCAAACAAATCATCTAATGTGGGTGTTAATAATATTAAATTATCGTTGCGTCTTTTCTTTTTTAAAATGTCAGACATGTTTTTTAAAGTTTCATCACTTACATGAAATATATTCCTGTATGTAGACAAGAAACTAAATATTTCTATAGATTTTTCTTTACTAAGGTCATTAAAAATCTTAAGAGAAATATTTTCACAGTCGTTTATAATATTTTTGAAAGTTGTATCCATAAACAAGTTTGACCAGTTTGTATTTGGAGAAACTAACTTAATACATTTTTGTAATAAAGATATGTAATCATTTGCGTCATTTTCGTCTTCATCACATTCAATAGATTCATAAGTAATTAAAAAATCATAAGCTTCTTTAATCTCAATAAATTTTTCAGAATTAGAACTAGATTTATCAGGATGATATTTAATTGCAAGTGTGTAATATGCCTTCTTTATTTTTTTTTTTGTATTATTATATGGTTCAAGTTGTAATATTTCAAATGCTTTTTTCCGATTCATAACTTATTATTTTTATTTAACTTTAAATAATAATTTATAAACAAAGAATTTCGGATGAATTTTCTAATGATTCTGGAAGGATATCTTTAATTTGACTATAAAGAATTGTTTCATGTGTAAGCAAAGAAGTAGCAATCTCTTTTATGTAACATTTATGTTTGTTTAAATATTTCATAGTTTGTGATTCTATATGTTTTACAATTTGATTACACTGTTCCATAATTTTGTTATCTAATGTATCAACTAAAGCACCCATAACATTTGGATTTAATGGTCCCAATGAATCATTCATACCCCAATGCATAGTATAATGGTGAATTAAAGTGGAAATTTTTTCTATATCGTCACTAGCTCCGGTGGAAACATCATCATAAATAATTTTTTCAGCACATCTTCCACCTAGCAAAACAGAAATTTTACACAATACTTCTTGTTTTGTCATTAATAAATTATTATTAGGTTTTTGTTGACTAAATCCCAAAGCTGCTTCACCTCTGGGGATTATACTAACCTTTACAGGATGTGACACATATTTTAATATATATCCCATTATACAATGACCAGCTTCATGATGAGAAACACGTTCACGTTCTTTTAAACTTAATATACGTTCTCGTTTTTCTCTGCCAATCATCACTTCATCAATAGCAGACTGAATATTATTTTCAGTAATATTGTTTATATTATTATTATTTTGAATAGCGTTTATTTTTGATTGATTTGCAATATTTGCAATATCGGCACCTGATAAACCGGCTGTTCTTTCGGCTAAGTTTTTAAAACACATATTAGAAGGTAAAATCATATTTTTAAAGTAAAGTTTATGCATAAGTGTTCTTTCTTCAATATTTGGTAAATCAAAGTATATTTTTTTATCGAATCTTCCTGAACGTGTTAAAGCGGAATCTAAAGTTTTAACTAAATTAGTGGCGGCGAATACAATAATATTGTTTGTTTCATCAAATCCGTCCATTTCTACTAATAATTGATTTACAGTTGTATCTCTTTCTGAATTATTGTCAAACCCTCTTTTTCTTCCAACAGCATCTATTTCATCAATAAAAATAATACACCTTTCATATGTTTTTGCCTTGGCGAATAATGCACGCACTCTTTGAGCACCAACACCAACATATTTTTCTATAAACTGAGAACCACTACATATAACTAACGGAATATTCAATTGTTTTGATATTGTTTTTACTAACAATGTTTTACCTGTTCCAGGTGGTCCTGCTAATAATATCCCCTTTGGTAATTTTACATTCCAGTTTGTATACCTTTCTTTATTATTAATAAAATCCATGTAATATTTTATTTCTTCTTTTACAGATTCTAAACCGATTACTTTATTTAAAGCTGTTGGGTCCTTTTTTTTTATTTTTTCGTCATACACAATAAATTTATCACCAGTTAAAGATTCTGTATATTTTGCCACACGAATCAATAATAAAAAGGCAATAATAATTAAAACTATTGATGGGTTTTCTGTATTTTTTATTGATTCCGATGTAGCATTTATTGTAGCATTTATTGTATTATTTAAAGTTTGATTCATTTAAATAATAATAATAGTATTTCTTTAAATAGTGACACAAATTCAAGTCTCGGTGTGTATAATTTTTTTATATAAATCACCAAACTTATTATTAGAATCATATTTATTTTTCAAAGTTTTATATGTAAAACTATCAATTACACTATCAAATTGTGATTTTGTAAAAAATGTATCTGAGTAAAAACATTTATTTCCACCTAGTTCAAGAAGTTTTTCTTCAATAAGTTTATTATAGTAATATGGAAATTCATTGTTAAAATGTTTCTTTCGAACAAAAACACCAATGTCATAATATAATTTGTTATCATTAAAACTCCATAAAGGAGTATCTGTATTTTTAGGTTTAACTGGACATATCCATAGTGGATATTCATTAATATGTGTGCAAATCCATTTTAAAAATTCAACAGCATTTTCTTTTGGTATTCCCAAGTCTTGAATAATTTTCTCTTTGTTACTCTTTTTTTTATATTTTCTAAAAATAGGTTGTATTGACCGTAATACTCGTGTATTTAATAAACATCTTCCAAATATCCAACGAAACCATTTATTATTTAATATAGATACATCGGTTGCACCCCAAAACATATCCGCGTCCCATCTCCATAAATAATCATAAATAGTCATCGAATCATAACGTAATTTTTTAATAGTTTCGTAATATACTCCATTTCTAGGATAATTACTTAAATCACACGAATCTCCTATACTATTTGGTTCGTTACACATAAATCCTAATACAACAATAATATTATTCTGACTATAAACAACAGCATCCACAAAATCGGCATCTTTATTATTTACTGCAATGTTTAATGCTTCAAATGCATCATCAATATTATTATATTTCATATTAAATAACTTTACATAAGGTTTCGCTTCTATTAACTCCAACTTTGCACGCGTAACATAACCGATTGTTCCATATGAATTTGGTATTGCTTTAAATAAATCTGAATATTCATTTTCTTTAGTAGCATAGTGCACTTCTCCTGATGAAGTTAGTATATCCATATCTAAAACACTATCATGTCCCCAACCATACTTAAAACTACTAGATTCAATAGATATACCAGTAATAGAACCACCAACAGTAATTGAAGATAGTTCTGGCACGATTTTTGGAATAAGATTATATTTTAATGTATGTTTTACAATATCATAATAACGAGTTTTACCACCTACATCAATCCATTTATTTTCAATGTCTATATTTATAATACCATTAAGGTTATCTAAAGTAAATCCCTTATGTTTTTTATTATGATGTCTAAACAAAGTTCCAATATCTTGTGTATTTCTATGTATATTTTTCTCCTCATTTAATTTTTTGAAACTAGAAATTGTTTTTACTAATTCTTCCTCATAATTTAAATAATTATTACAATTAAAAAATTCAACAAATTGTAAACATAACACTCTACATAAATTATAAATATTATATAACATTATGAAAGAAAATGAAGTTATATTTTTAAATATGTTTAAAAATTATGAATATGTTTAAAAATTATGAATATGTTTAATAATGTAAAAGAATAGACATTCAATATGATAAATAGGTCTATAATTGTTATTAAAATACTTAAAGAAACTATAAATTTTTAATAATATAGGTTTATTATTTTTAATAGTAATATATTTTTTTTGTATTAATGTATTATAAATATACCAAATAGATTCACTTATATCAAGTTGATATATAAACATATCGTAAATGCGGTCACGAAAATCCAAATAAATTATATTTTTATAATCAAGAATATTTTTAATAATAACATTATTAATATTTTCAAATATGAAGTTTATATTTTTGTGTTTCATTTTAAATTTTTTGATGTTTGTTATTTCCTTTGTTAATGTTGACTTAGATATTTTATTTTTTAAACATTTATTATAATTTGTTTTTGTAGGTCTTTTAATAGGAACAATCAAACACCTATTTAATATATTTATGGGTAAAAAACTTACTTGATTGGTTACAATAATATAAGAAATATTAATATTCATATGATATAAACTTTGCATATAACTATAAAATATATCTAATAATTCACTATGTATACATTGAAAATTTTTACATAGTATGATACCCCTTTTATTATTACGTGATGATATAATATCAATAATTTGATTGTATACAATATTCCATAATATTTTTGCATTACATCCAAGAATTTGCATATCGACTTCAAAATGAATATCGCTAATTTTAAATATATATTCCTTTTTATTGTGATTTATATTTAATTTTCTTTCGTATTTTAAATTAGATGCACTATATTTTTTAATATAATTTAATGATTGTGTATATTTACCAACACCAGATGGCCCATAAAAAATGATGTTTTGATTATCTATATTTTTAATGTTATTTTGTATTTTAGGATGTAAATTAGTTTTTTTATTAACATATTCATCAAAATTTGATTCAAAAAATTTAAACTTCATAATTACTATATAAAATTAAATTTTAATATGTTTTTAAACTTAAAAAGATAATTTAATTTTAATTTAATGGAAAATAAATTACAAAGTATTAAAGAAAGACTTAATAAGTTGAAAGAAAGTCATCCAAACATTATTGAATTATGGACTAATTATATTAATATTAAAAAGAAATCATTAGAAGATGGAATTATCGAATGTGAAAAAGCTCTTGAATTAATTGAAAAAAAAGAAAATCCAGATGTAAGTAAAAAAACTATTGCATTTTTGTATATGTTAAACAATAGGATTTAGAGATAATTATGTATTTATTATTAAAAATGTTTTTATTATTAGACAATATAGATATAAATAATTTAATATTATCAGAAAAACAGAAAAATACTATTTTAGCAGGAAGTGATTTTTATAGAATATATTATTCTGATGAAAATATGTCGTTAAATGGAATTTATATGCAAGTAGATATTTTGAATATAAATATACAAAAATATTTTAATAAGGTAAAGTGTATATTTGATGAAAATATTAATAATGAAATTATAGATAAAATATTATCAATAGAGAAAGTAATATTAAATAAATATAAGGATTTTATGAAAACGGAACCAGAGTTTATCATAGAAGAGCAGCTAAGACAAGGATTTATTAAAATTTTTACAGAAAAAAATATAAATTATGGTAAATATAAAAAAATTAATTTAATTTTAAAAATTTCTGGATTATGGGCACAGGAAACTAAATATGGATTAACATTTCGCTTTTTAATTAACCATCAACAGTAAATAATTTTACAATAACATATAAATACATTATCATAGAGAATGTTCCCAGTGAAATAATTGCAAATCCAGCAGTATTGAATGTTGACAAAGTATTATCTTTTATACTTTTAACATAATGAATTTGATAAATTATGTATTGAATTATAAGCCCTAATGTAACCCATCTTCTAGTTTTTGAATAAATAGGAGGTGGTGTTTTTACACTTAATACCCAATCTTTAATCATAGAATAAACAATCCCTGCTCCAATAAATTGTGAAAAAAGCAACAATGCTGGAATTCTATTTTTAAAAATAATAAAACCTTGCATAACTTTTGAAAATATAGATGAAGGGCTTTCTAAATTGTTCGTTTTTTGTGAATTTTTATCCACAAAAAGTTTGTATGTTAACAATATGAGAAATGATAATAAAATTCCAAAGCTAATAATAAAATAACCAATTATTTCCATATCAAAAATTTCAAATATGAAAGAAATACATATAGATATGAAACCAGTTAAGCTAATGCCTCTTGGAATTTTTAGAAAAAAATCAATGTCGTTTAATGTTTTTTTTGAACTTACTATTTCTATTTCTTGATTCTTATTATCTACATTTTTAGAACTCATTTATATATATAAATTAAATATTATATTCATTTTGCATCCAGTTAAGTATTTCTTTATTTGTTAAGTTTTTCCATAATATATTTTTCAACTTCAAAAATTTTGGTTTTGTCATAGTTTCTGTTTTATAATAGATATATTCACCATATTTTCCTTTTCGAATAGATACAGTTGGACTTACTTGTTTTAAAATGTTTGAATTTCCATTTTTTCCTTGAAGCACTCCTAAAACATCCTCCAACGTTATTTTATCTTGTTTCTTTTTAATATATTTGATTGAATAATTATTTCCATTACATGATATATATAAACCAAATTTACCCTTTTTCAAAAATACATCATTATTTTTGTATTTTCCTAAAACCTCATGAACCTTCTTTTCTTCAATCATCTCTTTCAATGTATATGAACCCGATTTTATATCTTCTATGTTTAATTCTTTCTTAACATTCAAAAATGTTACTTCTCCATCAACATCCTTTTTAATAACCGGTCCATATTTACCTATCATGTATGTGTGTTTGTCATCAATTGTATAAATTTGTCTTTGATCCATTTTTATTGTATTAGATAATTTAGTGATTGTATTATAAATAAGTGAACACAACTCTACAAATTTTTTGTTACCTTTTGATATTTTATCCAAATCATCTTCCATATGCTTTGTATAATCATAAACAAACATTTCATCAAAATGTTTAATAAGAAATTCAATTACAATTTTACCAGTATTTTGTAATACCAACTTATTTCTTTCAATACCAAACTCCTTTTCTATTTCACTCTTTTTTAATGTCTTTTTCAATAAAAATGTTGTTGTTTTTAATTTATTTCCTTCAACATCCATTTTTTTTACATATCCTCGTTCCTGGATTTTTGATATAATACTTGAAAAGGTAGACGGACGACCTATTCCCCGTTTTTCTAATGTTTGAACCAACTTTGCCTCTGTTAAATGCAACTTTCTATCTTTTAATGTAGGTTCGCTAGTTATTTGACTGTATTTTACAGTTTGGGATTTTTTTATAGATTCAAAATATGAATAGTGTGCGTTTTTTGTTTCATATCCTGCCACAATTTTCCAACCCGGCTCCACAACCTGTTCTTGACTGTTTTTATACACATATTTTTCAGGACTATCTATAGATGCACATATACTTTTATATATTGCCGGTATCATACAGCTTTCCAATGTAATATTTCGTATCATTTTATATAAATTTTTTTCAGCTACATCATTACCTGCTATTTCATTTGAAATATTTGTTGGTCTAATTGCTTCATGTGCCTCCTGTGCATTATTTTCTTTTTTAGATTTACTATTATTACATAGCCTTTTAATTGTTCCACTTACATATTTTTTTCCATATGTGGTTGCAATAAATGACGATACTTCCTTAATAAATTTTGAACTGTATTTTTTACTGTCCGTCCTCATATATGTAATATGTCCTCCTTCATACAACTTTTGAGCAATCTGCATCGTTCGTTTAGGTGAAAAATGTAAATTATTACTTGCCTTTTGTTGCAAAATACTAGTAGTTAGTGGCGTTGGTGGTTTCTTTTGCACATTTTCTCTCACACTTCCACAAGATAATGTATGATTATGTGATTTTGATTTGTTTAAAAATTCCTCCACATTATCCTTCTTTGTAAAATGATAATTTAGTTTAAATGGTAACTCCCTATAATAAAACATTGTTTCATATACCATTTTTCCAGGATTTTCGGAAATCGCATTGGCGTTATCATAAATAACTCGTAACGCTGGTGTTTGACATCGACCAGCACTTAATCCACTTTTTCTAGATATAAACTTCCATAATATAGGACTAATAGTATAACCAACCAATAAATCTAATACTTGACGTGCTTGTTGTGCATTTACCTTATTTTGATTTACAATTGTAGGTGATTGTATTGCTTTTGTTAATGCCGGTTTTGTAATTTCATTAAATATAATACGCTTTGTTTGTTGAATAGGCAGTTTAAATTGTTTACAAATATGCCATGCAATAGCCTCACCCTCACGGTCATCATCTGTCGCCAATATTATTTCATCTGCTTGTTTAATTGCTTTTCTTAACGCATTAATATACTTTGTTTTTGTTTTTAGTTGACTAAAATTTGGCTTAAATCCATTTGCTATATCAATATCTTTTAATCCATTTATAATACCTGTAATATGTCCAAAACTAGCTACGCATTTATAACCTTTACCCAAGTATCCTTCTATTTTTTTACATTTCGCTGGCGACTCAACAATTACCAATTTCATGATTATCTTATTAATGTTTAAATATTTTTAACTATTTTTTTTCAATTTTGTTACCACTATTTATTTGAATCTTGGTATATCAAAAATTGATATAAATTATTTTTAATATTTTGATGGTATTAAAATATGGCGTTTTTTGAGAAATCTTCTGAAACACGAAAAAAAAAGAGCAAAAAGAATAAAGATTTAAAAAGTAAGGAAGAAGTTATAGAATCTATGGAAAAGAAGATAGTGAATAAAGTAAAGAAAAAGGATTTGCCAGTAAGTTGGGCTGAAACCGCTAGGCAAAAACGTAATAAACGAGAAAACAATATTATTTCTCAATGGGATAATAACATTTTTAGAAAAGCACAAAGATTATTTGATTCTACGGGAGATGAACTGCAAGTAACAGAAGCTCTTGAACAATCTGGTTTTGATGAAGATGATTTTGATAAAAATATAAATTTTTCAAGTAGGAGAGTGAAGAAAAAGGTAAATATTGATGATTTTACATTACCACACCGAATAAAAAAGCGTGATTTTAAGGAGTGGAGAGAGGCAGGTATTCGTATTGATAAAATAGAACAACTTGTAAGGGTTCCACTATTTCAAGAATTATATCCTCAACACTTACTTACACATCCATTTGAGTTTGTTATATTGGAAAGGGCGCTTTTATCGTATAAGGTTGCAAAACAAATTGCAATCGACAGGAAGTTGAAAGTTTCGCCGGAAATTCGAGCACAAGCTTGGGTTAATTATGAATTTCAAGATGTAGCATATAAAAGTGATTATCAAACAAATAGAGCAATAGAAGAAGAATTTGGTCATAATAATGAAATGAAAGAATTAGTATTAAAAGATATGTATAAAACAAAATCAAAGGTTAAAACTAGAGATTGGTCTGAAAAGTGGAATAAATATTATACACACTATAATTATTATTATACATCAAATATGATTAGACAATTAGAAAAAGATGTTGAAGATATGGTGAGAAAAAAGCTAAATGAATCTACTCATTATAGTAATACAATTACAAGTCAAATAAAATCAGAATTACCACACACGAATTTAGCATCTGAACAAAAGGAATGTATAGAAACATTCTTTGGTATAAATAACAATAATATTGGTCCAAATTTGTTTGTATTAACTGGTGGTCCTGGAACAGGTAAAACAGCATCCATTAAAACTATTATAAAACATTTTCAAAATCATAATAAAGATGCAAAAATTTTGACAACAGCTTTATCTGGTATGGCTGTAACAGCAATAGATAAAAGTATGAAGGAAGTTACTAATATAAATAAAGAACATATAGATATTGGAACAATACACAAACAAATTATTTATAGTGATAAAAAAGAAGCACATGAGTTGGTTATAGTAGATGAAACAACAATGGTAAATATGTATTTGATAAAAAATATCATGCAATACGTTACAAGTAATAAAAAACGCATTGTAATATTTGTAGGGGATGTTGACCAATTGCCTGCTATTGGATGTGGACAATTTTTCAAAGATATTATTAATAAAGTTGATGGACTGGTAATGACACGATTAAATATTGTGCACAGATATAATAATAATATGAAGAATACTATTCAATTATTGAAAAATCCAACGGGTGAATTTCCGGAATCTCATTCAAAATACAAACAAAAGCTTTTTGATGAACACAATTGGAAAAACAGTTTGGAAAAAATGATACATAAACATTATAAAAAAAAAGAGGGGTGGGAAGATAGATTTATTGTAGAATGGCAAATATTGTCTGCTCAAAATAAGGGTCTAGGAAGTGTTAGTGAAATAAATAGGTTTATTCAAAACATATTATGGAAAAGTGGGCATCTTGGTAGGACAGTTACAAGTTATAATGATATGGACTTTTATATTGGTGACAAGGTTATAAATTGTGATAATGATTACAATAGTGATCCACCTTTATATAATGGACAAATTGGAATTATTGATGATTTTGATGAAGAACACAATTTGATTAGTGTAAAATTTGATTATAATGATGAAACACATAAATATGATACAACATATTCATATACATTGAAGGATTTTAAATATAATGTAATTTTGGCATATGCGACGACGGTGCATAAATCTCAAGGTAGTGGTTTTGACAATGTTTGTTTAATAATGTCACCGGAATCACAAATGTGGTCAAAAACAGGTAAGAGTCTTTTATATACAGGTGCTTCTAGAGTTAGAGAGAAACTAATTATTTACACAACTGCAACTGTGTTGGACAGAGCTAGAAGAGCTCCGGATAACGCATTTACAGGATTTTTGGAACATGATAAATATTAAATGAAAAGAGATTGATACTTCTTTGTCATATATTTTTATAAAGCTTTCAAGATAAAACACATATATCCAAAAGGTTTGTCCAATAACAATCTAAACAAGTATAAATACGAATATTTAACATATCTTCTGTGTAATAATAGTTAATCATTTTTTTATCCCATACACAAATAATATTACATTGATTACATTTTATTTTGGCTTCCTTTCTTAAATAACTCCATATAACACCTCTTAGGTCAGTATTGTTCATAACATCAAATGACATATATTTAATATTTAATTAACTATTAAATATATATCAGTTTAAATTAAAACATAAAATCTTCTAATATTTTTTTGTATTTTTTATAGTAATATTCGGTAAAATCTAATTCAAAGTGAAGCATTTATAATATAAATTTACAAAATTATATTTAAAGTCGGCAAGCAATAAAACATGAGATTCCAGCAAGTAGGGCTACAATTAAAGAACTAGTTAACATTACTTGTTTGTGATGAACTAACATATGCATAACTTGAGATTTAAATGAAAGTTTTGCGGCACCATTAGGAGGTTTTATTTCTTCAGCAGTTGCAAATGGTGAAAGACCATATGATAAAACAATATTTAAAATAACACCGAGCAAAGCACTTTTCAAAAATAATGTTTTTTTGACCATTATAAAATTAAATTAGAAAATATTTTATCGGCGTCTTTTGCGGCGAGTGCGGCGAGTGCGGCGAGTGCGGCGACGTTTTTTGGTAGGTCGACGCTTGGTTTTTCTGCGTCTTCTACGCTTTCCTCCTTTGAGGCGACATTCTTGAAGAGGTGTGCCTCTAGCAGCTAAATTTTTGGCATATGCACTGTTGCAAACACGTGGCATCTTTTTTGGATGAGCAGAAGGAGGAGCAGGAGGAGGATATTTGGGGCGTGGAGGCAGTAATCCTCTAGTGCTAACTCGAGAATTTGTAAGGTCACTACCAAATTTACCGGAGTTTCTGGCGTTTTTCATATTTTTATTAACATTGTTCCTTCTGTTTTTTCTTGTTGAATTGGCTTTTCGTGCATTAGCATTATGTTGTTTTGCAAGTCTAGCTTTCATGTTAGATACGAGTCCCATTATAATATAAATTTAGATATTAAATATATTATAATTAAAATTAACGGCGTCTTTTGCGGCGTGATTTACGGCGTCTCTTTGTGCGACGTTTACGCGAAACCTTATTACGTTTAGTTTTGCGTTTGGTCTTACGCTTTCCGGCGAATGATTTTCCTAAAGACTTTTTAAGAGTAGAAATAGATTTACGCAACATTTTTAATTCTTTTCTAGCTTTTTTACGGATTTTGGAATTTGCACGCATTGTTCCGCGGTCAATCACCTTACTTTTCTTTAAAGCTTTTTTGAGGTGCTTTTCTGCACTTTGTAATGAACGTAAAGACTGTAATCTAGTTTTTGGCATATATAATAAGATTAGATATTATTTTGATATGTTTCAGATTTTTTAAAATCATCCCATGAAATGTTTTTTGTAGGTGGTTTTTTCTTTATATTTTTTCTTTTTTTATGTTTTTCATCTTTTTTTTGGTCTTTATTTTCTTTTTTTAAAGCACTATCAATAAACAACCTTTTAAGTATATCTCCTACCATATAAGAACCTTCGTGTTGGTCAATTACTCCATTTTCTATTTTTTCTAAAACTTGTATCATTTGAAATAGAATATTGAGGTTAATTTCGTCTTTAAAAAGGCGGAAAAAAATATTAGTAAAATTAGTATATAAAAAATTACATTGTTTAATAACAATTTTTTTAAACTGTTCTGGGTTACTTTTTTTAAGTCGTGTAAATTTAGATTTAAGATTTAGCATTGTTTGAACATCTTTATAAATTCGTATACTATTTTTTTCTTGACGTATATTTCCAGTTGTTTCTTCAGACTTAAATTCTTTTACCATTTTGTTTAGTTGATTGCGTAAATCATTGTTCATTTTATATAAATAATTATTACATTTTTTAAAGTTTATTTTGACGAGATATATATATAATGACAAGATATGGGAAAAAAAAAGTTAGAGAAAGGCATAGAGGTGGGGGATCATTACAACAATTATTTGGCGAGAGTGATACATCAATTGGTGCTTTAAATGCTGCGAATAATCAACAAAAAGCTGCTGGTGAGGAAAGTTTAAGAATAAAAAATGAAGAAAACCAAACAGGTGGATTTGCGAAGGACTTTATGCCCCATCCTAGTATGACAGATAGTCAAGCGTTAAAACAGAAAGGTATTTCAGATACAATTCAACAAAGCCAGGCAAGTGGTGAATTCGACAATTTAGTTCCAAAGGCGAACGAGTGTTTAAGAAATCAGGCAGGAGCAGGGCGAAAGTCTATTTTTAGAAGAAGAAATAAAAGAAAAACGAAGAAAGGAAGAAGAATAAAGACGAAGAAAGGAAAGACGAAGAAAGGAAATAAAAGAAATAGAAAGAAAAAGTCAGGGCGAAGTGGTAAAAAGTCAAGAAAAAAAGGTGGGACGCGAAAGGGTAGAAGAGGTAAAAGAATAAGATTTTCGCAACGACCACCATTAAAAGTTTAATTTAAAAATAAAAATAGGATGTTAATTTATTATGAAAGCTTCTGATATATTGAATGTAATAATAATAATACTTGGATTTGTGTTTTTATGGGTGATAAGCACAATAATCACAGGTCTAAAAAAAATAAAGCAAAATTGGCCAAAATATAGATGTAATCCTAGTGTAATGCCATTTGCTGGGCAATTAGGATATGATGCATTTGAAAATTTTACATATTGCATTGGTAACATACAAATGGATTTGATGGGATATTTTCTAAGACCAATTTATTTTATAATAGATATCGCATCATCTTTAGGAAAAGAGTTAATGAATTCAATACAAAGTATTCGAGAAATGATGTCATGGATGAGATTTAGTATATTTGGCATAATAACAGATGTATTAGGAATATTTATTAATATAGTTTCAAGATTTCAGATTCTAATCATTCAAATGAAAACTTTAGTTATGAAAATGATATCAATTACAGTAGTTATATTATATAAAATAGAGGGTGCAACAATGACAGGAAAGAGTATATACAGAGGTCCTATAGGAGATGTCTTGAGATTTTTAGGAGATGTGTAGTAAATGTTTATAATATATCGATTTATTATATATGAATGGTAAATCGATATTTGTTGAAGGAATAAATAAAGTATATAAAAATATAACTTTTTTCGATAAGTATGGTGGTTCTGTTATTGTAACTATAGTAACATTACTTATATTTTCGTTACTTTTCAGTTATTATTGGATAAATTCGCAAGTTAAGCCGATAAAGGCTGATTGGGCAAATATGAAATGTCATCCAGCGGTAATTCCTTATGCGGGATATATAAATGCTCCACCAGGAGTAAGTCTATTTGATTATACCGCAGAAAATTTTAATGCATGTTTATTTAATGTATTAGGGTCAATAGTATCAAAATTTACAAGTCCTGTATATTTTTTGACAGGTAGTTTAACAGATTTCTTTCAATTGTTAGTAAATATGGTGAATTCTATAAGAAGTTTGGTTGATTATCTAAGAACAAAGGTAATGGCGATGATTATGTCTATCATTGATAGATTTATTAATTCTATAACGCCAATTTATTTATTGATATTACGTTTAAAATCATTAATGGGTAAAGTGTCAGGAATAATGATAAGTGGTATATATACTGCAGTTGGGTCTTATTTAGCATTAAAATCATTTATGGGTGCATTTTTACAATTAATAATATTAGCATTAATAGTGTTGGCTGGTGTAGTAATGATTTTGTGGATTTTTCCATGGACTTGGGCACTAGCATATGTTGGAACCGCAGCATATGTTGCAATTGCAATACCAACAGTAATTATAGGAATATGGATGGCAATAATATTAGATATGACTAATCAAAAACCGGAAAAGTGTTGTTGTTTTGATGAAAATACGAAGATAGTTTTAAAAAATGGTAAGAAAATAAAAATTAAGAATATAAAATTGGGAAGTGTATTGAAAGACGGTTCTATTGTCACTTCAAAGATGAAAATATTAAATACAAATAAAGAAATGTATAATATAAATGGTGTAATTGTATCGGGAACACATTTTATTAAAGATAATGAAAGTGATGGTTGGGTGGAGGTGAAAAATTATAATTATGCGAAAAAAATAACCGATTATAGTAAAGAATTTATTTATTGTATAAATACTTCATCAAAGGTGATAAATATAGGTAGTGATGTATATTTAGATTGGGATGATATAACGCAATTAGATATAGTAAAGTTAAAAAATAATAATTATATTAACATGGCAAGTAAGTCATCAGATATCCATAATGTAATGGAGGGTGGTTTTAATGAAAATACATTTATTGAAACTGAAAATGGAAATAGTATAAAAATAACTAATTTAATACCGGGAACAATATTAAAATGTGGAGAAGTTGTGCAAGCTTTAGTTGAAGTAGATGCAAATAATCTTAATAATATAAAAACATATACATTAAATGATAATAAATTTATAGGTAGAAATTTACTAATTAAAGATAATTTAGGAGTAAAACACAGTGATGATTTAGAAGGGGAGTTGTTTGGTAAATGTGATAAATTATATCATATATTGACAAATACTGGAACAATATATATAAATGGTGTTACTTTCTATGATTATGATGGAGCTTTGGTTCAAACGCTAGATATAAATGAAAATAAAAAAAAATGTAACATATAATTATATGAAATTAAAGTTGAATAGGAATATATTATTAATAGGAATAATAGGAGGTATATTATTTTTTTGTATGTTAAATAGTTGTAGTTTTAAGGAAGGTATGAAGAGTAAAAATAAGAAAGATGGTATAATGAAGAAAGTGGGTATATTAGTGAAGAAGGTTGGTAATACAGCAACTTCAAAAGCTGCGGGAGCAGCAGTTGGTGCGATAAATGGAACAGCTAGAGCTGTGGGAAAATCTGTAAATGTTGTAGCTGGTGCGGCAAAAATACTAAAAAAGGAAGCTCTTGGAAATAAATAATTTCTTTATTTTATATAGAATGAAATTATTAGGATTTAAAATAAACATATATTTAGTAATAGCTGCTATAGCTTTAGTTGTTATTATGTCAGGTTCAACAACATGTGGTTGTATGAAAACTTCAGCTCGCGAAGCGATGACTTTAATTACAAATTCGGATAAATTTGTAACAAAGTTTAATGTAAATAAATTAGAAAAAATACCTAGTATGTATGATACAAATAGGGGTGAAGTATCAAATACGATGTCTATATTTGAAAATAATGAATTTTCGAAAGATTGTTGTGTAAATAATCAGTCAAATTACTTTAATAGAAATGGGTGTGTTTGTCCAACCAAAGAACAAGTTGATTTCTTAAAAAAAAGAGGAAACAATCATAAATAATTAAAAAATTTATTGATTTAATTATTTATTGAATATTTATTGAATATTTTTGACTTAGTCTTTAGACTTTTTAACGATTTTTTTCCTTCGAACAACCTTTTTTTTCTTCTTTTTTTCCTCAACAGGCTCTTCCTCAACAGGCTCTTCCTCAACAGTCTCTTCCTCAACAGGCTCTTCATCTTCATCTTCATCATCAGAATCTACAAATGTAGGTTGTCTAGTTGTTTCATCCTCAGTTTCTTTTTCTTTTTTTTGGAGAGAATCGAGAAGCTCTTCATCATCAGAATCTGCTTCAACATGACAAGTTCCAGTTCCAACAAGTCGAACAGGTGGACGAACACATGCTTGAATTAGTTTCCATGTTACACCACATCGACCACCAGCAAACCATAGTCCAGTGCAACCAATTAGTCCATTAATACTTGTTCCTTTTGGAATGAAATCCATTGGAGTCTTTGTTCCCTGAACACCAACGTCACCGTCCTTCTTAACAGGGACATATAGTGGATTGCGTTCCATATTGTATAGTTCTACATTGAAACGTCCTTCCCAATATGGAACTTTTAGTTTAAGAGTAGGGTCTCGTGTAAGGTCAGGGTCACCATAACTTCCATCTGCCTCCTTTGTCTTAGGATACTTTAGAATAGGATACATCATAACATCAACAACCTCTCGACTCATCGTTTTCTTACCAAACCAGTCCTTACTGTTGGTAACACAGTCATCCTTAATCTTATTCTCTAGCTCCTTCATTGCATTAAGGAATTTTTCAATAGACCTGTGTTTATCTGGTTGAAACTGTAGAGCTAGGTCATATGAAACACGTCCACTATCCTCATCAACGCGTTCATTAAGTCCCCATGTCAACATAAGAGGAATCTGTAGAACAAGTGGCTGTCCATTAAGTTGAATCTGAACTGCCTTTCCACCTCGCTTGTTGGTGGTGGCTGCTTTGTAAGTAATCTTGGTAGGGTCGAATGTTTTTGCTTTAGTAATTACGGAACTCATCTTTATCTTTTATTATAAGTTTAATAAAAAGAGTTCTTTTTAAATCAATTTTTGGAACAACTTATGGATTCTTCTGGAAATTTGAACCGAAAATATATCTTGGTATATATTATATGCCTAGATATAGTAAAAAAAAATGGAATAAAAAATATGTTAAAGAAAGTCATAATTGTTATTCATACATGTTGAATAAAGTAAATAAGAAATATGTAAAAAAATGTAAATCTTATATGAAAAAGACAAAGAAAAGGGGGTGTCATTTTTTAAAAGCACAACCTGGAATGTATTCTGGTATGAAGGATGTTAAATATTTGAAAAACTATAATTGTAATATGTTAAATCGTCGTATATTGGCGGACAATAAGCATATTATTAAAACAAGGAAAAATAGAAAATGTCCAAAAAAATACTACAAAGGTGCTTTATATATACACCCAAATAGAGGTTATCATTTTTATAGACAAGATAGTGATGGAACTTGGAGTCATAAAGATGGATTATCAAAATCAACTAAAAGAGACGCAAAAAACCGTATCATAAAAAATGTTAATAAAGCGAATAAAAAATATAACCCTACAAAGAAAGAGATTGGATTATATTATTCAAGAAAATGTGCAAGTTATTGTATTCCAGAGGATTCAAAGAAAAAATTCTTTAGTGCTTATACTAGAAAATCTCTTTTTAAAAAAAAGAGAACAAAAAAGAAAAGAAAGAGAAGGGGGTATGGGGGAAAATCCCCCAAGAGAACAAAAAAAAGGAGAAAAAAACGTTAACAATAAAATTGAATATAAAATATATATTTTTACAATTATTAATTAGTAACAAAATGACTCCCCAACAAAGAATTAAACTTTGTATTTTTGGACAATTATTACTTCTTATTAGTGTAATAATTCCCACAATTTTATTAGCAAATAATGACAGTAAATATTATAGATTTGGACCTCAAGATGATTTAATTGTAATATCTATAAAAATAAATACTTGGACTAGATATGCTATTTTACTTTTATATATATTAGCAATTAGAGTATGTAAAGTATTTATTACCGAACTAGGAATGCCTATATTAAGTTTTAATATATACAATCCAGATAAAAAAGAAATTGAAGGCTTTACAAGAAATGAACTACAAGTCCAAGCCAATATAATGTATATGTTAAATGCTATAAGATACGCTTTAACTTTACAATTAATAATTATACAAATAGATATTGCTATTATATCTGCTATATTTTCAGAATTAGCATCAATACCTACAATTTATTTACTATTAAAAGATAAGAAATTTATAAAAAATAATGAAAATACTGATTTTTATAAAGAATTGGGAGAGACAATTTGATTATTATATAAAAAAGTTAAAATTACATTTAATTAAGCATCATAAGTCCTTCTGTTTGAGGCGTTTTTGTTTCCGAAATATTTTTAACTATTTTTTTTTGATTTTTTTGGTTTTTTTGGGGTATTTTTTTATTTGGAGGTGGTTCTACCAATATTCTTTTTTTTATCAATGGTGGAGCTGGTAATTTTTTGGGCTTTTTTGATTCAGGCAACCTGGGAGGCTTTGATTTAGAATTTAAAGGTATATTTTTTTCTTTATTTGCTTCTTCAATCTTACGTCTGAATTCTCTTGTATCCGTTTCTACATTATTTATATTATTGACCTTTGTATTTTTAAACTTCACTTTATATATTATACCACATATTATCATTAACACTAATAAAGTTGACAATACTGATATTGTTACTATCACTCCAACATTAACTTCCTTTTCTTCTGTTTTAGACATGTTTTTTTTTGTATTACTTGTTCCTCTTAA
>Ga0315330_10000555_pt1 | contig 23494 bp, 29 predicted proteins | sample M140m34915metaG_FD_203453 | JGI IMG/M metagenome (GOLD analysis project Ga0315330, IMG submission 203453) | Ammonia-oxidizing marine archaeal communities from Monterey Bay, California, United States - M1 40m 34915 | ecosystem: Environmental > Aquatic > Marine > Intertidal zone | place: USA...
AGGCTGAAGTAGAAGAGCCTGCTGCTGAGGAGCCTGCTGCTGAAGAGGCTGCTGCTGAAGAGGCTGAAGTAGAAGCCCCAGCTAAGAAGAAGGCTCCCGCAAAGAAGAAAGCCGCAGCTAAGAAGAAGGCTCCGGCAAAGAAGAAAGCCGCAGCCAAGAAAAAGGCTGCAGCCAAGAAGAAGGCTTAGAGCAAGGTAATTAATAGCCGGGTGCAGTGATGTAACCCGAAATGGAACTAGCAAGCTAGGAGAAAGAAATGGCAACCACCGAAGAGATCATCGAGGCAATCGGCAATATGTCGGTCCTCGAGCTCGTCGAACTTAAGAAAGCATTTGAAGAGACGTTTGACGTCACAGCTGCAGCTGCGGCACCGGTCATGATGGCCGCTGCGGGCGGTGGCGGAGACGCTGGCGGCGAAGCTGCTGAAGCTAAAGATGAATTCGACGTTGTTCTTACAGGCGCAGGCGACAAGAAGATCCAGGTCATCAAAGAGGTCCGCGGTTTAACCAGCCTTGGACTCAAAGAGGCCAAAGACCTTGTCGAAGGAGCCCCGAGCAACATCCTCGAAGGAGTCTCCAAAGAAGATGCCGACAAAGCCAAGGAAGCTATTGAAGCTGCCGGCGGCACGGTCGACTTAAAGTAACTGCACTAACCGTTAGTGGCATTCAGTTTGTTGAAAGCTGTTCTGGCCGCTAGCCTGTGCGCTGTCGTGGCTCTGGTGTCGTCTTTTTTGGAAAACACTAAGAGTTCTCGCGCGCCCCTGCTTCTGACGACCGTTGCCCACGGTCGCAACTGAATATTTTAGGAGATCCCGTTGTCTTCTCGCGCTGCCCGGGAACGGTATTCGTTCGGCAACCTCGAAGAGGTACTGCCATTACCTGACCTAATCGACGTCCAGAAAAAGTCCTTTGAACGTTTTCTAGCTATTGGATTAGCAGAAACCTTCGCCGATATAAGCCCTATTACTGATTTTACGGGGAACCTTGAACTTGAATTTGAGTTTGATAGCAGCGACGAAGACCTCAAGGGACCTCCCAAGTTCTCAGAAAAAGAATGCAAAGATAAAGATCACACATACGCAGATCAAATCTTTGTGCGAGCCCGCTTCTTGAATCGCAACACCGGCGAAATTAAAGAACAAACAGTTTTCATGGGCGATTTCCCGAAGATGACTGAAAAGGGAACTTTCATTATCAACGGCACCGAGCGCGTGATTGTTAGCCAGCTTGTGAGGTCACCCGGTGTCATCTTCCAGCCAGGTGAGAGATACCGACTTCGTAATATGCAAAAACACCAGTTAGTAACTGGGACCATTCATCCTTATCGAGGCGAATGGATTGAATTTGATGTTGAACACAAGCCAGGCAAAGACGTTACGGCAGGAGCCCGTATTGCTCGTAAACGCCGACTAAGCGTTTTCACAATTTTAAGGGCACTTGGGTATGACGAGGCCAATCACCCTGGCTTCCTTGAGCGATTTGTCCAACACTTTGATTTCTTAGAAGGCCAGTGGGAGAGCGAACGAGATAAGTGGACTCGCAGCGAAGAAGATAGCCCGATCGACCCCACCCAAGAAGAAGCACTTATAGAGATATATAAGCGTGCTCGCCCAGGTGAACCACCAACAGCTGAAGCCGCCGCAAATTATTTCAACAACGCATACTTTGATGACCGTCGTTACTCTTTGTCTAAGGTCGGCCGTTACAAGCTGAATAAGAAGCTGAGCGCAGAAATTGACAAGCTCGAAGATCTCTTTGGATTGAAGCTTGAGCGTCCAGCAGTTGATTCACAGGTATTGACAAGGTCAGAGGTACTGGCTTCGATTAGTTACCTCCTTCATCTTGCCGATGCAGAACCTGGCTATCGCTTAGACGACCAAGATCACTTCGCGAATCGCCGGATCCGGTCTGTTGGTGAACTAATACAAAATCAGGTTCGTATCGGTCTCAGCCGTATGGAACGCGTTGTTCGGGAACGAATGACCACCCAGGATGTGGAAGCAATCACTCCAACAACGCTGATCAACACTCGGCCAGTAACTGCGGCGATTAAAGAGTTCTTCGGTACTTCTCAGTTGTCGCAATTTATGGATCAAGTCAACCCATTGTCAGGCTTGACTCACCGACGTCGTCTCTCAGCGTTAGGACCTGGAGGTCTTTCACGAGAACGAGCAGGCTTCGAAGTTCGTGACGTCCACTTCAGTCACTATGGTCGAATGTGCCCTATCGAAACGCCTGAAGGGCCGAATATTGGGTTGATAGGTGGTCTCGCAACGTTCGCTCGAGTGAACGAATTTGGTTTTATCGAGTCGCCGTACCGTTTGGTGAAAAAAGGAAAAGTAACTGACGAGATCCGTTACTTAACGGCTGACGAAGAAGAAGAATTCGTTGTAGCTCAGGCCAACGCCCCACTTAATCCCAACAAGACGTTCCGTAACCCACGAGTTCTCGTGCGTAAGAGTCCTCAAGGAGCAAGTCTTGCCGATCTGAAACTTCAGATGGAGCGTGACACGTATTTCGCTGCGACTACCGAAATTAGTTATGTGCCAGCTGATGAAGTTGACCTGATGGACGTCTCTCCGAAACAGATTGTTTCGGTGGCAACAGCCTTGATCCCATTCCTTGAGCATGATGACGCGAACCGTGCGCTTATGGGAGCGAATATGCAACGTCAGGCAGTGCCGCTGCTTCGCGCAGAAGCTGCCTATGTAGGTACTGGCATCGAAGCACGTGCCGCTGGCGACGCTGCGGACGTGATACTTGCTGACGAAGATGGGGTAGTTACCGAGGTAACTGGGACCAACATCAGCGTCGAATATAAGAAATCTGGAACGATAAGCCACCAACTACTCAAGTTTGAACGTTCAAACCAAGACACATGCATAAACCAGAAGCCCATTGTCCGTGAGGGAGACAAGGTTAAGGCAGGAGCGATTCTTGCTGACGGTCCGTCTACTGACAAAGGTGAATTAGCGCTAGGCAAAAACCTTTTAGTGGCTTACATGGCTTGGGAGGGCTACAACTTCGAAGACGCGATCATTATCAGTGAGCGCCTGGTAAAGGACGATGTCCTCACCTCGATTCACATTCATGAACACGAAATCGATGCTCGAGACACAAAACTTGGTCCTGAAGAAATTACCCGAGATATTCCGAATGTCGCTGATGACGTATTAGCCGACCTTGACGAACGAGGCGTTATTCGTGTTGGCGCAGAGGTAGGTCCTGGAGACGTACTTGTTGGCAAAGTAACGCCAAAGGGTGAAACAGAACTGACTCCAGAAGAACGTTTGCTTCGAGCCATCTTTGGCGAAAAAGCACGCGAAGTTCGTGACACCTCGCTAAAGGTCCCTCATGGAGAACGCGGAGTAGTAACCGATGTCCGGGTACTTCAGCGGGACGAAGATGAGGAACTTCCGCCAGGCGTCAATGAGCTTGTGCGTGTTTATGTAGCTCAAAAACGCAAAATCAGTGTTGGCGACAAACTTGCCGGGCGCCATGGCAATAAAGGCGTGATATCAAAAATCCTTCCAGTGGAAGAAATGCCATATCTGGCGGACGGAACACCCGTAGATATCATCCTGAGCCCGCTTGGGGTGCCGAGTCGAATGAACGTGGGCCAAGTCCTTGAAGCTCACTTGGGCTATGCAGCACGCTGGGGTTGGGAAGTCAACGGGCAAGCCGTTGGGAGTGAACCCATCTCCAATACAGCTCGCAAAACTCGCCCACGGACCGAGCCGTCGGTGTTCGTAGCAACACCAGTATTTGATGGCGCTAGTTGGGATGAAGAAGAACGTGCTGGCGCTCACCCAACAATTCAAAAGACGCTTGAAAATCTTCGACCAGAAGCTTCATCCGGTGAACGAATGATGACTTCGGCTGGCAAAGCTGTCCTATACGACGGTCGATCGGGAGAAGCGTACGACCAACCAATAATGGTTGGGTATAGCTATATTCTCAAACTGGCTCACCTTGTCGATGACAAAATTCACGCCAGGTCTACCGGCCCTTACTCAATGATTACGCAGCAGCCGTTGGGTGGTAAGGCACAGTTCGGTGGCCAGCGATTTGGCGAAATGGAAGTATGGGCCCTCGAGGCTTATGGAGCTGCGTATCTCCTTCAAGAACTCTTAACCATAAAGTCCGATGACACGTTGGGAAGAGTTCAAGTCTATGAAGCGATTGTTAAAGGCAAGAACATCCCCGAACCAGGGATTCCAGAAAGCTTCAAAGTTCTAATTAAGGAAATGCAAGCACTTTGCTTAAACGTCGAAGTGATCTCGTTGACCGGCGATCAAATAGATATGCAGGGACTGGACGAAGATGTCTTCCGAGCTGAAGAGTCACTGGGAATAGACATAAGTCGACCTGAACGAGGAACTGACGAAGAAGACGCACTCCGGAGGCAACAACTATGAGCACCGGTGCCCTACATACGACCCCTTCTCGAATTGAGAGCAGCAAATGATCGACGTTAATGAGTTCTCAGATATAAGGATCGGCTTGGCGACCGCCGATGCGATCCGGACCTGGTCTAACGGGGAAGTAAAGAAACCCGAAACGATTAACTACCGAACGCTGAAACCCGAAAAAGATGGTTTGTTTTGCGAAAAGATCTTCGGTCCTACCAAAGATTGGGAATGTGCTTGTGGAAAGTACAAGCGTGTTCGTTTTAAAGGGATTATCTGTGAGCGGTGTGGTGTAGAAGTCACGCGCCAAAAAGTTCGTAGAGAGCGCATGGGCCATATCGAGCTTGCTGCACCAGTCGTGCACATTTGGTATCTGCGCGGTACCAGAAGCTGGCTTGCATATTTGCTTACAGGCCTCGAGATTCGAGAAGAACTTAAGGCTAAGCAACTCGAACGAGTTATTTACTTCGCAGCAAACCTCGTTACATGGGTTGATGACGACAAGCGCCACGAAGATCTGCCGCGCCTCGAGTTAGAAATGCGCGAAGAGCTTGATGTCATCCGAGAAGAGTTCAACGACGAAATCGCAGAACGACTCAAAGAACTCGAAGCAGAAATCACCCAACTTGAAGCTGAAGGTCTGAAAGAAAAAGATCTAAAAGCGCGACGTCGAGACGCCGATCGAGACGTTGAAGCCCTTAAAACTGAGTGTGACACTGAACTCGAAACCGTTGAGCGTGCCTTTGACGAATTCCGTGATCTGCATGGACGAAAGATCATCGAAGATGAACTTTTGTGGCGCGAATTAGAAGACCGCTACGGCGACTATTTCGAAGGTGGGATGGGAGCTGAAGCGATCGCTCAACTCATGGAGCGAATTGATTTCGACGACGAAGAAATTCTGTTACGCGAAGCGATCGAAGCTGCTGATGGTCGCCGCCCGTTGTCTGCTCAGCGAAAACAAAAAGCAATTAAGCGACTCAAGATTTTGAGTGCGTTTAATCGCAGAAACCCGAACGAAAAACGCATTAACGACCCCCGAGCAATGATTCTTGATGCCGTTCCGGTGATTCCTCCTGATCTCCGACCAATGGTGCAACTTGATGGTGGCCGCTTCGCAACGTCGGACCTCAATGACTTGTACCGACGCGTTATCAACCGAAATAACCGCCTGAAGAGACTTCTGGATCTCGGCGCCCCAGAAATCATTGTTAATAACGAGAAAAGAATGCTTCAAGAAGCAGTTGACGCGTTATTTGACAACGGCCGCCGCGGACGCCCGGTTACGGGCCCTGGTAATCGCCCCTTGAAGTCACTCTCGGACATGCTTAAAGGGAAGCAGGGACGATTCCGGCAAAACCTATTAGGTAAACGAGTTGACTATTCCGGGCGATCAGTAATCGTTGTTGGTCCAACTCTGAAACTTCATCAATGCGGACTCCCGAAGTTGATGGCACTGGAGTTGTTCAAGCCTTTCGTGATGAAGCGGTTGGATGACATGAATCTCGCACCCAACATCAAGTCCGCGAAGCGAATGGTCGAACGTCGCAAGTCAGAAGTTTGGGACGTTCTCGAAGAGGTCATAAAAGAGCACCCTGTTCTGTTAAACCGAGCCCCAACTCTTCATCGCCTGGGTATCCAAGCTTTTGAACCGATTTTAGTTGAGGGTAAAGCGATCCAGATTCACCCGTTGGTCTGTGCTGCCTTCAACGCGGACTTCGACGGTGACCAAATGGCGGTTCACCTGCCGTTGTCCTCGGAAGCACAAGCAGAAGCCAGAGTCTTGATGCTTTCGGCGAACAATATTCTGTCCCCTGCCGATGGTCGTCCTATGACCGTGCCCAGCCAAGACATGATTATTGGCGCTTACTACCTCACAGAACTGCGTGGGGAAGTTGACAGTGAGGAACCACGAGTATTCAAACACTTCCATGAAATTGAACGTACTGTCGCGCTAGGCCGAATTGAACTTCACCGACCAATCATTTGGCGGACGGATGCCCTTGCTTTGGAAGAGGGCGGCCATCAGGTAACCACAGCTGGTCGCGTGTTGTTCAACGAGGCGCTCCCAGAAGGGTTCCCCTTCGTAAACAGGACAGTTAAGAAGAGTGATATGGGAGACATCGTCGGAGAACTTTCCGACGGATGGCGCACTAATGAAGTCGCCGCTGCACTGGACCGGATAAAAGATCTTTCCTATAAATATGCGACAAAATCTGGGTTAACGATTTCCATTGATGACGTGCGCGTGCCTCCAGATAAGGCAGAAATCCTCGAACGTTATGAAGGGGAAGCAGAACGCGTAGAAAACCAGTTCCGTCGCGGCATCATCACAGATGGCGAGCGACGACAAAAAGAAGTCGAAATCTGGACATCAGCTACGGAGGAAGTCCGGGCATCTCTTGAACGTGAACTGAAAGCAACCGTGTTCAACCCAATTGACATGATGGTTGGCTCTGGAGCGCGCGGAAATATGATGCAGGTGCGTCAAATCGCTGCAATTCGCGGTTTGGTAGCGAACCCACGCGGTGACATTATTCCCCGTCCGATCAAGTCTTCGTATCGTGAAGGCCTCGCGATGTTGGAGTACTTCATCTCGACCCCTGGGGCCCGAAAAGGCCTTGTCGACACCGCTTTGCGGACGGCTGACTCGGGATATCTCACTCGACGTCTAGTAGACGTCGCTCAAGAACTCATTATCAATGAAGAAGACCCGTTTGAACGTTCAGGGCCAGTGTTAGGTCTCTGGCTGGAAGATATAGGGCCTGACACAGCTGATAAACGAACCTATTTGGAAACCCGACTATTCAGTCGATGTTTAGCTCAGGATGTCGAGCTGACCGATGGCGTTATGGAGGCCGGAACGCTCATCGGTGATGAAGAAATGGTGATCTTGCGCGACGATCCCAAAGTCACTCGGGTGCAAGTTCTTTCTCCGCTGACCGATAATTCAGAGTTTGGTGTCTCGGCGAAGGCATATGGCGGTTCCTTGGCAACCCGACAAATGATTGAGCTTGGCGAAGCAGTCGGTGTAATTGCTGCCCAGTCAATTGGTGAACCAGGAACACAGCTAACTATGAGAACCTTCCACACCGGAGGCGTCGCCGGAAGCGATATTGCCGGTGGTCTGCCTCGCGTGGTTGAACTTTTCGAAGCACGAACACCAAAGGGCAAAGCCACATTAGCAACGCGAACTGGTGTCGTCCGAATCGGAGACGACGATGGTCGAGGACGAGAGATTCTTGTCGTCGGAGATGATGGGGAAGAGGAAACCCACACCGTGGCGACCATCGCTCGACTGTCGGTGGTCGATGGCCAAGAAATAAAAGCGGGCGATCCTTTAGTCGATGGACCTCGTGACCCGAAAGAGTTATTGGAAATTCGGGGCGTTCGCGAGACCCAGCAGTACTTAGTGGAAGAAGTCCAAAAGGTATATCGCGAACAGGGCGTGTCAATTCACGACAAACATATCGAACTCATTATCCGACAAATGACTCGAAGGGTCTTGGTAGGCGAACCTGGCGAATCCGTGTTCCTTCCAGGCGAACAAGTTGATCAACGCGTTTATGCCGAAGTTAACCGAGGTCTTGTCCAAGAAGGACAACGCCCAGCTGAAGCTCGCCCGGTAATAATGGGAATTACCAAAGCATCACTCGCTACGGATTCATGGCTGTCTGCAGCCTCATTCCAAGAAACCACGCGAGTTCTTACAGAAGCGGCGATCGAGTCAAGACAAGATGACTTGAAAGGTCTTAAAGAGAACATCATCATCGGAAAACTGATTCCTGCGGGAACAGGACAAGGCCAATATCGAAATATCGATACAACAGCGCCTGATTATGAACCGATGGAGTTCTTTACCTCAGACGAAGACCTCGACCCAGCAGAATGGCTAGCCACCATAGGGAGCGAAGAAGGTGGCGACGTCGTTGAACTTGGTGACGCAGGTTAATTAGGCGCTACATGCGACATGTCATGGCAAGCACCTGTTTGGTGCTTGCCCTTGGCGCGTCCAGTTGCGCGAAGACAACGACCGATCCTCAATTACGTGTTTCGACGACCCCGTCTGTAAATACCAGCCACTCAATGGGTGCAGTTGAACTCTTAGAGACCATGTATTGGCCCGACGGAGTTACGCCAATAAATCTCTCACCCAGTGCAGAGAACCAGTTGCAGCGAATGATCTTCGAGGATGTCGAACTTGCAGCTTCAGTCAGAGATATTGCAGCTATTGGGCTAATGATTGACGGACAACCAAATGGCGCCTTGATGCTTATTGGTGTCGCGGACCCAGTCATTGGCAACATGACTTTCGTTGAGGGCTTAGAATCTGCTGCTCTCGCAGTATCAGAAACCGCGCACTGGGGCCCAATGACCGGGTCTTTAATGCGATCTGATAGCCAAATTTGGGGAGTATTGCCGCTCACTTCAGTAGTAGTTGTTGCAGTAACTAGTGAAAGATCACAGCTCGACGACGTAATGAATTCGCTAGTTAAAAGGTTCACGAGGCCCTAGGACCGGCCAAATGGCGTCGAAGCGAGCCAAAATCCTGGATAAATATGGATCGGTAGCGTACTTCGAGGTTGCCTCTCCGTTACGCGACTCGTAGCATTATCAATCGGTCTTGTTCCGGCACCACCGTATATTTCGAGTCGGATAGACCTACTGCAACCCGTAACACATGTTGCCTAATCAGAGGAATTTGGTGCCTACAATTCAGCAACTGGTCCGCAAGGGCCGCAAATCCAAACCGACCAAGGCTAAGACCCCCGCATTGAAGGGTTCCCCTCAACGCCGTGGGGTATGTACTCGTGTGTATACGCATACACCAAAGAAACCGAATTCGGCTCTGAGAAAAGTCGCTCGTGTCCGACTGACTAGTGGTATCGAAGTAACTGCATACATTCCTGGCGAAGGTCATAACCTCCAAGAACACAGCATCGTTCTGGTTCGTGGAGGCCGTGTAAAAGACCTTCCTGGAGTTCGTTACAAAGTTGTCCGCGGATCGCTCGACGCTTCTGGAGTCTCCGCTCGTCGACAAGCCCGTTCTCGATACGGCGCAAAGAAGGAGAGCTGAAATGCCTCGTCGCGGCGCTGCCCCCAGACGCGAGCTCGCAGCCGATCCGGTTTACGACTCGACTCTTGTCACCCAAGTAATTAACAAAGTTCTCCAAAGTGGTAAACGAGCAACAGCAGAGCGCATTGTCTATGACGCGCTCGACATGGTGTCAGAAAAGGTCGGCGGTGAGCCGTTAGACGTTCTGAGACGAGCTGTAGATAACACAAAACCACAGTTGGAAGTGAAAAGCCGACGTGTCGGCGGTGCCACCTACCAGGTCCCCGTCGAAGTTCGACCGCGACGGGCTAACACGCTTGCTATCCGTTGGATCGTCGATTATTCCCGCGATCGACGCGAACGAACAATGGCTGAGCGACTAGCCAATGAAGTCCTTGATGCATCAAACGGCACCGGTTCCGCAACCAAGCGCCGCGAAGATACGCATCGGATGGCAGAAGCTAATAAAGCTTTCGCTCATTACAGGTGGTAACAAAAGAACTGTCTGTCACCCTAAAGACCTTATAAACCGGCACACTAGATGTCGGAAGTGCTCCATCGAGCGCTCACCAATTTTCCCCTTAACAACCCTGACCCCTAGAAGACCGAGGCAGATATCCCATGCCACGCAATCAACCCCTTGAACGCGTTCGAAATATTGGCATCATGGCCCACATTGATGCCGGCAAGACAACAACAACGGAGCGCATCCTCTATTACACCGGAGTGAACTACAAGATCGGTGAGGTCCATGACGGTGCAGCGACCATGGACTGGATGGAGCAGGAGCAAGAACGTGGAATAACGATTACTTCGGCTGCCACAACGTGTATGTGGAATGACCACGTAATCAACATCATTGATACGCCTGGGCACGTGGACTTCACAGTTGAGGTCGAACGTTCACTTCGAGTGCTTGACGGTGCTGTAGCAGTGTTTGATGGTGTGGCGGGTGTAGAGCCTCAGACTGAAACTGTCTGGCGACAGGCCGATAAGTACGGCGTTCCGAGAATGTGTTTCATTAACAAACTTGACCGTACCGGTGCCTCTTTCTACGACTCGTTGGCAAGCATTGTTGACCGACTTGAAGCCAACGTTGCAGTCCTCCAGCTCCCCATTGGAAATGAAGCCGACTTTGCTGGCGTTGTTGATCTTGTGGCCATGAACGCAATTGTTTGGCAGGGCGAGGACCTCGGAGCCAGTTATGACATCGTCGATATTCCCGAGGACTTGCAAGACCAAGCTCAGGAATATCGGTCAAAACTTCTAGAAGCGCTCGCGGACGTCGACGAAGACATCATGATGGCTTACCTCGATGGGGAAGACGTTGATGAAGAAACACTGCATGATGCAATTCGTCGAGGAACCATCGCAAACCAAATAGTTCCGGTACTTACTGGAACTGCCTTTAAGAACAAAGGTGTTCAACCCCTACTAGACGCTGTAACCCGTTATCTGCCGTCGCCATTGGATATCCCCGCAATTGATGGCACCACTCTTAATGGTGAAGACACTCTTGAACGCCAGCCCAAAGACGATGAGCCATTCTCAGCGTTGGCTTTCAAAATAATGACCGACCCTCATGTAGGGAAACTGGTCTATTTCAGGGTTTATAGCGGCAGTTTGGAAAAAGGTGGCCAGGTTCTCAACACGACCACTGGTAACAAAGAACGAATTGGACGCATACTCCAGATGCATGCCAACAATCGCGAGGATCGCGATGACATTCAAGCTGGTGACATCGTTGCCGGGATTGGGCTCAAGAACACCCGAACGGGAGACACTTTGTGTGCCCCGGATAAGCCCATAGTTCTAGAACAGCTGACCTTCCCTGAACCCGTAGTGCATGTCGCCGTTGAGCCGCGATCAAAAGGCGACCAAGACAAACTCGGCAAGGCGCTATCAGCCTTATCCGAAGAAGACCCAACATTTAGGGTTAAGACCGATGAGGAAACTGGCCAGACCGTTATCTCAGGTATGGGCGAACTTCACTTAGAAGTCTTAGTGGACCGTATGCTCCGAGAATTCCGAGTCGACGCGACAATCGGAAAACCGCAGGTTGCCTATCGAGAAACCATCACCAAAGCAGTAGAGAAGTTTGAATATCGGCACATCAAACAGAGTGGTGGTTCAGGTCAATACGCCGTGGTTGTCATCAACCTTGAGCCAAGTGACGCAGGAGAAGGGTATGTCTTTGACGACACTATTAAAGGTGGCGTGATACCTCGTGAATACATCAGTTCAGTTGATGCTGGGTTGAAGTCCTCGATGGACAATGGACCACTCGCCGGATTTCCGATGGTTGACGTAAAAGTATCGCTAATTGACGGCTCAACTCATGATGTGGATTCTTCGGAAATGGCCTTCAAAATCGCTGGAACGATGGCGATGCGTGAGGCTGCACGTAAGGCAGGCCCAGTTCTTTTGGAACCGATCATGTCTGTAGAAGTCGTGACCCCAGAGGACTATATGGGCGATGTAATTGGGGATTTAAATGCCCGTCGAGGCCGAGTTGGCCAGATGGAAAATCGCGGAACAGCGCAAGTAATTGACGCTCAGGTGCCGTTATCTGAGATGTTCGGTTACGCTAACGACCTGCGTTCGCGTACTCAGGGTCGGGCTACCTACTCGATGCAGTTCGAGAACTACCAGCAAGTCCCACCCAATATCGCCGAAGACATCGTAAAACGAATCCGCGGCGAGTAAATACAGCAAGTAAACAACCAACCAACCAAATATCGATCTAAAGCAAATAGGAAGACACCGGAGAGAAATCATGTCCAAGGAGAAGTTTGAACGGACGAAGCCGCATGTGAATGTGGGAACGATGGGTCATATTGACCATGGCAAGACCACGTTGACGGCTGCTATTACCAAGGTTTTGGCTGAGTCTTCGGGTGGCGAAGCAACAGCGTTCGAAGACATTGATAAGGCACCTGAGGAAAGGGAGCGTGGTATCACGATCTCGATTTCTCACGTTGAGTATGAGACGGAGAACCGTCATTACGCCCACGTTGATATGCCTGGTCACGCCGACTACATCAAGAACATGATTACCGGTGCTGCTCAGGTTGACGGCGCAATTCTCGTTGTGTCTGCAGCTGATGGCCCAATGCCTCAAACTCGTGAGCACGTTCTGCTAGCTCGCCAAGTTGGTGTTCCCTACATCGTTGTTGCCCTAAACAAGGTCGACATGGTTGATGATGAAGAGCTCCTGGAACTTGTTGAACTCGAAGTTCGCGAGTTGCTGAACGAATATGAGTTCCCCGGTGACGATGTTCCAGTTGTCCAAGTATCTGCTCTAGCTGCTTTAGAAGGAGCTGATGGAGCCGCGGACAAGATCCTCGAACTCATGGCAGCTGTCGATGAAGCTGTTCCCGAACCTGACCGTGACACTGACAGGCCTTTCTTGATGCCGGTTGAGGACGTTTTCTCGATTACAGGTCGAGGCACAGTAGTTACTGGCAAGATCGAAACTGGTGTGTGTAACACCGGAGAAGAGATTGAAATCGTAGGTATTCGAGACACTCAGACCACCACAATCACTGGTGTTGAAATGTTCCGAAAAATCCTTGACGAAGGCCAAGCTGGTGACAACGTAGGACTTCTTTTGCGAGGCATCGATAAGGAAGACGTCGAACGTGGTCAAGTTTGTTGCGCCAAGGGATCAATTGACCCGCACACCAAGTTCGAAGCCCAGGTCTATATCTTGACCAAAGAAGAAGGTGGCCGTCATAAGCCATTCTTCTCGAACTATCGACCACAGTTCTATTTCCGGACGACTGATATCACCGGAATGGTTGAGTTACCTTCAGGCACCGAGATGTGTATGCCTGGCGACAACACCGATATGACTGTTGAGTTGATCAACCCGATCGCTATGGACGAAGGTCTGCGCTTCGCTATTCGCGAAGGCGGTCGCACAGTTGGTGCTGGTCGAGTCACGAAAATCGTCGAATAACAACGATGGCCGCTTCTCAAAAGATCCGTATCCGTCTTAAGGCATACGACCACGACATCGTGGACCAAAGTACTCAGAAAATTGTTGAGACTGTTCTTCGGACCCAAGCCAATATCAAAGGCCCCGTGCCATTGCCAACCGAAAAACATAGGTACACAGTCGTTCGATCGCCGCATAAAGATAAAGACTCTCGAGAACATTTCGAAATGCGGATTCACAAGCGGTTGATTGACATAGTTGAGCCATCGCCGAAAACGGTGGACTCATTGCAGCGCTTAGAATTACCAGCTGGTGTTGATATCGAGATCAAAATTCAACAGAACTAGCATTGATACATACATCGGGGTGGTGTTTGGTCTATAGCCCCGGTATCGTTTACTCCCCGTGTGTCTGAGTTTTAGATCCACGAATCGACGTCCGGCGAGGCCGGCCTTAGGGTCGGAACCGGTCGGCACAACCTAATTTTCGCTCCGCCGGCTTTGCCGAGCGGAGCGTTCGCGTGAACGGCGGCCAACCGGCCCCATTTGGAAGAGGAAGACATCGGACATGGCGAATAAGGCGATTGTCGCCACAAAAGTGGGTATGACCCAGCTGTGGGATGATGAAAACCGGGTCGTGCCCGTCACCATGCTGCAGGTCGAACCATGCCGCGTCGTCCAGGTAAAGACTGACGAGCGTGACGGCTATACCGCCGTCCAAGTCACCTTTGGTCAACGTGAAGCTTCAAAGTTAACCAAACCCGAAGCAGGCCACTTTGAGACCGCAGGAGTAGAGCCGGGACAGCGACTAGTCGAACTGCGTATCGATGATGTAAGCGAAATTGAAGTTGGTCAGGAACTAGCAGCGGATGTGCTTGAAGCGGGCGAAAAAGTCGACGTAACAGCCGTGTCAAAGGGCAAGGGCTTTGCTGGTGTGATGAAGCGCCACAATTTCAGTGGCCAAAAAGCCAGCCACGGTGTCCACAGAGTTCATCGAGCCCCCGGCGCAATTGGCGCCTGTGCCACACCCTCTCGAGTTTTTAAGGGAACGAGAATGGCAGGCCGTATGGGCGCGGAGAAAGTTACAACCCTTAATCTCACCGTTGTTGAAGCTGATGCAGAGCGCGAACTGCTACTCATTCGTGGCTCAGTTCCAGGACCCAAAGGAGGCGTTGTGGTCATCCGCGACGCTGTGAGGGGCTGATAATGGCAACAACTTTGGACCTTAGAACTCAAGATGGTGGTACTTCAGGGACCGTCACTCTTGACGAAGCCATCTTTGGGATTGAACCCAATATGGCTGTGCTACATCAGGTAGTAACCGCTCAACTTGCGGCCAAGAGAAGTGGAAGTGCTAACACTAAAACTCGGGCCGAAGTAAGAGGCGGTGGAGCTAAGCCGTTTCGACAAAAAGGAACGGGTCGAGCTCGGCAAGGGTCAGTTCGAGCTCCGCAATTCACAGGTGGCGGAATCGTTCATGGTCCGAAACCACGGAGCTTCCGAAAAAAAGTTAATAAGAAAATGAATCGTCTCGCATTATGTTCGGCTCTAAGCGACCGGGCTCAAAGTGATCGAGTTGTTGTCGTTGACCAGTGGCAATTTGAGACACCCAAAACAAAAGACGCGTTGACCGCTCTCAAAAACCTGGAACTCGAAGGAAAAGTGATGATGGTCGTTGCTGAAGCTGACGAGACAACGGTTCGTAGCTTCAGAAACTTACCTTCAGTACAACTTGTCCAAGCCGCAGAGCTCAACGCCTACGACATCCTTTGCTCAGATTGGCTTGTCTTTACTTCCGACACTCTCCCTGGGGCAGACTCATGAAAAACCCACGTGACGTAGTCATTGCACCTGTCGTATCTGAGAAGTCGTACGAACAACTCGAGCAAAACATTTACGTCTTCCAAGTTCAAACGTCTGCCTCAAAGCCCGAAATTCGCCAAGCAGTCGAATCAATCTTTGATGTAACCGTAACCAAGGTCAACACACTCAACCGCAAAGGCAAAGTTCGCCGCAACCGACGAAATAACACGTTGGGAAAACGAGCTGACACCAAGCGGGCCATAGTCACTCTCGCCGAGGGTGACTCGATCCAGATCTTCGAGACATAGCCATGGGAATTCGCGTACGCAAGCCGTCCAGTCCAGGTAGACGTTTTCAAACGGTCTCCGATTTCAGCGAGATCACTACAACCAGCCCTGAAAAATCTTTGCTGGCAAAAAAACATTCGACCGGCGGTAGAAACAACAACGGTAGAAAGACCTCACGTCATCGGGGAGGCGGCCATAAGCAGCGTTACCGCATAATTGATTTCAAACGCAACAAGGACGGAGTTCCCGCCAGCGTCGCCAGTATCGAGTACGACCCAAACAGGAATTGCCGCATCGCGCTGCTTCACTACCACGATGGAGAGAAGCGTTACATTCTCGCTCCTGCTGGACTTGAAGTAGGGGACAAGATCGAAAACGGTCAGCATGCCGAAGTTCGTGTCGGCAATGCCTTACCTCTGCGCTACATGCCAGTAGGAACCACCATCCACAACATTGAACTGAAGCCCGGCGCCGGAGGACAGATGGCACGCTCAGCGGGCGCCGGTGTGCAACTCGTCGCGAAAGAAGGCCCCCACGCAACGCTACGTCTGCCAAGTACCGAAATGCGCCGCGTCCCTATCGACTGTCGAGCAACAGTCGGGTCGGTCGGCAACGCGGAAGCAGACTTGATCAAGATCGGTAAAGCCGGACGTAACCGATGGAAAGGTGTCCGTCCACAAACCCGTGGTGTTGCGATGAACCCAGTGGACCACCCACTTGGCGGCGGAGAAGGAAAAACTTCCGGTGGCCGCCACCCAGTATCCCCATGGGGTAAGCCAGAAGGTCGTACCCGCAAGAAGAACAAGAAATCGAACGACATGATTATTCGTCGTCGCCGTACCCGCGGATCGCGGAGGTAACAAATGCCACGTAGCTTGAAAAAAGGCGCTTTTGTAGATGACCACCTACTTAAAAAGGTCGACGCGCTAAACGAAAGCGGCGATAAACAAGTCGTTAAGACCTGGAGTCGACGCTCAACGATCATCCCAGAAATGATTGGCCACACCCTCGCTGTTCACGACGGCCGTAAACACGTTCCCGTTTACATCACAGAAGCCATGGTGGGACATAAGTTGGGCGAATTTTCACCATCCCGAACCTTCAAGTTTCATGCCGGCCAAGAACGAGGAGGCAGCTAATGAGCGGCCTCATCGATCTCGATACAGTCGCTGGCGCGCGATCCACTCACAAATTCGCTCGCCTCTCAGCATCAAAGGCAAGAGTTGTCCTAAACCTCATCCGCGATGCTGATCTGGAACAGGCAAGAGAAGAATTGCAATTCTGCGACAGAGCAGCAGCAACAGTTGTTTCAAAGGTTCTAGAGAGCGCTGTTTCGAACGCAGAAAATAATGAAAATCTGTCAGCAGACGAGCTATACGTAGCTGAATGTTGGGCAGACGAAGGGCCAACTCTAAAAAGATGGCGTCCCCGTGCTCGAGGTCGAGCTACACGCATCAACAAAAGGACTTGCCACATAACCGTAGTAGTCGCTCAGCTTTCCGATGACGAACTAGAGATGCGGGCCACCCGTCTGGCTGCCTCAGGACGGCGAAGCGCAGATCAAGATCGCGCAGCTCGCGTTGCTGCAAGTAAAGAAACAGAAGAAGAAGCAGAAGTAGTCGAAGCCGAAATTCCCGAGGATGCGACTACAGACGACAACTCTGCCGAAACTGAAGCAGTGAACGAAGAAGCAGATTCTTCGGAAACAGAAACTGCAGACGAAGAACAAACAGAAACAGAAAACGCTGAACTTGAACCAACAGAGGATGCAGACCCAACCGACGAAGATGAGAAGGAGGCCTGATCATGGGTCAGAAAGTTAACCCGTACGGCTTCCGGCTCGGCATTACTACCGATTGGAAGTCCCGCTGGTATGCCGACAAGGAGTACCAGGACTACATCATTGAAGACTGGGAGATTCGAAACTTCCTGCAGACCGAGCTCCCGCACGCGGCCATAAGCCGAATCGAAGTAGAACGAACTCGTGATCGCCTACGTGTAGACGTTCACACAGCTCGGCCCGGCATCGTCATCGGCCGTCGAGGGGCTGAAGCAGATCGACTCCGCGAAGGTCTCACCAAAATCTCGGGGAACCCCAAGGTCCAACTAAATATCCAAGAGATCAAACAACCCGAACTTGATGCTGCGCTAATCGCTCAAGGAGTCGCAGACCAACTTGCTGGCCGTGTGGCTTTCCGCCGAGCCATGAAACGAGCGGTTCAAAACGCACAAAAAGCAGGGGCACTAGGAATCCGGGTTCAATGCTCAGGACGGCTTGGCGGCTCAGAAATGGCCCGAACCGAGTGGTACCGCGAAGGACGAGTGCCTCTCCACACTCTCAGGGCTGATATTGATTATGGGTTCCGCGAAGCACGGACGACAGCCGGGCGAATCGGAGTAAAGGTCTGGATATACAAAGGTGACATCTTGCCCTACAAGGTTTCCGCTGATGAACGGATCAGCCGAGAGGCCGCTATGGCAGTGGGTGAAACTTCAGGCTCAGCTGAACAAAGCGGTCCAGTTGTTTCTGCCGGAGGCCGTAGACCCGACGCCCCAGGAGATGAAATTGAAGAACCAGCACCACTAATCAAAGAGGCTGACCCCGAGTTTGAGAAGCTCCTCGAAGAAGAGGAACAGATCGAACGCGCGACACGCGAACAAAGCCAGACCCCCAACTTCAGGCCGGGGGACGATTGATATGTTGATGCCCCGGAAAGTAAAACACCGCAAAACTCATCGAGGTCGGACCAAAGGTCGCGCTAAAGGTGGGACCACAATTAACTTCGGCGATTTTGGAATTCAGGCGTTAGAACCTGGGTGGATAACAGCCCGACAAATCGAAGCTGCTCGTATCGCTATGACTCGACACGTTAAGCGTGGCGGGAAAGTTTGGATCAACGTTTTCCCCGACAAGCCTGTAACAGCAAAACCGGCTGAAACTCGAATGGGGTCGGGTAAAGGCAACCCCGAGCGCTGGGTTGCTGTCGTAAAACCAGGACGAGTGATGTTTGAGCTTGGCGGCGTAGACGCTGAACTTGCGCACGGCGCACTTAACCGAGCTATCCAAAAACTCCCAATAAAAGCACGTGTCATAAGTCGCGAGGAGGCAATCTGATGGCCGCAGCAGCAGCTCTTCGTGAGCTTGCCGACGATCAACTCATTGATCAAATCGGCGAACTAAAACAAGAACTTTTTAACCTGCGTTTCCAGTTCGCGACAGGGCAACTAGAAAATTCGGCTCGCATGTCACAAGTCAAACGAGATGTAGCGCGAATCAACACCGTCCTTCGGGAACGAGAAATTGCTGCTTCCGAGGCAGCAGCGGAGAACAACTCATGACTGATACGCAAGTCACCTCACAAGAACGTAATGGCCGAAAGTCGCGAGAAGGATTAGTCGTTTCCACAGCAATGGAAAAGACAATCGTTGTCGCCGTGACCGAACGTGTTCGTCACGCCCGCTATTTCAAAACTGTTCAACAGACCAAGAAGCTCTACGTACACGACGAAGAAAACGATGCCCGTCCAGGCGACCGGGTTCGAGTAATGGAAACTCGGCCCCTGTCGAAGAAGAAACGATGGCGGCTAGTTGAAATCGTCGAGCGAGCTCGTTGATCCCGGAGCCGATGCAGTGATCCAGCAAGAATCCCGACTTAAAGTCGCCGACAACTCAGGTGCCAGAGAAGTCTTATGCATTCGCGTACTCGGAGGCACAGGCCGCCGCTACGCGTCGATTGGTGACGTTTTCGTCGCAACAGTCAAAGATGCTATCCCTGGCGCGGGAGTGAAGAAAGGCGAAGTAGTGCGATGTGTTGTCGTGCGCACACGCAAAGAACGTCGCCGCCCAGATGGCAGCTATATCCGTTTCGATGAAAACGCAGCTGTTCTAATTGATGAGAATCGGCAGCCCCGAGGAACTCGAATCTTCGGGCCAGTAGGCCGCGAACTACGTGACCATCGCTTTATGCGAATCGTCTCACTAGCCCCAGAGGTCTTGTGATGAAAATCAAAAAAGGTGATCTCGTCCGAGTCCTCTCTGGCAAAGATAAAGGAACTGAAGGACACGTAATGGCAGTCGACGCTCAAAGTGGTCGTATCACTGTCGAAGGAGTCCACACCGGACGCAAGCACCAACCCCCGACACAAGCAAATGACCAAGGTGGAATCATCGATATCGCATTGTCAATTAACGCTTCTAACGTCGCCGTAGTTTGTCCCAAGACTGGCGAAGCTGGCCGAGTCGGCTACCGCCTGGAAGGCGACACAAAAGTTCGTTACCACAAAAAATCAGGGGAGGAATTATCGTGAGTATGACTCTGATGGAACCCCGGATGAAGGTGCTCTACCGAGAGACACTTCGGGATCAGCTGCAAAGCCAACTTGGTCTCGGCAACATCATGCAGGTACCAAAACTCAGCAAAATCTCTGTCAACGCTGGCGTTGGAGATGCGCTCGTCAATAGGGCATTCCTAGATAGCGCGGTTGAAGATCTCACAAAGATCACCGGCCAAAAACCAGCAATCACGAGAGCAAAACAGTCAATAGCGGGTTTCAAACTCCGAGAAGGAAACGCGATTGGAGCGAAAGTAACTCTTCGAAATAACAGGATGTGGGAGTTCTACGACCGACTTGTGAGTCTCGCCATCCCAAGAATTCGTGACTTCCGAGGATTATCACCCCGTTCCTTTGACGGTCATGGCAACTACACATTCGGAGTTACCGAACAATTGATTTTCCCAGAAATTAGTTATGACTCTGTGAACAAAATCCGAGGCATGGATATCACACTCGTGACATCCGCCAATAACGACGAACATGGTCGAGCGTTGCTCACAGCGCTCGGTTTTCCGTTCCGCACTGAAGGGCAGAACTGATGGCTAAGAAGGCGCTTCGCAACAAACAGCAACGTACCCCTAAGTTCAAAGTCCGCGGATACACCCGTTGTCGCCGTTGCGGCCGACCACGATCGGTATATCGCAAGTTTGGTTTATGTCGCGTATGTCTCCGCGAAATGGTCCACGCCGGAGAAATTCCGGGTGTAACCAAGGCGAGCTGGTGAGGGGAGATAACAATGACAATGACTGACCCAATAGCCGACATGCTCACCCGAGTGCGAAACGCACACCAGGGATACAAAGACCATGTAGAGATGCCCTACTCAAAACTCAAAGAATCTCTAGCCGCGATTCTTAAATCAGAGGGCTATATCGGTGAATACGAAATTGCCGAAGCAACAGATCGGCCAGGACAAACTCTGTCCATCCAATTGAAGTACACACCCGACCGCAGCCGCACCATCTCGGGGTTGAAACGAATATCAAAACCAGGTCTTCGTGTGTACACCAAATCCGACGAGGTTCCTAGAGTCCTCGGTGGCCTAGGTATCGCCGTTCTATCAACTAGCAAAGGTCTAATGACCGACAGAGAAGCCCGTCGCAACCACATTGGCGGCGAAATCCTCTGTTACGTCTGGTAGGAGGCGAACATGTCAAGAGTAGGTAAGGCTCCCATCACCATCCCAGATGGACTTTCGGTGGAGATTTCAGCCGGAGTGGTCAAAGTTTCGGGCAAGCAAGGCGAATTGAGCCAAGAGATGCCTGAAGGCATTGAAGTTCAGATTGAAGAATCTGAAATAACTGTCACTCGGAACGATGACAGTCGACAGCAACGGTCGCTGCATGGATTAGCCCGAGCACTTGTGAACAACATGGTTGAAGGTGTTTCCAACGGCTATATGAAAGAACTCAACATCGTTGGCGTTGGATACAGAGCTCAAGCCAAAGGAACCAACGCATTGGAGTTAGCTCTCGGGTTCAGCCATTCAGTCAGCGTCGAAGCCCCAGAGGGCATCACCTTCGAGGTGCCCGAGCCGACAATCATCAAGGTTTCAGGCATCGACAAACAACTCGTTGGGCAGGTCGCTGCTGATATTCGCGCCCTCAAAAAACCTGAGCCATACAAAGGCAAGGGCATCAGATATGTCGACGAACACGTAATTCGCAAAGCCGGCAAGGCCGCAAAGTAGGTACTGAAATGACATCACGCAGCGCACAGCGCCAACGCCGCCAACGTCGAGTTCGCAAAAAGATCACTGGAACAACTAGCCGCCCGCGGCTCAGTGTTTTCAGGTCCAACCGGCATATTTCGGCCCAAATTATTGATGACGAGAATGGTTGCACAGTTGCTTCTGCCTCAACCTCAGAAGCTGACCTGCGTGGAGTAACTACAAGCAATAAAGAAGCTGCTGGCAAAGTAGGCAGCCGACTTGCTGAACGAGCCCAGGAAGCTGGAATCGATTCCGTGGTTTTCGACCGCGGGGGAAACAAATATCACGGCCGTGTAGCGGCCCTCGCCGACGCCGCCCGAGACGCCGGATTGAAGTTCTAGGAGCTTGACCATGACTGACGCTAACGCCAATCAAAATCGCCGTAACGATGATCGAGGAAACCGCCGTCGAGATGACCGCCGTCGAGAAGACAACCCGCGAAACAGTGGAGATGACGGGCTCCGAGAATCACGAGTAATTGATATCAACCGAGTAGCTAAAGTCGTAAAAGGTGGACGACGTTTCTCCTTCACGGCTCTGGTTGTTATCGGTGATGGAGCTGGCCAAGTCGGCCTTGGATATGGCAAAGCGAAAGAAGTCCCGCTTGCCATCCAAAAAGGCACCGAAGAAGCCAAAAAGAACTTGTTTCGTGTGCCGCTCGCCGGCACAACCATTATTCATCCCATTCTCGGTGAGACAGGTGCAGGCCGCGTACTACTGAAGCCCGCCGCCCCAGGTACTGGAGTGATCGCTGGCGGAGCGGCTCGAGCCATTCTTGAAGAAGCAGGGGTCAATGATGTGCTGGCAAAGTCACTCGGGTCTTCCAACCACATCAATGTGGCGAAAGCCACCATCGCTGGGCTACAGGGACTCAAACGCCCCGACGAAATAGCCGACCTGCGTGGCCTGTCACCCGAAGAATGCATTCCTGCAGCTCTGCTAGCCGCATACCGCGAATCAGAACGGCAAGCCAAGCTTCCGAAATCCGCCGCTGAGGTATCTTCATGAGTGACCTGACAGTCAAACAAGTCCGTTCATCTATTGGTACAAAGCCCAAACACCGTGGAACGCTTCGCGCACTGGGTTTAGGGCGAATAGGAAAGACGAACACCCTGCCTGATAGACCTGAAATTCGAGGGATGATCCATAAGGTCGCCCACCTCATTGACGTAGAGGAAAGCTGAACAAGTAGACATGCTTAAACCACACGACTTACAACCAGCACCAGGATCCAAGAAGCGACCCAAACGCGTCGGTCGCGGAATCGCGGGCAAAGGCGGCAAAACAGCAGGACGAGGTACCAAGGGAACCAAGGCACGTAGCAAAGTCCCTGTTTGGTATGAAGGCGGACAACTTCCGCTTCAACGCCGACTTCCAAAAATGAAAGGCTTCACCAACCCCTTCAGGGTTGAATACCAGCCGATCAACTTGGACACTATCGCCGAGTCACAGCTCGATGTTATTGACCCAGCAGCGCTTCTCGAAAAGGGTCTCGTATCCAAAGGCGCAATGGTCAAAATTCTCGGTCGGGGCGAAATTGATCGCCCTGTGACCGTTAAAGCCCACGCAGTATCAAAAAGTGCTGAAGCAGCAATAACAGCCGCCGGCGGCACTGTTGAGATTTTGCCGCCTACATTTAAGGGTCCGCGACCTCCGGCTCGCGGTAACCAGCACACCAACCGATAAACGGGGTTTACCTTGCTCGGAAGTATGCGCAACATCTTTCGTGTTCCAGATCTTCGAATGAAGATTCTGTTCACCATAGCCATTCTGGGTGCCTACCGACTTGGCTCCCAAGTTCCGGTACCCGGAATCGATTTTGACGCGATTTTGTCGCTACGAGAAGAAGCGGACCAGACAGGTGGTGTTCTCGCCCTACTCAATCTCTTCTCCGGTGGCGCCCTAACTAACTTTGCCATCTTCGCCCTCGGCATCATGCCGTACATCACGGCATCG
>Ga0315330_10000556_pt1 | contig 23493 bp, 17 predicted proteins | sample M140m34915metaG_FD_203453 | JGI IMG/M metagenome (GOLD analysis project Ga0315330, IMG submission 203453) | Ammonia-oxidizing marine archaeal communities from Monterey Bay, California, United States - M1 40m 34915 | ecosystem: Environmental > Aquatic > Marine > Intertidal zone | place: USA...
ATATAAGAAACAATGCATTGCCGGGTTCAATCACATCGCCTGAAAATAATACTGGAATAAAGCACGCGAAAAATACTATTGCGATCACTGCTATCGCGTCATAAACTAGGCTGCCTATACGTGCACCTAGTGAAGCTGATGATGTTATAGGTTCCGAGTTTTTCACTGGTTGCATTTTTAATTAATTTAGAGGCCCTAATGTATTAAAATGTCATGGCGCTCCCTAGGGGAATCGAACCCCTGTTTTCGCCGTGAGAGGGCGACGTCCTGACCGCTAGACGAAGGGAGCCGGTACTTTTCTAAAGCGTTACCATAACATTATTTTTGGCAAAAAATGGAAATTTTTAAAATTTTTAAAAGCACGAATGAATAGTTCACTGGATGTTTCCGATGGCTTGAAGAAGCCTATTATTTACTCCAGAAAAGATCATGCTATTTCGCGTAAACAGATTTCTAGTGCTGCTTTGAAGGTCCTTTATGGCCTGAACGATAATGGGTATCGAGCGTGCTTAGTTGGTGGCGGGGTACGAGATTTGTTGCTGGGCCGAGCCCCTAAGGATTTCGACATCGCAACCGACGCTCATCCTGAAAAGATTCGACAAATCTTCAAAAATAGCAGGTTAATTGGACGTCGCTTTAGATTAGCACATGTAAGATTTGGTCGTGAAATCATTGAAGTGGCAACTTTTAGGTCTAGCCGCGAGATGTCTAGTTCTGATTCAGACGTTTCGCAAGAGGGAAAAATTTTAAGAGACAATGCTTACGGAACTTTGGAGGAGGATGTCTGGAGAAGAGATTTCACAATAAACGCGCTCTATTACGATATCCGCGATTTTTCAGTACTTGATTATGTTGGTGGTGTGCCGGATCTACGACAAGGAGTAATTAAACTGATAGGCAAACCCGTTGTTCGCTACCGAGAGGATCCTGTGAGAATGCTTCGTGCGATCCGTTTTTCGGCTAAGTTAGGCTTTACTATTGCCGGGTCGACTATGTCTCCTATACCTTCCCTGATCCACTTACTTAATGACATATCCCCTGCACGTTTGTTTGATGAGACTATGAAGCTCTTTAATACAGGCCACGCACTAGCCACCTACGAGAGATTATCTGAGGTTGGCCTTTTTGCACTTTTATATCCTAGTACGCGCAGAGTTCAGACTTCAGAACTCCATTGCCATAATAAATTTGTACTAAAAGCATTACGTAATACAGATCACAGGATATTAAACGGTAAGAGCGTCAATCCGGCTTTTTTAATTTCAGTATTTCTTTGGTATCCTATGAAAACAGTTTATTCGGCAGAAGTTCATCGTGGTAACAACCAAAAGGATGCTTTGAGACTCGCCTCTGAAAAAATACTTCGTGAGCAGGCGAAAATCTTGTCGATCCCAAGACGTTTTACGCAATCTGTTAGAGATATTTGGGAGTTGCAAGCCCGATTTTCGAATCGCAGTCCGAGGAGAGCTTCAAGATTGTTAGAGGTGCCCAAGTTTCGCGCGGCGTATGACTTTTTAGTGCTGCGCTCAGGTGCCGATAGAGCCTCATTGAAATTGGTAGATTGGTGGACTCGTTTTCAATCAGCTGATTTCGGTGAAAGAAAGCAGTTATTCCAAGAAGTAAAATATTCAGAGAAACGTCGGAAAAAATAAAGTATGAGGAAGTTATTTTGAGCTCTCGGGTCTCTGTCTTTGTGGGCCTAGGTAGTAATTTAGACAATCCTGTTCGTCAAATTCGTACGGCATTCTCGAATTTGACCCAAATCAGGAATACTTCTCTGGAGAAATGTTCAAGTCTCTTTTCAGGGCCGGCAATGGGTGGTCAAAAAAATCAGGCGGACTATATCAACGCTGTAGCAATGTTAACCACTACATTATCTCCGCTAGATTTACTTGGAGCTTTGCAGGAGAGCGAAACTCTTCAAGGTCGAATTCATGGCGAACGCTGGGGGCCGAGAATTATAGATTTAGACCTACTTATTTATGGTGCGCGAACTATCGACGAAAAGAACCTTTCGGTACCGCATGTCGGGGTTGCTGAGAGAGCCTTTGTTCTCGTACCACTTTCTGAGCTCGACCCCGAACTGGTTGTACCAAATTTGGGTAAGGTAAGTGAACTTGTGAAATTAGTTGATTGTAGGCAGTTGGTTCGCCTCGAGCCTGCGATAATAAGCGAGCATTTCAAGTAGCGTTTATCTTCTAGATTAAGATAACAAAGATATACGGTTATAATAAGAAAATGGAAATAATATTTGACCTCAAAGGTTTACGTGGCGCCGTTTCTGGCTGGAAGAACCAGAGTAACTCTATTGCCTTAGTGCCTACGATGGGTAATTTACATCTTGGGCATTTGTCTTTGATAGAAGGTGCAAAAGATAAGGCAGATCGTACTGTAGTTAGCATTTTTGTTAATCCTATACAGTTTGGTCACGGGGAAGATTATGAGCTTTATCCTAGTACTTTAGAGCAGGATCTAGATATTCTACGCGATGCTCATGTGGATCTTGTTTTTGCCCCTAATCTAGGTGAGTTGTATCCAGCTGGAATAGAAGCAGACACTAGGATAACCGTTCCGGATATTTCAGATATCCTGTGTGGTGAATTTAGGCCCGGACATTTCTCGGGCGTCGCTACGGTTGTAATGAAACTATTTATAAATGTTCAACCTGACTACGCATTTTTTGGCGAAAAGGATTATCAACAAACTTTAGTGATTAAAAGGATGGTTTCGGATCTTCTTTTGCCAGTTAAAGTACTAACTTTACCTATCATTCGAGAAGATAACGGTCTTGCAATGAGTTCTAGGAACAGCTACTTGAATGAGTCACAAAAGCAGCTTTCGTCGGAGATTTATAAAGCCATAGAAAAAGCAGCTACAATGGTAAGAACTAGAGCGGATTCGTTTGACGGCATAGAAAAAAGTTCAGTGGATCGGCTAGAAGAATTAGGCTTTAAGGTCGAATATTTTTCTATACGGCGAAGGCAGGACCTAAAGTTGGTTAATGATGGCGTCGATAAAAGTCTTATTATATTAGTTGCAGCCTGGATAGGCGATACAAGATTGATAGATAACTTGCAGGTAGATATTTGACGTGAATAGCATATTTTGGTGTCAATACTTTTACACGTTGGCTGTTAAATTTAGGAAATACGTATGGCCAAGAAGCTATATATAAAAACATTTGGTTGTCAAATGAACGAGTATGACTCTGGGAAGATGGCTGATGTACTGGCTGATTCTTCCGGTTATGAACTGGTTGATTCCCCTGAGGAAGCTGATTTACTGTTGATGAATACTTGCTCGGTGCGCGACAAGGCTCAGGAAAAGTTATTTTCTGAATTAGGAAGATGGTACCCGTTTAAAAAGCATAACCCAGATGTTGTTATCGGAGTAGGTGGGTGCGTTGCAAGTCAAGAGGGAGAACAGATCTGGGATAGAGCTCCCTACGTCGATGTAGTTTTTGGGCCTCAAACACTTCATCGCTTACCTAATTTAATTAAAGTTGTGCAGGATGAAAAGAAACCCGTAATTGATGTCAGCTTTCCGGAAATAGAAAAATTCGATCATCTTCCACAATCAAAATTAGAGGGGCCTAGCGCCTTTGTTTCTATAATGGAGGGGTGCAGTAAATACTGTAGTTTTTGTGTCGTGCCTTATACTAGGGGAGAAGAATTTAGCAGACCATTTGACGACGTGATAGCAGAGATATACAACCTGGCGCGTAATAATGTTCGTGAGGTGGTTTTGTTAGGCCAAAATGTTAACGCTTATCGGGGTGTAACTCACGAAGATGAAATAGTTGACTTGGCTTCGCTTATTAGAATGGTGGCGGTGATCGATGGCATCGACAGGATACGATTCACTACATCTCATCCCCTAGAATTTAGCGATAGATTAATAGACGTTTACGGAGATACTCCAGAATTAGTGAACCAGCTTCATTTGCCGGTCCAAAGTGGTTCTGACCGCATACTGTCTAAAATGAAAAGGGGATATTTGGCGTTAGAATATAAAGCAATCATTAATAAGCTAAAAAAAGTACGTGCTGATATATCTATATCCTCAGATTTCATTATAGGTTTCCCTGGAGAAACAGATGAAGATTTTAACGCTACGATGCAGTTAATCGATGATGTGCAATTTGACCAGTCATTTAGTTTTATCTATAGCCCACGACCGGGAACACCTGCCGCGAGTCTGACTGATGGCGTTAGTATGATAGAGAAAAAACACCGATTGGCTATTCTTCAAAGGCGAATTCATGAGCTCACAGAACAAAAAAGTAAGGCCATGGTGGGTCAGAAGTATAAAATTTTAGTGACCGGACATTCAAAGAAAAGTCAGTTGCAACTATCTGGTAGAACTGAAAATCAAAGGGTCGTAAATTTTTCGGCAAGTCCAGATTTAATAGGCACTTTTGTCGAAGTCATAATAACCGAGGCTTTACCTAATTCGCTCAGGGGCGAATTAGTAGTTTAGGGGAGCTAACGAAGCATATGCGAGAGGAGATAAAGTTTGAGCCCCCGAATAATAATAGATTAGCAAATTTGTGCGGACAATTTGACGAAAATATAAAACTGCTAGAGAAACAGATTGGCGTCGAGGTGAAAAATCGGGGTAATTCCTTTGTTGTTCAGGGTCAAGATCAATCGGTGAAGTGCGCCACACAAGTGATAAATAGTTTGTACGCGATCACCGATACTGGACCGGTCTCTGCTAATGACGTGCATTTGGAAATTGGGAACGCGCGGGCTACGAGTAGGGGATATGGAAGAAAGCAACTGATAAGAGCAGGACGACTGCACATTAAACCTAGAGGGGAGAACCAGGATCGTTATGTGAAAGCTATAAAGGAGAATGAGATAAGCTTTGGAGTTGGGCCTGCTGGGACTGGTAAAACGTACCTTGCTGTCGCAGCTGCGGTTGAAGCTCTAGAAGATGACAAAGTTAATCGGATTTGTTTAGTAAGGCCTGCAGTAGAAGCCGGCGAAAGCCTTGGATTTTTGCCCGGCGATATGGCTCAGAAAGTTGATCCCTATTTACGGCCGCTGTATGACGCACTTTATGAGATGCTTGGAATAGAGAAGGTAATGAATTTGATAGAGCGTAATATTATTGAGATTGCTCCCTTAGCATTTATGAGGGGACGCACTTTAAACGATTCGTTTGTAATCCTTGATGAAGCGCAGAACACTACGAAAGAACAGATGAAAATGTTTTTAACTAGATTAGGCTTTGGCTCGCGTGCAGTGGTTACCGGTGACATTACCCAAATTGATTTGCCTAGTGGTAAGGTTTCTGGCCTCAAGGACGCTATCAATGTTCTCCGTCAAGTAGACGGAATAAATTTCACAGTTTTTGAATCCAAAGATGTTGTCAGGCATGCGTTAGTGGCGTCTATATTGGATGCCTATGCGTTGTCAAAGAATATTGATGCTGTGGCCCATGATTAGAGCTGAGAAGCCTCATTGAAGTATCAAAATGGCAAAATTCATATCGATCTCCAGATTGAGGTGGATAGTGTTACAGTCCCTGAAAAGAAGTTTTTTCAAACTGTAGCCGAGGAAACTTTGAAAGAATTCAAGAGCAACTTTAATTTGTTGATGCGGCTAGTGGAGGTTTCAGAATCGCGACTTTTAAATAATCGTTATCGGCAAAGTGATCGGCCGACTAATGTCTTGTCCTTTAGGTCATCCGGTATAGAAGAATTTCTTCCTAATTATATTGGCGATATAGTGATGTGTCCCGATGTTATTAAAGATGAAGCTGGCGAGCAAAAAAAGTCTTTGGATGCACATTGGGCGCATATGATCGTGCATGGTATTTTGCATTTAGTAGGATTTGATCATGGAACAGAGCATGAAGCCTTAATTATGGAAGAAAGAGAGCGACGGGTGTTGTCGGGGCTTCAAATTTCTGATCCTTATCTTTAAGGTGGTCACGAGTAGAATACTAGCGGATCTGCTGAATTGTGCTAGATTACGTTAGGGAGTTTAATTCAACTTGATGAAAAAAATAAATTTGTCCGAAGTTTCACGAAACCTTAGGTCCATTATGCGACTGGTTCCAAGCTATCTCAAGATGGAGAAACCTCCCAAGGAACTCCTGGTTGACAGTCTGCGTGAAGCCGAGTCGAACAGCGTAATTGAGCCTGATACCGTAGCCATGATGGAAGGGGCCTTATTGGTTTCTGATATGCGGGTTAGAGACATTATGATTCCTAGATCTGAAATAGTTTTCATTGAGGAGGATTCTAAACCAAGCAAAATTTTGTCAAAAATAATTGAAAGTGGGCATTCTAGATTCCCAGTCTTCGACGAGGAGCACGAACGAATAGTTGGAATATTGTTAGCTAAGGATTTGTTGTCACTCGCTATAGACAATGCGGATGATTTTTCTATACGCGAAATTATTCGTCCCGCGGCGTTTATTCCGGAAAGCAAAAGACTAAATGTTTTGTTGAGAGAATTTCGTTCTGGAAGAAACCATCTTGCGGTGGTTGTAGACGAGTATACTAGTATTTCGGGATTAGTCACTATAGAGGATGTTATTGAGCAGATCGTCGGAGAGATTGATGATGAGCACGATCTTTTAGAGGAGGACAACATTAGGAAGCATCGTGATAATCGTTACAGCGTTAAGGCTCGAACTGGACTAGACGAGTTCAATGAACATTTTGGAACAGACTGGAAGTCTGATGATTATGAGACTATTGGTGGTTTAGTTATAAGTCAGTTGGGCCACTTGCCAAGACAGGGTGAAGAGTTGGAATATATGGAATATAGTTTCCGTGTCCTTCGGGCAGACAGACGAAGAGTCAGGTTGGTACGAGTTATTCCTGCTGGTGACACTTTGCCGAATTAAGTGTCAGATACTTTATAAGACGTTTGATCATCAATTAGCTAATAATATGTTTAGACTACTTTGCTCTTTTCTTCTCGGATCTGTAGCAGTTTTAGGGTTCGCACCTTTTAGCTGGTGGTCTATCGTATTTTTTTCACTGGCAGGGTTTCTGCTACTAATATTATCAAGTTTTCATAAAAACATATTTTTATTGGGGTTGTTCTACGGATTAGGATATTTTGGTTTTGGCGTAGGATGGATTCAAGTGAGTGTCCACCAGTTTGGGATTCCGAGTTACTTTTTTTCTTACGGCGTTACTGCTCTATTAGTGATATTTTTATCCATTTATGTTGGCCTCTTTGCAGTTTTACTTAGACTACTTTTGAATAATGGTTTCCATTTAGCGATAGCTGGCCCTGTTTTATGGTTAGCTATTGAATATATTCGGGGCCACTTATTCACGGGGTTTCCTTGGTTGATGTTGGGTTATAGCCAGATAGACGGACCTCTTAGTAGCTACATCCCGATAATTGGCAGTCTGGGGTGTTCATTTCTGGTTGTGTTAGTGAGTTGTTTAGCTGTTACATGTGTAAGGGCGGAGAGATTGCCGTCTATCTATTGCTTGTGTGCGCTGGCAAGTGTTTTTTGCTTAGGACTATTGCTGCGTTTTTATGAGACGACAGAGTCTCGTGGCCTTCCCCTCGATGTAACTCTCGTTCAAGGAGCTATTCCTCAAGAAATTAAGTGGCATCCTGATATTCGACTGCCTTCGATTGAGAGGTATAAGAGCATAAGCGCCGACCATTGGGACTCCGATATTATTATTTGGCCAGAAACTGCTATTCCTGCTTTTCATAACGAGGTTACAGAAGAATTAAAGGAACTTGGTAGTCTTGCTTTTAAGACTGATACAAATTTTCTTCTCGGGATTCCTAGGATTAGTAACGAAAGCGGGCTGAAATATAACAGTATTGTATCGATCGGGGATGGAGAGCAAGTTTATGATAAGCGCCATTTAGTGCCCTTTGGTGAGTACTTTCCCGCGGTGCCTTACCTGAACTGGCTACTCGATTATCTAGATATCCCTATGTCCGAGTTCAGTAGCGGTAGTCCTTCCCAAGCTTTACTTGAGTTCCCTAGTTATAAGATTGCTGTGTCAATATGTTATGAATCGGTTTTTCCTGATCTCATTAATCGGAAAGCCGCCGAGAGTGATTTCTTGGTAAACTTGAGTAACGATGCTTGGTTTGGCGACAGTTTGGGCCCGCATCAGCATCTCCAAATTGCGAGGACACGCGCCCTCGAAACTGGTAGGTATTTAGTTCGAGCCACCAACAATGGATTGACTGCAATAATTAATCACAAAGGCGAAGTTTTAAAGCAAGCCGCCCAGTTTGTTCCAACTTATTTGCGAGGACTCGTACAACCTAAGACTGGGTTAACGTTATACGCTCGTTTTGCTGATCGTCCGTTGATATATTTTGCGGGCTTTTTATTTATGTTTAATTTCTTTTTCAAATCTAATGTAAGGTTTTATCGCTCGCGACGTTACCCATATAACTAATGCCAATCCACTTAACGCCCAAAAAAGTGCATAAAACGTGGAGGGATTTAATTCGGGTATATAAGGGGTGGCACTTAAAAGTTGCATTACGCCGTCAGATTCAAAATATTCTCGATTTTGGAACGGCCAAATTTTATAGAGCGACGCAGTCAAAAAACCACACATGACAAGCCTAAATGATAGATGGTGTTGATTAATTATCCACGAGAGCACTCGTGACATTGTTATGAGCCCTGTAAGAGCGCCCATAGAAAAAGGTATCAGCAAGTGTAAGTCAAAAGTACTCAGTGCATTTAGTATCGTAGCGTATTTTCCGATTATTAAAAGAATAAGAGAACCTGAAACCCCAGGCAAAACCATGGCGCTTGTGGCAAGTACGCCAGCCAGAAAGAGGGTGGCGGTATTGTCAGGTAGGTTGGTAGGGGCAACTGTTAAAACAAACATGCCGAAAGAAAGACCACCAAAAACTAAGCTTACTCGATAAAGCGTAGAAACATCAGTTGCATCTTTTAATAATATAATCGCCGACCCGAGGACTAAACCTGAGAACAGTGCGTAGATAGTCTCAGGATTCGTTATCAGTAGGCTAGGTAAAGAAATTATTTTCGTAAAAAAAACAATGGCGCATGCTACGCCAAAAATTAAAGGGATGAGGAAGTTAAAATGTGGCCGATTCTGGATTTCTCTAAGATTCAAGTTTAGGCACGATTTCAACCAAATCAGATCAAATGATTTAATTGCTTCAACAAATTGTTTATATATGCCAAGTACAAGTGCCATGGTCCCGCCAGATACACCAGGGACTATGTCAGCAGTTCCCATACAAAATCCCTTAAGGCTGGTACTGAGGTATTTAGATAGAATATTAATCATGAAATTTTTGGCTGTAGGAGTGAACGAAGTCGACTAGATACTTGACGTTTTCCGGGGGCACATCTGGCGTTATCCCATGACCTAAGTTGAAAATGTGGCCATTCCCTATTCCATAAGAGTCTAAAATATTTTTAGTTTCTTTTTCGATTATGGTTTTTGTAGTTAGCATTATCGCCGGATCTAAGTTTCCTTGGAGCGCAACTTTATGCCCTATTATTTGTTTAGCAACTTTTATGTCAGTCATCCAATCCAACCCAACACAAGTACTACCTATACGTGAAATTTTATCCAACCACATTCCTCCGCCTTTCGTAAATACTATGGTTGGAATTCCCGTTGGTTCGAGAGAACGTAAAATCTTTCCCATATAATTCAAAGATAAGTTTTCATAATTAGACTCTGACAATAATCCTCCCCAGGTATCAAATAACATGATTGCATCCGCTCCTGCTTCAATTTGCATCTTCAGGTAAGAAGTCACAGCGGCGGACAACTTTTGAAGAAGCAAATGTATTGAATCAGGTTCGCTATACGATAACTTTTTTACCTTAGCGAAGTCGCGGCTACTTCTACCTTCCACCATATACGCTGCTAAAGTCCATGGGCTGCCCGCAAATCCTATCAAAGGTGTGTCATTTAACTCCTTTTTCACCAGAGTTATCGCTTTAGCCACATAATTTAGCTTGTCATAAGGATTGGGTACATCGAGTTGTTTGATCTGATCTATATTTTTGATCGATTTATTAAATACGGGACCAACATTCTCAATCAGAGAAAGTTCCAAGCCCATAGCGTCTGGAATCGTGAGGATATCAGAAAAAATAATGGCCGCATCTAGGGCATAACGAGTTAGGGGCTGCAATGTCACCTCGCACGCGAGTTCGGGCGTTTTGCATAGTGCCAAAAAGTTTCCCGCTTTTTCCCTGGTCGCTCTGTATTCTGGCAGGTATCGCCCGGCTTGCCGCATGAGCCAGATAGGAGTTTTATCAACCGGCTGTCTTTTTAACGCGCGTAAAAATCGGTCTTTCATTGTTTATTTGGCTAGGCGGTCTGGTTTAGCTTTAAACCGGAGAAGGAAGCTCCGACGAACCCATGAGGAATTTATCTACAGCGTGTGCCGCAGAGCGACCCTCAGCAATTGCCCAGACTATAAGGGATTGGCCGTGTTGCATGTCTCCCGCAACAAATACTTTATTTATATTGGTTTTCCATTCCTTGTCTCTTTTCACATTGCCGCGCTCGGTTAACTCAATGCCTAGTTCAGAGATCACCCCTTTCTTTTCTGGGCCCGTAAATCCCATTGCAAGGAAAGCTAGATCACATGGGATTTCATACGCTGTTCCTTTCTTCTCCTTAAAACCTTCATTTGTTTTTTCTACTTCTATGAGCTCTATACCAGTTAATTGTCCTTTTTGATTACCGATAAAACGTTTTGTAGAAATAGAATATTTGCGTTCGCCACCTTCTTCGTGGGCAGATGCGACACGATAAATTTGTGGCCACTCCGGCCATGGATTTTTTTGATCTCTTTTTTGCGGCGGCATTGGCATTATCTCGAGGCTAGTTACCGACGTCGCACCTTGACGGTGCGCTGTTCCAAGACAGTCCGCACCAGTATCGCCACCACCGATTATCACTACATTCTTGTCTTTCGCGTCAATCTGCTTACTCTTCGTAACAGAGTCGCCTTCACATAGTTGGTTTTGGATCGGCAAATAGTCCATAGCGTAGTGAATGCCTGTAAGTTCTCTACCAGGGACTGGTAAGTCCCTCGAAATCGTTGAGCCACCGGTAAGTAAAATAGCATCAAAACTTGCTAGTAGATCTTTTACATCTACATTTACGCCAACATTGGCGTTAATTTTAAACTCCACACCTTCAGCCTGCATTTGGGTTATTCGCCGATCGATTAGATGTTTTTCCATTTTGAATTCCGGGATGCCGTATCTGAGTAGTCCGCCAATCCTGTCATTTCTTTCAAATACTGTGACGTTATGTCCTGCGCGACAAAGTTGCTGAGCGGCCGCTAGCCCGGCAGGACCTGAACCAACTATAGAGATATTTTTCCCAGTCAATACTTCCGGGATCTCCGGCTTGATCCAACCCTCATCAAATGCACGATTAATGATGGCGAGTTCAACACCTTTGATTGTCACGGGTTCATCATTAATTCCAAGAACGCATGACCCTTCGCATGGAGCTGGACACAGTGTTCCTGTAAATTCAGGGAAGTTATTAGTCGCGTGAAGTCTAATTATCGCTTGTTTCCATTGATCTTTATAAACCAGATCGTTCCATTCAGGGATGAGATTACCCAATGGACATCCTTCATGACAAAAAGGAATTCCACAATCCATACACCGGCTAGCCTGCTGGTTAAGCGCACTCCTTGAGTAGTCCGTCACTACCTGTTTGAAGTCCTTAAGACGCTCGTTTACCGGTCTATAAGGCTGATTTTGCCTCTTAGTTTCAATAAATCCAGTGACTTTACCCATTCATAGCCTCCAGAATTGCGTCTTCTTCAGATAATCCAGAATCTAGTGCGACTTCAATATTTTGGAGGACGCGTTTATAGTCTTTTGGCATGACTTTAATAAAATCATTCGTAGTAGAGGGCCAGGTTTTTAGCATACTGATAGCAACTGTACTACCGGTATGCTTGGCATGGTTATCAATTAAATTCTTTAACATATTTTGATCATCAATTTGGAGAGGTTCTAGCAGTATCATCTCCATATTACAGCGCGATTGGAATTTTTTATCAGGATCATATACGAATGCTACTCCTCCTGACATTCCAGCACCAAAATTCCTACCGGTCTCCCCTAGAATAGCGATAATCCCGCCTGTCATATATTCACATCCATGGTCTCCGATACCTTCAATAACCGCTTTAGCTCCGCTATTTCTGACAGCAAATCGCTCTCCTCCGATTCCTCTGAAATAAGCCTCTCCATCGGTTGCACCATAAAGCGCTACGTTACCTATAATAATATTTTCCTCAGCAATAAAAGTTGACTTTTTATCCGGATAAACCACTATTTTACCACCCGATAATCCTTTTCCTATGTAGTCATTAGAGTCTCCTTCAAGGTGCATAGAGACTCCTTTAGGCATAAATGCAGAAAAGCTTTGGCCTGCTGAACCTGTAAAATGCAATTTTATTGTGTCTTCAGGTAAGCCAGTTCCTCCATAACGTCGCGTGATTTCCGATCCAAGTAACGTACCCACTGTCCGATTAATATTGCGTATATCGAGGGAAATATTCACAGGGATTTGTTGTTCTATCGCTTTTTTGCATAAAGGAATGATTTTAGTTCTATCAAGCGACTTATCTAGGTTATGATCTTGAGAACAGGTATTTCTGAGGGGGCTACCGTTGTTTTCCACCCTATGAAGTATTGGTGAAAGATCGAGACCCTCTGCTTTCCAATGCTCGGTTACCATGACAGTATCGAGTAGGTCTGATCGGCCAACTAAATCTTCTACCCGCCTGATGCCAAGCGACGCCATGTATTCTCGCATTTCGGTTGCAATATAACGGAAAAAATTCTCTACAAATTCAGGTTTGCCCGAGAATTTCTTTCTGAGCTGGGGATCTTGAGTGGCGACTCCCACAGGACAAGTGTTAAGGTGACAAACTCTCATCATAACGCATCCCATAACCACCAACGGAGCGGTCGAGAAGCCGTATTCTTCGGCTCCTAGCATGGCTGCAATAATACAGTCGCGTCCAGTTTTCATTTGTCCATCTACTTGAACAACCACTCGATCACGCAAATTGTTCAAAATAAGAGTTTGCTGTGTCTCCGCGAGCCCTAGTTCCCAAGGTACTCCCGTGTGTTTTAGAGATGTCACAGGAGACGCCCCCGTCCCGCCATCGTAACCAGATATTAGTATGACATCCGAGAAAGCCTTTGCGACTCCTGCCGCAACTGTTCCTACTCCTACTTCGGAGACTAATTTAGTATGGATTCGTGCATTAGGGTTAGCATTCTTTAGGTCGTGTATTAATTGCGCTAAATCCTCTATCGAATAAATATCGTGGTGAGGAGGAGGTGATATTAGACCTACTCCTGGAGTAGAGTGGCGCACTTTGGCAATCCATGGGTATACTTTATGGCCTGGCAATTGACCACCTTCGCCTGGTTTCGCCCCTTGAGCCATTTTTATCTGGAGATCGTCAGCATTCACCAAATATTCGCTCGTCACTCCAAAGCGTCCGGACGCTATCTGTTTAATCGCACTTCTTTTAGAGTCTCCATTTTTATCAGCTGAGAATCTTTTTGGATCTTCGCCACCTTCTCCGGTGTTCGATCTTCCACCTACTCTATTTAAACCTATTGCAAGTGTTTCATGTGCCTCGCTACTGATTGATCCATATGACATTGCACCGCTGTGAAATCTTTTCATGATAGATTCTTCGGACTCTACTTCAGAAAGATCTATTGGTTCGACGCTCTTACGGAACTTGAAAAGACCGCGCAGAGTTGATCTGTTCTCGCTTTGATCGTCGACAGCACGAGTATATTCTTTGAAGATAGAGTATTGTCCTGAACGAGTAGAATGCTGCAGTTTGAAGACTGTTTCGGGATTGAATAAGTGGTGTTCGCCGTCCCGTCTCCATTGATACTCGCCACCAGATTCAAGTTCTAAGTTTTTTACGGTTCTGCTGGGCCAAGCTTTACTGTGGCGTAATTTTAGCTCATTCTCTATTACCTTTAAGTTAACACCGCTAATTTTTGACGAAGTACCGGGGAAATATTTTTCAACCAACTCATTATCTAGTCCGACGGCTTCAAATATTTGCGCCCCCTTGTAAGACTGTATAGTCGAAATCCCCATTTTAGACATTATTTTGATGAGTCCAGTGTTGATTGCTTTTATGTAGTTCTCAATCGCTGTTACATAGGGGTCACAATTAACATCATTAATACTGATAATATTGTCTGCCAGCATTGTTTCGATGCTATCCATCGCTAGGTAGGGATTAATTGCATCTGCTCCAAAACCTAAAAGCACCGCGAAGTGGTGGACCTCTCGGGGTTCTCCTGACTCTATCATGAGGCCTACCTTGGCCCGATTTCCAGTTTCAACTAAGTGCTGGTGTACTTTTGAGACGATTAAGGCTGAAGGAATTGCCGTTTTATTTTCTCCAACATTCCTGTCCGATAATATTATGTATCCGTACCCCTCCGCTGCGGCAGTATCAGCAGCCATTGCGATTTCATCAATCACTTTTTCGATGTTGCCGTCCAGTGAATATGTTATATCGATTTTTTTCGTTGAGAATCCTGCTGTAGAAACTTCGCTTAGCGTAGCTAACTCTTGATTTTTTAAAATTGGAGAGTCTAAGAAAAGCCGCGAGCAGTTGTTTTGGCTATAAGCCAGTAAATTATGTTCAGGCCCGACAAATAGCGATACTTGAGTAACTAGTTTCTCTCTTATGCCGTCGAGAGGTGGATTGGTTACTTGGGCGAATAATTGTTTAAAGTAGTCGTAAAGCAATCTAGGGCGATTCGACAATACAGCAAGCGCAGTATCAGTTCCCATTGAGCCGATCGCCTCACTACCATTTTCCGCCATAGGGCTAATAAGCATTCGGAGATCTTCCTGTGAGTAGCCGAAGCTTGCCTGATACTCAACTAAAGTTCGCGAAATAATTGAATCAGGTGCCTCAGCCTGAGGCAGGTCATCAAGATATATCTTGGAATCCTCAAGCCATTTTGCGTAAGGATATTGGTTAATATATCTCTCCTTAAGTTCAGCATCTTCTATTATTCGACCTTCTTTAGTATCGACAAGGAAAATGCGACCAGGCTGGAGTCGACCTTTATATTTTATATTTTCGGGCGGCACTTGAAGCACTCCCGCCTCTGAAGCCATTATTACGACATCATCATTTGTGACGTAGTAGCGGCTAGGCCGCAAGCCATTCCGATCTAATATTGCTCCTATTGATGAGCCATCAGTGAAAGAAATTGATGCAGGGCCATCCCATGCCTCCATCATACATGAATGGTATTCGTAGAATGCCTTGCGGTCTTTGTCCATGGCGTCATGCCCGCTCCAAGCTTCTGGCACCATCATCAAGATAGCTAAGGGGAGCGGCCGACCTGCCATGTGTAAGAATTCTAAGACTTGATCAAATGATGCAGTATCCGAATTTCCTTCCAGAACGATAGGGAAAAGTTTTCTAAGATCATCACCTAAAAGGCTCGATTCACACAGCGCTTCTCGCGCTTTCATCCAGTTACTATTACCCTTGACCGTATTGATTTCACCGTTGTGCGCGATAAACCTAAAAGGTTGAGCCAAAGGCCATGACGGAAACGTGTTAGTTGAGAACCGTTGGTGGACAAGTGCTAGTGCGGTTTTTATTCTAGGATCTCTTAGATCAGGGAACACTAACTCGAGTTGATCTCCAATTAGCATCCCTTTGTAAACCAGTGTTTTGCAAGATAGACTCGGCAGATAAAAAGAGCTCTTTTGAGAGAGATTTCCACTCCAGATCACATGCTCCGCAGTCTTTCGAATGACATACAGTTTTCGTTCAAAATCCTCAATATTTCTACAAGCGGGGTCTTTGCCGATAAATATCTGTGTGAAATATGGACGAGACGAACGGGCGATATGACCGAGACAGGCGTCATCGGTAGGTACATTCCGCAGCCCCAGAAATTGCTGATTTTCACGTTTGATAATAGTTTTGATTTCTTCAAGGCATGCATCTCTCTCATCTGCTTCGTTGGGGAGAAATATAAAGCCTGTTCCGTAGTGACCTTCCGGCGGTAAATTTATATCTAAGAGACTCGCTTCTTGTCTAAGGAATTCGTCAGGGATCTGGATTAGTATACCTGCCCCATCGCCGGTGTTAGTTTCCGAACCTGTCGCGCCTCGATGTAACAAATTCTTAAGTACAGTCAGAGCTTGATTAACTATTTGGTTAGATTTTATTCCTTTTATATTGGCAACAAACCCAAGACCACAGGAGTCATGTTCATTGCTATCATCGTATAAGCCAACGCTTTGTGGGCGGCCGGTATGCGGGAATTTTGATTTAACATGGCTCATATTTTATTGACGAAATCTCCAACTTTTTCACCTGCTTACACCGCAGCAAATAACGCACGCTAGCCTTGGCCGGCGAAAGTTTTGAACAAAATTAAGGTTAATTAGTATTTTATTTTTGATAACCTAAACTGATCATTTCACAGGCGAATTCTACATAAATGAATTCGACCGAGTGAAACTTTGTATTTTCTTATTTTATAAGATCTAGCCCTTGATGTCATGTTGAGACATATATGTTACAAAAGTCATACGCATGAGAAGTTCACTTGTATCAGCGATCAGGAGTTTAATTAAAAAATAAATCTACGATTTTTGCATAAAATAGCGACAAATAGCGATTTTTCTCACCAATTTTAAGGATTATCGTAGTTTTTTAGAGTTGCTATTAACACTTTTTTCGGATATTCGTCGGTTATGAAGGCTTCGCCTAAATTTTTTAACAAAACTAGTCGGATGTTATTGTTAAGGTTTTTTTTATCCCTGCTCATTAGATCTAAAAAATCTTCCGGTTTCATCGCGTGGGGTGGTTCAGTCGGTAAGCTACATTTTTTTAATAATTTAACAACAGTTTCCAATTTACTGTTGTCCAGATAACCTATATGTAACGACATTTGAGCTGCCATAACCATTCCTGCAGCTATTGCCTCTCCGTGAAGCCAACGTCCATAGCCTTCAAACGCCTCGATAGCATGGCCAAAAGTATGTCCTAAATTGAGTATCGCTCGAACACCATTTTCGAGTTCATCTAACTCGACAATCTTAGCTTTAGTTAGGCAGGATACTTTTATGATGTAGTTGAGTGATTTTTTATCGCGCGACAAAATAGAAGAGACATTTTCATTTATCCACTTCAGGAAACTATATTCTTTTATCAGTCCGTATTTGATGACTTCAGCAACCCCTGCGTTAAAATCACGTGTGCTCAGCGTAGCAAGGGTCGCTGTATCGGCGATAACGGCTACCGGCTGATAAAATGCACCTATCATATTTTTCCCCAGAGAATGGTTCACAGCGGTTTTCCCGCCTACCGAGGAATCAACCTGTGATAGCAGAGTTGTAGGTACCTGTATGTATTTGACACCTCTTTGATACGAAGCCGCCACGAATCCTGCTATATCTCCCACGACCCCGCCCCCTAGAGCTATGATGGTGGCGCTTCGGTTAATTTTTTTTTGTAGCATGAAGGAAATAATTTGCTCAAAGTAAGCGAGGCTTTTCGATTCTTCGCCAGGAGGTATGATAAATTCGTAAGATTCTTTGCTACTGAGCTTTCTTTTTAATATCGATAAGTAAAGGTCTGCTACCGTAGAATCAGATATGATTACCACTTGTTTTGAAAGTGCGTAGGTACTGAGGATGTCGGTATCTTTAAGCAAATTATGCCCTATGTGTATTGGATACGTTTTAGTTCCCAGAGAGACATCAATTTTTTCCATCATGTTACTTCATCACTTATTATTTTTATGATACGTTTGATTGAAAAATCGTCAGTTTTAATTGTCAAATCAGCTACTTTAGAATAGATAGGTTTTCTCTCATTAACAATATTTCCCAATCTCTTCTCTCGGTCAGAAACATTAAGAAGTGGGCGAGAGGTATCTTCGCGAATTCTATTCATGAGAGTCTTGATACTACTACTGAGGTATACGACGAATCCCGAGGCGAGGGCTTTTTGATTTTCGGGGGCTAGTACTGAACCTCCACCAGTAGCTATCACTATCTTTTCGCGGGAAGTGAATTCTTTTATCACATCTATCTCCCGTTTTCGAAATCCTTCCTCCCCTTCTATGTCAAAAATCACGTCAATCTTAACTCCTGTGCGGTTTTCGATCTCAGCGTCGGTGTCAACGAAAGAATAATCTAGCGCGCGAGATAGCCTTGAACCAATACTTGTTTTTCCAGTACCCATTGGGCCTACGAGAAAAATACGACTTACTTTTAACATAGGGACTTTGCCAAATTTTTTTATGTTATTGTAACCAATGCCTTCGCATATGGTTGACTAGTCATTAATATGTACATATATCCTAATGATAGCAGCTTCGTTTAACTTCATGATCTAATAGATGAGACATAAATGAGTCCTCAATCACGCTGCAAAGGCAAAAAAATCGTTCAAGTGGCTGTTTTTGCCCCATTGCGTAGCACTTTCGATTATGTCTTTGATTCTGACGACGATCAAAATCTTGATATAAAAATAGGCACTCGAGTTAGGGTTTCTCTTAGAAACTCTAAGAGAATCGGTGTAGTTGTAAGTTTTAGTCGTTTTGATCCCTCTTGCAGGAGAAAACTAAAAAATATTTTAGAAGTAATTGATAATAAGCCTATTGTGTCGAGGAAAATGTTAGCTTTAGCCTCTTGGGCCGCATCCTATTACCATCATCCTCTCGGTGAAGTGATATCCTTAATGCTGCCTAGTAAGATGCGAAAGGGGGATAGGGTTCCGTTCTCAAAAAGCTATATTTGGAACGTCAGTCAAGCGGGTCGCGACGCCCTTGAGGCTAGGACTGTAAATGGAGCTAGGCAACTGGAGTTGCTGCAGTTATTAGCATCATCGCCTAATAATGTTTTAGAGACCTTTCAGTCGCTCACATTTGCTTGGCAGGCACCATTGAGAAAATTGGTGGATAAGGGTTGGGCTACTAAAAGTACAAGTAAAGCGAAGGATGGCGACGCGATAATCGTAAAATCCAAAGTTATTTTAAACTCGGAACAGATGAATGCGAAAAGTATTATTGAGCGGAATCTCGGGAAGTTTCGTTCCATTGTGCTTTATGGTGTGACTGGTAGTGGGAAAACAGAAGTCTATTTTGAGGTTATGCAGGCAGTAATTTTGTCAGGCAAACAGGTTTTATTTTTACTACCCGAAATCGCTTTGACTAAACATTTGATTTCTAGGTTTCGTGAGAGGTTTGGATGTCAGGTAGCTTTGTTGCATTCAGCGAGGAGTAATTCTGAGCGTATTAGTGCTTGGAAAGACTGTCTGAGTGGCAAAGTAAGCATCTTGCTCGGCACCCGGTCGGCAGTTTGGTTTGATTTACCGAACCTAGGTGTGATTATCGTTGATGAGGAGCACGACAGCGCCTATAAACAGTACGATGGATTTAAGTATTCCGCGCGTGATATAGCCATAGTTAGAGCTAAAAAAAATAGTATCCCGATTATTTTAGGATCTGCGACGCCCTCGTTTGAGACCTTAGCAAATATAAAGAGCGGGAAATACGACGTAATAAAGCTATTAGATCGGCCTAGCGCGTTAGTTGATACCAGTACAAAGATACTGGATGTTCGAGGATCATCACTGAAGAGTGGGTTGAGCAACATATTAATAGAGAGGATGCGACATCATTTAGATCTCGGTCAGCAGGTCGTACTTTTTTTAAATCGACGAGGATATGCGCCTTTACTAATTTGTAGAAATTGTGGAGACATTAGGAGGTGCTATAGATGTGACGCGTATTTGGTCTATTACAAAAGCCGAAAAATTTTAAGTTGCCACCATTGCGGCTACAAGATTTCTTTGGCGAAGATATCAGCCTGTTGCGAAGGTCAAAATATGGAACCTATCGGTTTAGGCACGGAGAGTATAGAGGAGGAGGTCAAGCAACAGTTTCCCAACAAGAATGTTGTGAGAGTTGACAGAGATTCGGTTAAGTCCGGCGATTCATTTGAAATAATCTTGCACAGTATAGAGGAAAAAAAAGTTGATATCGTGATTGGCACTCAAATGATATCGAAAGGCTTAGACTTTGAAAACGTGACTCTCGTTGGAGTAGTAGACGCGGATAGTAGGTTGTATTCCATAGATTTCCGAGCTGAAGAGAGGCTGGCACAATTATTGATACAGGTAACTGGACGAGCCGGGCGAGGCGGCAAGGCTGGAGAAATGGTATTACAAACACATCGTCCAGATAACCCAGTGTTGCGAAGAGTCATCGATGAAGGGTATGAGACCTATTCAAATTTAGCTTTGGCTGAGCGGGAATTAGCGCAGCTTCCACCTTACGTATCTATGGTGATCATCAGGGCAGAATCACAACAAGTATCTCGGCCAAAGTCTTTTCTCTTGGGCGTCAAAAAATTACTCGAGAAAGGTTCAGATGGAAAACTCAGGGTTACTGATCCAATTCCAGCTCTTATGGCCCAGCGCGCAGGACGGCATCGGTACCTTTTAGTAATTCGCGTGATGAAAAAATCGGACATACCCGATTGTATTGGATCTACCATACCAGATATCGAGGATCTTGCTAGAAAAATCAAGTTACGTTGGGCAATAGATGTAGACCCACATGATACTCTATAGAGACACACATAATGTGATAAACCTTTTCAGAAGAGATAGAATCTGTGACAAGTAATATCACTCGTGTGTAAATTTAGGTGTAAAATTTTGAAAAATATCCTCCGGGAACGAATTGACGAGGTTTTAGCAACTCTTAAAGCAGACAATGTTTTGCCGCAAGCTGTTTCAGCTAATTATCAGATAGATATACCGAAGAATATTGCTCATGGTGATTACAGTAGCAATATTGCTTTGTTGCTCGCCAAGCCCTGCTCTAAACCGCCTAGAGTGATCGCTGAGACTATGCGAGACATGCTGCTTAGGGATGCAACCTTCGAGGAAGTTGTCGTAGCCGGCCCAGGTTTCCTTAATTTCAAGATTTCGAGTCGGTCTTTATTCACAATCGTTGGTGAAATTCTCGTACGTAAAACTGACTTTGGTCGTTCAATGATCGGTGCGAGTAAAAAAGTGCAAATAGAATTTGTATCAGCAAATCCTACGGGACCACTTCATGTGGGCCATGGCCGAGGCGCTGCGTTAGGGTCAGCTCTATCTAGTATATACACTGCATGTGGTTTTGAAGTGGTCAAGGAGTATTATGTCAATGATGCTGGTAGGCAAATGGATATTTTGGCGGCAAGCGTGTATTTAAGAATGAAGGAGTCAACTGGAAGAAGCAGTAGTTACCCCAGTTTATGTTATCAGGGTGATTACGTAAGACAGATAGCCGAAAACTACCTTAAATCGAGCTCGCTTGCTGTTGAAATCGAGGAGCATGCTTTCGATAAAGTTGAGTTAAAGGGTGAAAGCGACTCGGATCTAGACAATTTGATTGGAGAGATAAAAGAAGTCCTAGGCCCAGAAACTTTTGCTCAGCTTAAAGCCCACGCTGCTAGGGTGATCACGGATAGTATTCGAGAGGACTTGGAGAATTTTCGAGTAGATTTTGAGGAGTGGTACTCCGAGCAAAAAATGCATGATTTTGGGGTGATTGACTCTGTTTTATCCAATTTAAATAGCAAAGGTCATACTTATGTCCGAGATAAAGCGACCTGGTTTCGCTCAGCGGCGCTTGGAGATGAGAAAGATCGTGTTCTTGTTCGAGAGAACGGAGCGAAAACATATTTTGCGGCTGATGTGGCTTATCATTCTGATAAATTTAGCAGGGGGTTTGCGCGATTAGTAAATATATGGGGTGCAGATCACCATGGTTATGTTGCAAGGGTAAGGGCTGCGCTCACCGCATTAGGATGTGGAGAGCAGCGACTCGAAATAATACTTGTCCAATTCGCCAGCTTAATTAAGAACAATGAGCCAGTGGCTATGTCGACTCGCTCTGGAGAATTCGTCACCCTTCGAGAGCTAGTCGATGAAGTAGGTGTGGATGCCGCAAGATTTTTCTATTTAATGAGGAGATCTGATCAGCACTTAGAGTTTGACTTAGACTTGGCGGTCTCAAAAAGTAATGAGAACCCAGTCTTTTATGTCCAATACGCGCACGCACGCATATGTAGCATTCTTGAATCATCTGAAGAATATGATTCGGCGATCTGGGAAGCGGAGCTTGGTGATCTCCTGTCTGAAACATCGGAAAGAAAAATCGCTGTGCTGCTTGCCAGATATCCTGAAGTAGTTATTTCCGCTATGAAAAGCAATGAGCCTCATCAGATAACTCAATATTTGAGAGAGGTGGCGCAGGAATTTCATTCTTACTATAACGGCCACAAAATATTAATAGAAGATATCAGACTACGGAGTGCAAGGCTAAGCTTAATCTGCTGTATTCGACAAGTTTTAGTTAATGGCCTTCAATTACTGGATATTTCTGCACCGCGCTCCATGTAGAGATATAGAAATGCGGCTAAAGGACTATAAAAAAAAATCTCCCAAGAGAGATATTGTAGAGCGCAATGTCAAACCTCGTTACTTCTTATTTGGCTTTACGTCTGGGATTTTATTATGTTCTGGGTTGATCTTTACAGACATCGGCGAAAGAGTTACTAATAATATCCGCGTACAAATGAAGAGTATTAAAGTATCGGATTTCACACCTGAGAATACGATTAAAGATATTTTTGGCGGTAGCAGTTTACCACCAGTCGAGTTTGATTTTTATGATCAGAAGCCGGTTGGTGAGGGCACTCTCCCCTCTGTTAAGGGTGCCGTTACTTTTCAGACCGGCTCATTTAAATTAAGAGAAGATGCTGAGCGAGTGCGGGCTGTGCTATCTGCGTCGGATATAGATTCTAGAATCGAAGTAGTCTCTTTAGAAAGTATTGGGTTATCGCACAGAGTTTTAGTAGGTCCGTTGGTAGGCGACGCATTAATTATTGATACCCGTATCAAAATTTTAGATGCGGGTATTGTCCCTTTAACCTTGAAGGCAGAACTAAGTCCTTGATACCTCTTTAGACGAACCTATTCCATACAACTAAGATTAATCACACAATTTCCTGCTTTAGTTGATCGATATTAGAGGTAAGTCTTTGGTTAAACAGCGAGGGCTTGTTTGACTTAGTAAAAAGTTTTCCGCAGGAAATTTTTTCGCAAAGGTATGTTTTTAAGTGTACTTCTGAACCCCGGACCCAGTTAGCCCAAGAAATCTTCTCGCCAATTAAATACTCTTGTTCGGTTTTGACTGCCTTAGACATTTCAAGGAAATCGTTGTAAGGCGCTGCCATTCCGCTTATGTCTGCTCCCCGTACAATCTCTTCTTCTAGATTTCTGCATTCCGCACTAATATGGGTCGCTTTTATCGCCATGGTCACTTTGGAGACATCCACCGGAGGCATACCACGCCCTAAAAGATATTCTTCCGCTAGAGCCGCAGAGTAAGATTCTTTGTCTGCATAGCCCA
>Ga0315330_10000558_pt1 | contig 23414 bp, 18 predicted proteins | sample M140m34915metaG_FD_203453 | JGI IMG/M metagenome (GOLD analysis project Ga0315330, IMG submission 203453) | Ammonia-oxidizing marine archaeal communities from Monterey Bay, California, United States - M1 40m 34915 | ecosystem: Environmental > Aquatic > Marine > Intertidal zone | place: USA...
TCCAAAACACAGAACATTCTCAACCGATTTCTGTACATCTTCTAACTTACGGCTTTTCACTCATAGTGAATCGCTAGATATGAAACTATGAGTAAACTCTGCATCGATTCGAGCCTTGTCCCTGCTCATATCAAAAGAGCCGTTCACCAACTCTGACAGCGTCTTGTGCAACTAGCTCCCTTAGTCATGGGCACAGCCTGTTGAGCGGCTTGATACAGAATCGCGCAGCCATTAACAAGCCGTGCAGAGCAAGCTATGTCCTTGATTGATTTGTTTGTTAGGTGCCGCTATCTGGGGTTTTTCTTAAGTTGGAAGCGGGGGCGCTCACTACTTGTTTGTGCGAAAAGCTATCTGATTGAGTTCACAGTTAAAATTGTTAGGGGCGGCAGGGAAAGCGAGCGCCACGGAACACATATCGGGCCGGCTCGGTTTTTCGCCAATAAAAAAGCCCCGACAAATTGCTTAATCGGGGCTCGTTAAACAGCAGTGTCCGCTTAGTTTTTGGACTTTGTGGCCTGTCTTTCCTTTTCTGCTTCAACCACGGCGTCAGACACTGACTGCGGGCATGGTAGGTAGTGGGAGAATTCCATTGAGAACTGACCGCGACCGGAAGTCATGGTTCGCAGGCTGCCAATATAGCCAAACATTTCCGCGAGCGGCACATCAGCCTTGATGCGGACGCCTGTCGGTCCAGCATCCTGGTCTTTGATCATGCCGCGGCGCCGGTTTAAATCACCAATCACATCACCCACGTGATCTTCCGGTGTGAAGACATCGACCTTCATGATTGGCTCGATGAGCTGGGGTGCAGCCTTCGGCATTGATTGTCGGTAAGCGCCACGTGCAGCAAGCTCGAAAGCGACCGCGGAGGAATCCACTGCGTGGAAGCCACCATCATAGAGTTCGATTTCAACGTCGAGTACCGGAAAGCCAGCAATTGGGCCTTGTTCCATCATGCCTTGGAATCCCTTCTCAATCGCTGGGAAGAATTCTTTTGGTACGTTGCCGCCCACCACGGTCGAGCCAAACACATAGCCACTACCAGGCTCACCGGGCTTAATGCGATAATCAATTTTACCGAACTGGCCCGAGCCACCAGATTGTTTCTTATGGGTGTAGGAGTCTTCGATTTCCTGGGTGATGGTTTCTCGGTAAGCCACCTGAGGTGCGCCTACATCAAGTTCGACACCGTAGGTACGCTTTAAGATATCAACTTTGATATCTAGGTGCAGTTCGCCCATTCCTTTGAGGATGGTTTCGCCAGAATCCTCATCGGTCTCAACCCTGAAAGAGGGGTCTTCTGCAACCATCTTGCCTATCGCGATGCTCATCTTCTCGACACTGCTCTTGTCTTTCGGTGATACCGCAATTGAGATAACCGGATCCGGGAATATCATGGGCTCCAGGGTACAAGCGTGGTCAGGGCTACACAGGGTGTGACCTGTTTGCACGACCTTCATACCAACGATGGCAAAGATATCACCGGCCTGCGCTCTATCAATTTCATTGCGGTCATCCGCATGCATTTCTACCATGCGGCCAACGCGCTCGGTTTTGCCTGTAAATGAGTTCAGGATAGTGTCGCCCTTATTCAATACACCGGAATACACGCGAACGAAAGTCAGGGCTCCAAAGCGGTCATCCATGATCTTGAAAGCCAAGGCACGGAATGGCTCGTTTTCATCAACCAGGGCAACTTCACCGTTGGGCTCACCGGCCTCATCGGTTAATGGCTGTGGATCAACTTCAGTAGGGTTCGGCAGGAAATCCACAACCGCATCTAGCACCAGTTGAATACCCTTGTCCTTGAACGCCGAACCACAATAAGTAGGGAAGAAATCCAGGGCAATCGTACCCTTGCGGATGCAGCGCTTGATGTCATCGACAGAGGGCTCTTCACCTTCCAGATAGGATTCCATCAAGTCATCATCTTGTTCCACAGCCATTTCAATCAGCTTCTCACGGTATTCCTCGACTTGGTCAACCATGTCCTCAGGCACATCGCGGAGCTCGAATTTTTCAGGATTGCCTGGATCAGGCCAGATGTGAGCCTTGCGGGTCAGCAAATCCACTACGCCGATAAAGTCATCTTCAGTGCCGATAGGCAGTACCATCACCAGAGGATTCGCGCCAAGCACGCTCTCAACCTGACCAACAACTCGGAGAAAGTCAGCGCCTACACGGTCCAGCTTATTGACGAAAATGATGCGCGAGACTTCTGATTCGTTGGCGTAACGCCAGTTGGTTTCTGACTGGGGCTCAACACCGCCAGAGCCACAGAAAACCCCGACCCCGCCATCCAGTACTTTTAGCGAGCGATACACCTCAACGGTGAAATCAACGTGACCCGGAGTATCAATGATATTCAGGCGGTGATCGTTCCAGAAGCAGGTAGTCGCAGCAGACTGAATCGTGATGCCGCGCTCTTTTTCCTGATCCATAAAATCCGTGGTTGCAGCACCATCATGCACTTCGCCAGTCTTGTGAATCTTACCGGTCAGTTTCAAGATGCGCTCAGTGGTGGTGGTTTTACCGGCGTCAACGTGGGCGAAAATACCTATATTTCTGTAAAGTGATAAATCAGTCATTGTGCTGCTCAAAGGTTAGCTATCGGGTTACGTAAAAAAACGGTGCCGTATCATACTAGATTTCACCTTGAAGCGAGAGAGAATAATCGAGAAAGGGCTGAGAAACGATCAAGAATTCGCTTGATTTGCCACAAAACTGGGCTCACCGGATGCTTAGGGCCTGAAAATAGGTCGCTAAACGACAAACCCCCGCGCCCCTGACCTAATTAACAGCCACAAAAAAGCCGGGCGAAGCCCGGCTTTTCATATTGTATCTTCTTAAAAGCGGGGGCAGATTTAGTCGTCGCCGCCCTGATTGGTGAACTTGTAATTCACCACTCCGAAGAACATCTCATCCCAACTTTCGTTACCCCAGGGCACGGTGCGTTCTGGGTCAGGATTGGCTGGGTTCTGGTCAGAGTTATCGAAGGCGCCCACCACACGTATCTCCGTCCCTGCTGGCACCAGCTTGGGCTCGTGATACTGGTAAGAAAGCTGCCAGTTGTAGTTGTACTTGGCAACGTTAATCAACTCTTCAGTCGTGCCGTCCGGATAGTCGGCGTAGAAGCGCATGTACTTGCCGCGGAAGTGCATGTGGGGCGTGAAGCTGTGCAAATGCGCCTCGCGATCTATTGAGATGGTCTGAACCTGCTCAAAGGCGGAATCGTTCGGCGGGATATCAGTCCAGTTAAACGGGAAGATACAGGCGCACTGACCCGACATTCTCTCCGCAGGCGGCTCATCCTCTGGGTAGAACCACACACCCACTTGGCTGTTGTCAGTGGTTTCCTTACCGTAAGGGGTATAGTGCATATTCAGATGCAGTACGGAGCCCGCCTTAATCAGGCCTCCGGTATCGGCTGGATTCATCTCCTGGACGAAGCCGGGGATGTAGGCGGCGATATTGGCCTTGTCTGGGTTACCCGGTCCTCTCAGGAAGCCACGACGACGCTCTTCATCCGGGAAGTCTAGGCGGTTAACCGTATGGTGCAATGCCGCGCGGTCTCCAGCGATTATCTGGCTACCTTTCATCCAGCGATCTTCAGGCATATCAAAAGCTACTTCGACATTAACAAAGACACCATTACCAGTTGCAGGGACCGTCGTGGCTGGAATATCTAGGATCATGTCTGGCTCACCATATGCCCACTTGGTCTCTGGCCAAGTCAGCTGGGTCAGCGGATCTTCGTCGCCATCTTTAGGCGCACCGGCTTCAGCCCAGGCTATGATGTTGCGGACGTCCTGCTCTTCGATGAGTCGGTCATTCATGAACTCGCCGATGTGACCATCGATAGCGCCTGGCGGCATACGCTTGGTCATCAGGACCTCGCGTATCATGGGAGACCAGCCCTGGACCATGGCGTGGCTGTCCATGGCGAAAGGCGCAACCCCACCTTCGCGGTGGCAAGCCGCACACTGCTCGGCCAGCACTGGCGCAATGTCAGCAACGTAAGAAGGCACAGGCGTCTTTTCGTAAACGATCTGCGCACCAGCGACCGCAATTTCTGGGGTGCTCACGTCGTCACCAGCCAGAATCTCAGTCAAGGCTGCTTTAGCCCCCTCGACGCTACCGCGGTATTGCACGGTGAAGCGGTTCGGGTCGAAGATCAACACCTGACCAGTATGGGATATCCCCATCGCCTCGGAGATAACGCGATGGTCATCCATTAAAACTGGGATATCGACTCCATATTGGGCGACTTCAGCCGCAACGGCTTCCCGATTCTCGAGACCCATCGCATTGATCATCAGGAATTCCACACCCTTGGCGTCATATTTTGCCTTCAGTGCAGTGAAGGCAGGCAAAGCAGCTTCCGTTGCATCGCTATCAACCGCCTGGACGAGGAAAGCAACGGCTTCATGGTCATCCAGGTAGCTCATGCTGTGGTGATAACCAACTTGGTCAATCAGCGCAAAGTCGCCAACCCGTTCTTGCGCTGCGGCCAGTACCGGTAACATTGCAGCAGCGATAAGCGCATATTTCATTTTGCTCGGCGTTTTCACTTATTTCTCCTCAAACAGTCCCAAGGGATTCGATCGATTTACTAGCCGACATTGGGTGTCGGCGATGTCGCAATTAAGCTTGGATCGATTATTACCCGCGTTCTCTAAGCTTAATTTAAACGATGGACATTAATTGCTACGACGTGTCGCGTCAATTGGATTCACTTCGACCCACCCCGAAATTAGCACGCTTGGCAGCTAATTAATGGCCACCCTCTGAACATCAAGGTAGGCGGATCAGCTCCAGCAACTTGGGGTAGAGAGTGGGATTGGCGATCAGCAGGTTCTTATTATAGAACTGCGGATCTATGTCAGCAGGCACTGGGCCGAAGTGCCCACACTGCGCACCGGCCTCTTTGGCAATCAGACGGGCGGCCGCAAAGTCCCATAAACTCAGGCTTTCATAGTAACCATCGAGACGGCCGGCAGCGAGCCAGCAGATATCCAGGGCCGCGGAACCAAGGCGACGAATATCCGCACAGTTATGAAGGATATTACGCACGCGTTCCACCATCTCGTCTATTCCTTCCTTGATGTAAGGGAATCCGGTGGCAATGATGGTGCGGGAAAGTTCAGCTTCCTGTGCCACCTTAATGGTCTCACCATTGAGAGTGGCGCCTTTGCCTAGCTCAGCGCAAAACATCTCGTCGGTGAATGGGTTGAATACCACGCCAAGGCTAATCTGGGCATCGACACAATACGCAATTGAAACTGCAGACTGGATATGACCGTGGGCGTAATTTACCGTACCGTCTATGGGGTCAACGATCCACACCGGCACATCAGATTCCCATACCCGCTGCAGGTCAGGAGATGACTCTTCTGAAAGGATACGGTGAGTCGGAAATCGCTGCTCGATGCGCGCGCAGATATGCTGGTCTGCCATGATGTCAGCATTGGTGACCAACTCGTTGCCTCCTTTATAGTCATGGGTCAGGTCGGCCCGCTCCCGCTCTCGCGCGATCAGACTGCCCGCTTCCCGCGCTACCGACTGGGTAAATTCCATTAGATCTGTCATTGCCGTTCCCGATTTATACAAAAGGATGATGCGATACGAGAGGTGTCACGCTGTTGGTGGTGATGCCGATAAGTGTCTAAATATGCCAGCTCTCAACCGCGCGTTAAAATATGGTGTTTTCGCCACAATTGCCACCCTGATCAACCTGTCTACACAGGAACTTGTCACCAGGGTCTTCAGCGGCGCCTTCGACATCTATATTGCCTTGCTGCTGGGCACAGTCACTGGTCTGGTGAGCAAGTACATCCTCGACAGGCGCTATATCTTCGCCTACACCACCGACTCTCAATTGCATAACTTGAACAAGTTTGTCGCTTATACGCTCACTGGCAGTTTTACCACTGCGTTGTTTTGGGGGCTAGAGCTTGGCTTTGAGCACTGGTTCGGTGGCAATATTGCGCGCTATACCGGCGCCGTTATCGGACTGACCATCGGTTATGTTGTAAAGTATCAGCTGGATAAAAATCTGGTGTTTGTTGGCGCGGCTGATTCGTCAAGCCTGAACCCGGGCAGCGCAACATCAAAAACCTGACCCAGTGCTGAAGGGCCAGCAAACGAAACGCAATTACATTCACCAAGAGCGCAGAGTTATCTAATGCTTCTTACCGGCTGGGGTCGCTACCCATCGATCACTTCGCAAGTGACTGCTCCAGGCAACGTCGATGCCCTGACTCAGGAACTGTCCGCATATGCAAGCGCGACGCGGCTCATCCCTCGGGGGGCGGGCCGCAGCTATGGGGACAGCGCACTGGCCGAGCAGGTGATTAGTAGCCGCTTCCTTGATAACTTCATTGCGCTCGATGCTGAGAACTTGCGCATCAGTTGCGGGGCCGGGGTAACCCTCGCAGAAGTTTTGAGGCTGTGCGTACCGCGGGGACTGTTCCCACCGGTATTGCCGGGAACAAAATATGTCAGCGTGGGTGGCGCAATAGCTGCCGACATCCACGGCAAGAATCATCATGTTGACGGCACATTCTGTGATCACGTTGAATCCATTTCGCTGGCACTGGCCAGCGGCGAGCTAGCGCACTGTTCTCGAACCGAGCATAGTGACCTGTTTCATGCCACCTGCGGCGGTATGGGACTCACCGGAGTAATCATCGAGGCCAGACTAAGGCTGGAAACGATTTCAAGTGTCTCAATTACCACTGAAGCAAACGCTACTGCCAATCTCAAGGAAAGCCTTACACTGCTGAACGAACACAATGAAAAGAAATACGTGGTGGCCTGGGTCGATTGTCTGGCGCGGGGCGCCGCACTGGGTCGCGGCATCATTCACTGCGGCCATCACAGCAATGCTGGCAAGCTTCAGCATCGGGAAAGCAGCAGCATTGGCGTACCGTTCACCACACCGGGTTTCCTGCTCAACCGCGCCACAATGGCTACCTTTAACAGCCTCTACTTCAAGCGTCACTCGCGGGCAGCAGGTGCGCGGCAGCAGCACTACGACAGTTTCTTCTTCCCATTAGACAGCATCCGCAACTGGAACCGGCTCTACGGCAGCAGGGGCTTCCTGCAATACCAGTTCGTGGTACCGGACGAATCTGCTGAAAGATGCTTGACGGAGATACTCGGGGCCGTCAGCAGTGCTGGCAAGGGTTCCTTCCTCGCCGTGCTGAAACGTTTCGGCGCAGCCAACCAGAACCTGTTGTCTTTCCCGCGAGCAGGGCTCACCCTGACCCTGGACTTCAAGTTTGAGCCCAGCTTACTTTCGCTGCTGGATGAGCTTGATGCCATGGTGTTGGCACATGGCGGTCGCATATACCTCGCTAAAGATGCGCGTATGAGTGAAGCAGTATTCAAACAAGGCTATCCCAATTGGGAGGCGTTTAAAGCCATCAAGGACCGTGTAGATCCGGACGGCCTGTTTGCTTCGATGCAATCGAATCGACTTGGGTTAAGCGGTGCCGACATGGGATCATCAACAGCATGAACATCCTCATCATCGGCGCCAACTCTGCGATTGCCAATGCCGTGGCCCGCCGCTATGCCGCTCGCCACTGCGGCCTGTTCCTGGTGGCGCGTAACGAATCCCGCCTGCAGGCTCAGCAGCAGGACCTCGAAGTGCGTGGCGCTAAACGGGTTGCAATTCATGTCCTGGATGTACTGGAGCACAAGCAGCACCCAGAGGCGATTAGGGCCGCACTAGCTTTTTTCGATGGTGCGGATATTGATATCGCCTTTATCAGTCATGGCTCGTTGCCAGATCAGGACGCCGCCGAGACAGACTTCGAATTGGCGAAGCGCGAGATCGATGTGAACGGCCTGAGCGTGATCTCCCTGCTAACTCAACTCATTCCCCCATTCAAAGAACAGGGTCGAGGCATACTGGCGGTAGTGACTTCAGTGGCAGGTGATCGTGGACGCCAGCCAAATTTCATCTATGGTGCAGCTAAGTCCCTGGTGTCCACCTATCTGCAAGGCTTACGCGGCAAACTGCAGCCACACGGGGTGCATGTCACCGATATTCGGCCAGGCCTAGTGGATTCACCAATGACGGCGCAGTTCGAGAAAGGCCTACTGTGGTCAACGCCAGAATTGGTCGCGGCCAACATTGAGAAAGCTATCGATGGCAATCGGCACACAGTCTATGTGCCGGGGTATTGGCGCATGATCATGGCCATCGTGTGTTCAATTCCTGAGGTGGTCTTTAAAAGACTGAAGCTATAAATCTTGGCTGCTTCTCCTGCTCAGCCCCAATCGATTCTGCCACTCTATGTGGATCTTGATGGCACCCTGATAAAAACCGATTTGCTGCTGGAATCGCTGTTTCTGCTGCTGAAGGAAAATCCACTCTATATTTTAGTTCTGCCAATCTGGTTACTGGATGGGCGCGCGGAGTTGAAGGCGAAAGTTGCAGCGCGAGTTTCTGTGAATTATGAGCTGCTGCCATTGAATACTGAATTTCTGAGTTTCCTCCGCAGCGAAAAAGCCAAAGGGCGGCATCTTGTCCTGATTACTGCATCCAATGAAAGCGCAGTAGCCGCATTTGCACAAAGCCTCAATCTCTTTGACGAGGTTGTGGGCAGCGACGCTCACACTAACTTGAAATCCAAGGCCAAATTGCAGCGCATCAACGAGATGAATACCAATGCGCCGTTTGCTTACGCGGGCAATGCTGCTGCTGACCTTCCAATCTGGCAGCAGGCCCAGGAACTAATTAGGGTGAACTGCAGCAAAAGCCTTGGACAAAAGCTGGCGACTGCTGACAAGCCGCTCCGAGACTTCGATACGCCAGGTTCACGCTGGCCAAGACTGTGGCAGGCGATGCGACCGCACCAGTGGTTGAAGAATGGCCTGTTGTTCATCCCACTGGTACTGGCACATGAGCTGGATGACATGCATGCCCTGCAGCATGCCATCATTGCCATTCTGTGTTTCTGTCTGCTGGCCTCCAGCATCTATTTATTAAACGACCTATTAGATTTGGAAGCAGATCGCCGTCATGCCAGCAAACGCTCGCGACCCTTAGCAGCAGGCGAGCTACCGATCCAACACGGCGCTGTCGCCGCGATAGTTTTGTTTGTCGCAGCACTGCTGTTGGCGCACCTGCAGCCTCTTGCCTTCGTCGAGGCACTGGGCGCTTACTGGTTGCTCACCCTGTTTTACAGCTTTCTGCTGAAACGAATCTTTCTTTTAGATCTGTTCAGCCTCGCCTCACTTTACACCTTACGCTTGATCGCTGGAGCCGGCGCAGCAGGAGTGATTGCATCTCCCTGGCTACTGGTCTTCTCCATGGCTTTGTTCTTTGGACTCGGAGCGGTCAAACGTGTGACGGAATTGGTTAACAGGGGCAACCGAGAGACAAACGAGGGTAATCAAGCAGCCAGCTTGACTTTGCCTGGGCGCGCTTACACGCGCCAGCATCTTTCTCTACTCACCCTGATGGGCACTTCCGCAAGCACCACCGCAGTGTTGGTGTTTCTGCTCTACATCTATGCTGAGGAAACCGTGGCTCTGTATAGCTCGCCTCTCAGCCTCTGGCCAATTGTGGGTTTGCTGGGACTAATACTGTTTCGAGTCTGGCGCTTTGCGATCATCGGGAAGCTTCAGGACGACCCGGTACTGTTTGCCATCAGCGATCGCCCCAGTCAGATAGCCACGGCATTGATGTTTTTGGTGTTGTGGCTGGCCATCTGAAAATCGACCACCAACAACTCCAATATTTGCGGCAGGATTCAGCCAGTCGTTAACTCCATTTATTTTCGTAATTTATAACTAGACAATCATACTCAGAATGCCATGATGAAAACGTAGATGGTTTTCAATAAAGCTCGAAATAAAAAAATAACTGTGGTCATAACCATCGCGCTGATTGAACCCCAATGGCATACCAGCGGCGGTGCAGGCTTCGACCAGTAATTCCGGCTTGAGCTGATCTTTCAGAAAATCATCTGCCGAGCCCTGATCTACCAGCATGGGTATGAGTCGGGTGGCATTCTTAACCAAGTTAACCGCATCGTAATGCTGCCAGGCATCTTGGTCTTCACCCAGGTAATTCTTTAGCGCCTTGTTTCCCCAAGCACAATTAACTGGCGAGCAGATAGGTGCAAAGGCAGAAACGCTGTGATACTTATCAGGGTTTTTCAGGGCGATGGTGAGCGCACCATGTCCACCCATGGAATGACCGAAGATGCTCTGCTTATTCAGATCCACAGGAAAATGGCGCTGCAGCAACTCAGGCAGCTCTTCAACCACGTAGCTGTACATATTGTAATGTTTATTCCAGATTTTCTCAGTGGCGTCTACATAAAAGCCCGCTCCGAGGCCAAGGTCATAGGCACCTTCGGGGTCATCCGGCACACCTTCGCCACGCGGACTGGTATCAGGTGCCACAACGATCAACCCAAGCTCAGAGGCCAGGCGCTGAAACCCCGCCTTCTGCACAAAGTTTTCATCGGTGCAGGTCAAGCCTGATAGCCAGTACAACACCGGCAGCTGTAAATCTGCTCCCATGGCCAATTGTTCCGGTAAGAAAACAGAAAAAGTCATTTCACAGATGCAGGTGGTAGAGAAGTGCTTATAGCGCGACTGAGTGCCGCCAAAGCATTTGATGCTGGAAATTTGTTCGAAAGCCAAACCAATTCCTTACAGTCTTGTTCCTGTTGATGTCACTGAATTGTAGACAGCTTGGAACGGAAAGACTAAAGGAATCGGCAGGTTTCAGAGCTAAGCAAATCGTGTTTACCAGTTCCTGCGGTAGCGGCCGCGGTAGTCACCGCGCTGCCGTCGGTCAATCCGGTCTCGCTGTCGCCGGTCAAAGCTCCCGCCCGGATTGCCACGATTACGATCCTGGAAGTTGCGATCCGGCAGACGGCGCTTAAAGTCACGTCCTCGAAATGGGTTGTGTCGATCCTGTCGAAATCCGCGATCAACACCCCGGTTGTTAACCCCGAATCCTATGCCTGCGCCTGCAAAGTCACGATTCCAATCGTAAATATTCCAGGTAAAGCGCTGACCGCGGTTGTTAATGACCCGGGGCTTGCGGTAGCTGCCACCGATCTCAACAGCACCACCTAGCGGCTGATCCCAGTCGCGTCCATTCCAGCGATAGATCGCAAAACCACCACTCTCGCGCTTACTGCCCAGCATCCAGCCTTCTGCCACAGCGATAGATGAACCGAGCACCCGATAACCGCCGCGGTAAATCGCGTAGCCATCACGGTGGCGCTCGCCCAGTCGCCAGGCGCCGCTGTTGCCGCTATCACAGAAGCTACGGTCATTGGTCTGAGCCGGAGCCGGGATTAAGGCGAGGATTATTACTGCGCTTGCCAGTTGTCCGTACAGTGTCGCTTTCATGGTGGTTTTATCCTTACAGTTTGCACTGTGGGAGAAAGTATCGCCCGAAAAAGCTGAACGTAGGGTGAATTGGGGAAGCGATTTATTTTGTTGGATTAGTCCTTTGGAAGGCTAGGAAAGTGCGGCCAACAATCCAGCAGCAGCAGCTGTATCGACGTACTCCCGCAGCTGCACAATCTTGCCATCTTCCACATCGGCCACCACACAAGCCATGAAATGCAATTCACTGCCATCTGCCAGGGTACCCTTAATCGCATGCTCTTCGACGAAACCATTGCCAGTGTCGCTGCGAATTGCATCTTCATAGCGAAAATCTGATACCACCGCGGTGACCGCCTGAGAGAATTGAATCAGGGTTTCCAGGCCGAATTCGTTGTTCAGATTCTGGCGGGCTTTGAATGTTGGTGCGCACAGATGTCGGACCGTATCCATGTCTCCACTGGCAAAAGCTGCAAACAGTGCGCCGGCAATTTGTTCATTATTCATTTACACATCCTTCCATATTGATATTCATGGCAGCTGAAACTGTCAGCTCACGGTTAACTCTTCAGCAGGAAAGCATCTTCACTTGGGTCCCACTTACTGGGTTTATTGATGCGGGTAACCTTCATCGGCTTGAGAATTTTTGGCGCAAGCACCGACTCAAACTCTTCTACAGCGTCAAACTCGGGGTCCAGCCACTTGTTGATTAACTCCTTGTCTTCAAAATCCAGAATTAGCGGCATGGATTTTGGATGAATGTTGTCCCATTGTGGCGACAGGGGTGGCAGGGTAATGATGGACGCAGAGTACACCAGCTCACCGGTTTCATGTTTAATATGCGCCTTGTAGAGGCCACCGAAAGCAATCGCCGAATTTTCCAACTCAATGATATGATAAGTTTTTTTATCACCCAAACCTTCAACAAAAGCGCTGGCCGGAATGATACAGCGGGACTCACGGAAAGGCTTGTAGGAGATGCCGCGCTTGTTATCCAGTTTGTCTGAGCGCGAGTTAAAGCTGGCGTACTTGTAGTTGGGTGTCAGCGTGTCGTGATCCAGAAACAACCACCAGGTCGCCTCCGATACTTTCCTTTTACCCTCGCTATCGCGAATGATTGCGATGCGGCCACCCGGAGCAATGTCATGACTGGTATGACTCGCCTGCAGGCTGATGCCCAGAGACTCGCATAGCCACTGCACTTCGGGGCTGTCGATCAGATTGAAGCGTCCGCACATTGCTTTTCCGCTTGGGGGAATAGTAAAGTCCAAGTGTTCCTCACCGGACTCATCCCAAGAGTTTGCTTTATACAAAAACAACAAGGGAATCGCCATGAAAAACGCAATCCAACGCACCCAAACCCTCATGTCGCATGTCCTCGCGGCTGGGATGCTGCTGTCTGCTTCTGTGTCAGCGCAAGGGTCACCTGAACAAACTTCTCGCTGTGAAGACCTGCTGGATCTGCGCAATCTTACTCTGACCCGCGCCGAAATCGCGGAAAACCCTGAGGACGGTTCTGACTATTGCTACGTGCGCGGCATCATCAGCCCCGCAATTCACTTTCATGCGCAGCTGCCCCTGCCTGCAAACTGGAATGGCCGCTTCCTGCAGTGGGGCGATGGCGGCAAGGACGGCGACCTCGATTTCGCCAACCATCGGGTGGCCGAGGGCTATGCCGTAACCAACAGCAACATGGGACATGACAACGGCGTTGAGCCAGGGGCTTCCTTTGCATTCAACAATCGGCAGGCCGAAATCGATTTTGGCTACCGTGCCGTGCACCTGACCGTGGTCGCAGGCAAACGCCTGGTGCGGGAGTACTATGGCGACACCGCCGAATATTCCTACTTCGAGGGTTGTTCTCAGGGAGGGCGACAAGCTTTCATGTCAGCACAGCGCTACCCACAGGATTTCGATGGCATCATCGCTGGCGCACCGGCATTCAACTACCAGGGTCTCAATGCTGCCGGCACCTGGAATCTGCAGCGAGTGTTCCGCGACAACCTTGTCGGCAACCTCGCGGTGGACACCGATGGCGATGGCAGCTACGACAGTCTTGGCCTGGTTAATGTTTTGCACGAGAAAGTGCTGGAGAAATGTGACGCCAACGATGGCGTGCAGGATGGAGTAATTAATGACCCGTTGAGCTGCGACTTCAATCCAGCGGTGGATCTCTCAGACGCCATGTGCCCATCCGGCTCCAGCACCGACAGCTGCTTTACTACGGCGCAATTGCAGACCATTAATCATCTCTACAACGGCCCCAGTGATGACTCCGGGCGCGCTGTTTATCCAGGCAAGATGTTCGGCTCCGAAACCCGCTGGCCCGGCTATTACATCCCCTGGGAAGGCAACAACATGGGACCATCCAAGCTTATGGGTGTTGCCGGTGATCACATGAACTACCTTTTCTATGAAGAAGATCCAGGTGTCACAGTTCCCGATGTGCGCGATCTGAATTACCAGGCCAAAACTACAGGCGTCATGCCGGAATTTCACTGGATCGACTGGAACATCAATGATTTCTTTTCCGGTAAAGGCGATCTAATGAAGTCAATCACCGACGCTAACGATCCTGACCTGTCGCGTTACCTGGTTGATGCGGGTGGCAAAATGTTGATCTACCACGGCTTGGTGGACACCCTGATTATCGCCACTGATACCATCAACTATTACAACGAAATGGTAAATCAGACATTTGCTGGCAGTATGGCCGAGGCGCAAGATCACGCCCGTATGTTTCTAGCTCCCGGCATGGGTCACTGTCGTGGCGGTCCTGGCCCCGACACTTGGGATAAGCTGGTACCGCTGGTGGAATGGGTCGAGAACGGCAATGCACCTGACAGCGTAATCGCCACCCACAGCACTGCGGGTGAGGTAGACAACGAGAGACCGCTTTGTGTCTATCCCCAGCAGGCACGCTATGTCGGGCCAGCAGGTGGTGCCGATGATACCGCCAACTGGCAGGCTGCAAATTTTCAGTGTCAGTAGCCAATAATGCCTAAACTGAGCTCAAGCATTTCGTCTGTAGCGGACCCTTAGTAAACCTGAGCACTACTTTGCCATTAGCGCACAATTAGGCTATTTGATCAGGTGAGTAATCCGATATTGTGCCAGACACAAGGGGGAAGAGTGGGTCGAACTGTGAATAATTATGGAATACTGTTAGCTTTCTATTTGAGAGAGTCCGTATAACAAGAGCCAAGAGGTAACTATGAAACCCGGCCGCATTTTCACTTTTTGTCTTTCATTATTTCTGCTGACTATGGGTACCTTGGGTTTCGCCCAAGAAGTTTTCCGCGCCCGACTGTCACCCATGCCGACTACTCCGCAGACTGTCACAGAAATTCTCGGTGAGGGTGAGGTAATCCTTACCCTCAGCGACAATACGCTGGAGGTCAGCGGGAACTTTACTGGAATGAGTTCCATTGCCACCGGTGCTCACCTACACAACGGACCGCCGGCACAACCCGGCCCTGTGGTTCACACCCTGGAGATTAATCAAGCCACCAGCGGCGAGATTAGCGCAAGCCTGGAGCTCACGGATGAACAAGTCGAAGCGCTCCAGAACAATGCGCTTTATGTGCAAGTTCATAGCGTCAATAATGCGCCGGGTGAGTTGCGGGGATGGATTTTCCTGCGTAGCCACTTCGATAACTAGTAGTAAGCTGCCCTCGAGAAAGCTGAAAGCCCCAAAAGAGTTCCTTATGAAAACAACCCAACAGCACAAAACCTTACTGCCTGGAAAATCAATCAAGCTTGCCGCCGCAACACTTTGTTTTGCCGTGTTAACCGCCTGCGGAGGAGGAGAGCCGTCAAGCACGGCAATTGAAGTTGCGACTACCCCACCGGTTTCAGCCGAGACTAGTGCAGTCACAGCGGCTGTTTCTTTTGATACCCAGGCCGACTCAGGTGCGGATCTCTATGAATTGAATTGCGCAGTCTGCCATGGCGGTAACCTGGAAGGGACCACCCTGGGACCCCTGCTGTCGGGCAGTAGCTTCATACAGCGCTGGGGTGGACAGACCCCCGCTCTACTGCTGGGCAATATCCAGGCAAATATGCCGCCGGGCGGAAATGAAAGTCTGACCGAGGGCAACTATATCGATATTGTTGCCCATATTCTCAGCGTGAATGGTGTGGACAGCGTAGTGGCAGCGCTAACAGCGGAAACGGATTTCGAGATTTCTGACAATATCTCGCGAGCCGTGGCGCGCCGAGAACGGGCGGAACCACCGGCACCTGAAGGATTAACCGTTGCCGGAAACACCGAGGATTTTGTGCCCTTTGTCCCGCTTAGCGATGCCATGTTGAGAGACCCCAGCCCCAATGACTGGCCCATGCATCGTCGCAACTATTACGCCCACTCCTACAGCCCGCTCGATCAGATCGACAAGAACAATGTGGGCAACCTGACCCTTGAGTGGGTCTGGAATATGCATGAGGGCGACTCGGAACCCGCGCCACTGGTCTACAACGGGATTGTCTACCTGATTAATCCCGGTAACGTTATCCAGGCGCTGGATGGCAAAACTGGCGAACTCATCTGGGAGCACTGGAGTGGCCCAGCCAATCGCCAGGACATGCGGAATATTGCGATGTACGAGGACAAGATCATCCAGGCCACCACGGATGCCCGCCTGGTTGCTCTGGATGCGCGCACCGGTGAGCAGGTATGGGAAGCTGTAGTTGCGGATAACAGCAAGGGCTTTTCGAATTCTTCGGGGCCTATAGTCGCAGATGGCAAGGTCATCCTGGGGCTTGCAGGCTGCGCACGCTATATCCCTGAGGACTGCTACATCAGCGCTTACGACGCCGATAATGGTGAGTTGCTTTGGCAATTTGAAACTATTGCCGAGATGGGCGAGCCCGGCGGCGACACCTGGGGCGGGCTCGACAACGTCTTTCGCGCCGGCGGTGAAACCTGGATAACCGGTTCCTACGACCCCGACCTGAAGCTCACCTACTGGGGCACAGCACAGCAGAAGCCCTGGGTGCCGGTATCTCGCCACATGACAATTAACGATGTCGGCCTCTACACCAACTCAACGGTTGCGGTCAGCACCGATACCGGCGAGCTGGACTGGTATTTCCAGCACGTGCCAGCTGAAGCACTGGATCTGGATGAGGTGTTTGAGCGCGTGCTCATAAATCGTGGCGGTGAGCAGTTGGTTTACTCACTCGGCAAGTACGGCATTCTCTGGAAGAACGACCGCGTTACGGGCAAGTTCAAAGGCTTTACGGAAACGGTCTTCCAGAATGCCTTCACCCATATCGACCCGGAAACCGGAGAAGTGGCCTATCGCGAAGATATCAAGAATGCCCAGCTTAACGAGTGGACCTCAGCCTGCCCTTCCAGTGCCGGTGGTAAGGACTGGCATTCCATGACCTACCACCCGCCCTCAGGACTGATCATTGCGCCCCTGAGCCAGACCTGCCTGGAAAATGCGGCCCGCGAAGTCGCTCTGGTTCAGGGCGGGGGCGGCCTTGCGGCCAGTCGTAAATTTTTCGAGATGCCCGGCACCAATGGCAATCTGGGTAAGGTCGGTGCCTACCATGCGGACACCATGGAAGAGGTCTGGAGTCATCAGCAGCGTGCCTCGCTGCACACCGGCACTATCTCTACTGGCGGCGGCCTGGTGTTTGTCGGCGACCTGGATCGACGCTTCAAGGCTTTCGATGTGGATACTGGCGACATCCTTTGGGAAACCCGGCTCGGCACGTCGGTGCAGGGACATCCAGTCTCTTTTGCTATTAATGGCAAACAGTATATTGCAGTGACCACCGCCTTGGGTGGCACCAGCCCACGCACAGTGCCAGGTGTTATTGCTACGGAGATTACCTATCCGCGGTGGGGTAATGCGATCTACGTTTTTTCTTTACCGGATTAAACGCGAGCTGAACTGAATAGAGATCTAGCAAGTTGGCCACCGCGGCGCTGTATTTGCCTGCGGGGAGATAGGTGCAGGGAAAACCACCCACTCAAAATCGCTTGCTGCTGAAAAGAATGCGGTTCTAATTTGGAAGACGAGTGGCTTTCGAAATCTTTACAATGCGGCTAAGGTTAAAGGGCAGCTGATCTACGCAAAGGACAGTGATGAAACCTGCGTTGCTCAGCTTGCAAAGCGGCGTGTCGAAAAATCCGAACGTGCACGCTTCGATAACGCATCAGTTTTTGAAGAAGTAAGCAGTTATTTACAGGGACCAGATGGCCAGGAAGGATTTGACATAGAAATAATTATAAGAGGCTGAACGCAGTCACCTGACTGCTCCAACAATCATTACCTTGTACGAGGTGTGTAAACAATGAAAGCCCGAACAATTCCAAGTCGCGCTCCCCTAGCACTGACACTTCTCGCGCTGACCGCCTGTGGTGAGTCCATGCAACAAACTGCCGCACCGGCCGATACGCCAGCCGCGGAACCAAGCTTCACCGGCCAGGCGGACGCCGGTGTATCGAGCTACGCCATGAATTGCGGCGCCTGTCACGGCGCCGAGCTGCAGGGCTCCGCGCTTGGGCCCATGCTCAGCGGGGGCGGCTTTCTCGGCAGCTACGGTCGGCAGTCCCCGGCTGACTTCTTCAATTTTCTTAAGGCCAATATGCCGCCAGGGGGCAATGAGGGAATAAGCGATGACGACTACTGGTCTATCGTCGCGCATGTTATGCGCAAAAATGGCGTGGCGGACACCAACCCGGTGTTGGATGCTAGCGCCAGCTATGCCATGGCAGCCAATATTCCTAGCGTGAACCCCGCTCTCACGCAGCAGCGCATCGAAGCCGATAGACCCACCGGCGTGGTCGCAGCCGGCACGATTGAAAACTATAATCCGGTGACCGATGCCATGCTCACCAGTCCTGCACCAGATGATTGGCTGATGCTGAGAGGCAACTATCAGGCCTGGAGCTATTCGGAGCTGGATCAGATCAACGCGGGCAACGTCGGCGAGCTGCGTCTTGAATGGATGTGGTCCATGCATGAGGGGGACTCAGAACCGTCACCGCTGGTTTATGACGGCATCATCTATTTGATAAATACCAGCAACATTATTCAGGCCCTTGATGGCCAGACCGGCAATCTGATCTGGGAGCATCATGCTGGCCCCTTCGATAGTGAAGACATGCGCAACATCGCGATCTACAACGACAAAATCATCCATGCCACCACCGATGCGCGCCTTTTGGCCCTGGATGCGCGCACTGGCGAGAAGGTCTGGGAAGTTGAGATCGCAGATGGCAGTGAGGGCTTTGGCAACTCCAGTGGCCCTATCGTGGCAGATGGAAAAGTCATTCAGGGCTTGCTCGGCTGTTCCCGATACATCGAGGATGACTGCTACATCAGCGCTCACGACGCCAACACCGGCGTGTTAGCCTGGCGTTTCAATACCATAGCCGAATCAAATCAGCCCGGCGGTGATACCTGGGGAGGAATAGAAGACCTATTTCGAGCCGGTGGAGAAACATGGATCACTGGCACTTACGATCCCGAGTTAAATCTGACTTACTGGGGAACCGCGCAACAGAAACCGTGGATGCCCGCCAGTCGCTCTCTTTCCATCAATGATGCGGGCCTGTTCACAAACTCAACTGTTGCGGTAAATGTGGAGAACGGCAAGTTAGACTGGTATTTCCAGCACATACCTGCCGAAGCCCTTGACCTGGATGAAGTGTTTGAGCGCGTGCTGATCGACCGTGGCGATGACAAGCTGGTGTTCTCAATCGGCAAGCATGGCATCCTCTGGAAGCATGACCGAGTATCTGGTGAGTTCATCTCCCACCAGGAAACGATCTTCCAGAACGCCTTCAGCAATATCGATCCTAAAACTGGTGCCGTGACATACCGGCAGGACATTCAAAATGCGCAGATAAATGAGTGGATCTCTGTGTGCCCATCCACAGCAGGCGGCAAGGACTGGCACTCAATGTCCTACCATGAACCGACTGCGAACCTGATTATCCCGCTAAGCCAATCCTGTCTGGAAATTGCTGCCAGAGAGGTGCCTCTGGTGCACGGAGCAGGAGGCACCGCCGCTAACCGTCGCTGGTTTGAGATGCCTGGGTCCGACGGCAACATGGGCAAACTCGCTGCCTACAACGTGGATACCATGGAAGAAGTCTGGTCCTATGAGCAACGCGCGGCTTTCTTGACCGGCGTCCTCTCCACGGCGGGCAATGTCGCCTTTGTGGGAGACCTGGACCGATATTTCCGTGCCCATGACACCGGCACCGGCGAGATCCTATGGGAAACTCGCCTGGGCACTTCGGTACAGGGGCACCCCGTTAGCTTTGCCATAGATGGTAAACAGTATATCGCTGTCACCACGGCAATGGGCGCACGTGGCGTAAGCCCACGGACAGTGCCGAGGGTAGTGACTCCCGATGTGCGCCATCCGAGCAGCGGTAATGCGTTATACGTGTTCAGCATCGGCAACTAGAAACTCTCGACAAGATGAGAGGCTATAAATCGAGGCAAGAGCTTCGCGCCGGAACCGGCGCTCGCGTTTCGCTATGAAAGTCACTTAGGTTAGACTCCCTCCGCACATATTGGAACCAGTACATGAATGAAGAAACAAAACCCCCTGAGGTGACTCCAGAACCAGAGCCTGCACCCAGCAACATCGGCCGGATAGAGTGGGTCGACCTGACAGTTGGTGACGCTGAACACATCAAGAGTTTTTACTGCAATGTCGTGGGTTGGAAGAGTATCGATGTTGAGATGGGTACTTACTCAGACTTCAATATTTGCCTGCCTGAATCCGGGGATACGGTTGCAGGTATCTGTCATGCCCGGGGCCTCAATGCCAATATGCCTCCCCAGTGGCTGCTCTATGTGCGGGTAGCGGATGTGACACTTAGTGCCGCCGAAACCGAACAGCGTGGCGGCAAGGTATTGGACGGCCCACGGCGTATGGGGGGCAGCAATTTCTGCGTGATAGAAGACCCGGCCGGCTCAGTGCTGGCGCTGATATCAGATTAGTAACTGTTTTCCGGGGTCAATGTCACTGTAGCGCAGTGCAGTTTGAGATTCACAATCAGGAGCGCTTAGAGGGCATTAGGCGTTGCGACTGTTCGCTATGCCAAAAGAAAGGCGCAGTTACAGGCACGGCAAGGATCGACGATCTAAGGTTTGTCGAGGGCGCGGATACCCTTAGCCTGTATCAGTGGAACACCCGCACTGCGCGACACTTTTTCTGCTCAATCTGCGGTATTTACACCCACCACCGGCGGCGGGTGGCACCGGATGAATTTCGATTTAACCTGGCTTGCATAGAGGGCGTTGATCCCGCACTCTTTGCCAGCGCATTGATAACCGACGGACGCTCGCTATCTCTGGTCGAGGATGCGGAACCACTTAAGCCATAACCTTCAGGAACCCCGTATGGGAACAATCGAGAGAATCTACTTAGCACCGGGCAAGCGCCAGGCCGTCGAGCAAGTTGAAGCAGCCAGCCTGGAAGCAGGCAGAGGCATTGTGGGCGATCGTTATCACCAGCTTGCCGAGCAGCACCTGGCAAAAGGCATGGAGGTAATGCAGAACCATGTCAGTCTGGTGGAGCAGGAAGCGCTGGATAAGTTCATGCAGGATCATGGGCTGCACTATGACTACGGCGACTTCCGCCGCAGCGTGATCACGACAGGTATAGATCTCAATGCCTTGGTCGGAAAGCAATTCCGGCTGGGTAATGCAGTTCTCTATGGAGTCGAACTATGTGAACCCTGTTCCTATCTGGCAAGCATTATTCATAAGTCCGTGCTGCCGGAAATGGCGGCAAGCGCTGGTTTGCGTGCCACCGTGATTGAATCAGGTAACATCAAAGCCGGGGATTCATTGGGCGAAATTGAGTCCGCTGCGTGACCTGAGGGCCAACATCGTGCATAACAATACTAGTTGGTAAGCAGATGACATTTCGAACTCTCCTAGCGGGCCTTGGCATGCTGCTCAGTACTGTGATGCAAGCACAAACCGAGCCCTACATCTTCGTACTTGGTGTCGGCCAAGACGCGAGCTTTCCCCAGGCAGGTTGCTACGAGCCCCGCTGCATGCCGGCCTGGGAGGACAGCTCGTTGCGCCAGGAACCTACCGCTATTGCCGTCATTGATCGCGCTAACGAATCCAGTTATTTGTTTGAAGCAACCCCGGAGTTTCGCGACCAACTCTATCGGTTGCAGCAAGAGGCCGCGCACCCCTTGTCTGGCATTTTTCTGACGCACGCCCACATCGGCCATTACACCGGGCTCATGCATTTAGGCAGAGAAGCCATGGGTTCTCGCAATATGCCGGTTTATGCCATGCCACGTATGTCGGCATTCCTGAGGGACAACGGTCCGTGGAGCCAGTTAGTCAGTCTTGGGAACATCGAACTGCGGGCCTTGCAGCACATGACGCCAGTAAACCTCTCAGCTGTTACAGTGACCCCGTTCCTCGTGCCCCATCGAGATGAATATTCTGAAACCGTCGGCTACCGCATTCAGGGACCAAACCGTTCTGCGATTTTTATCCCCGACATCAATAAATGGGAAGAATGGGATAAGAGCATTGTGGAGATGGTCGAGTCAGTGGACTATGCGCTGATCGACGCATCATTTTTTGCCGATGGTGAGCTCGGCAATCGAGACATGTCCCAGATTCCACACCCGTTTGTTGTTGAGACCATGGCCCTATTCGAAAATTCAAGTTTGACAGTGCGTGACCGCATCTGGTTCATTCACATGAATCAGTCAAACCCACTACTAAACTCTAATACTGAACAGACCCGGGTGGTGTTGGAGAATGGATTCAATGTGGCGCGGGAAGGCGTGCGACTTCCACTCTAATGGTCACCTCGTTTCCTGTCAGAGACAGCCCTGAAATTGATACAGCAAACGAGTCACGACCAGCAATCGGCGCTATCTAAGCTGCAGCTCATGAGCTGCACCGATTTGGTAGCTGCGGTGTTTTTTTAGAAACAGCCTTGACCATCTGAACCGCACAATAGTCAATAACCGCTTGCTGAATCTCATCTATGATATTCATTAAGAGGGGATCATAGTGGAAGACTATTGGCTCATCCATTGGTTAACCGCTAAGCACGAGCACGCGGATACCCGCGGCAGCCTGTAGCAGGCGCTTACCCGTAGTGATATGCGGGCAATCAAGTCTGCGGCCAGGGTTTAATAACAGTGCCCCAACCGCTGTGCTGCCCTCAACCACATAAATCAGCACGCTTTGACCATCTAGCACCACAATGCGAGTGGGTTTGGTAGTCAGTCCGTTGAGACTGCGCCTACGGTGAGTTTATAATCGAAGTGCGGTTCCCCAGCTATCGCTTTTACTTCGAGCTTGCCATTGGCGTAAGTCGAGATTATGTCACCAAGCGCCATTTCCCCGATACAATCGCAACGCCGGTAGGCAATCAAGCGCTGTTCGTTTCCCTGCTCCAGCCAGCGACGACTCGTTCCGCTTCTGTTAAGTCGAGCTCTTCCATACTAATATAGAGCAACTTCGTTAACGGACAGTCCAAGCGGGAGTAATTGGGTAAAAGTTATGAAGAGATCAATGCTAATTCTGTCACTCGGGGCGGCTACCCTGCTCAGTCATTCCGCATCAGCAGACCACCAGTTCTACAATCCCGGATTTTCTAATTGGCGCGGAAACAATTTTTATGGGCCTGGCGGCGGTCGGCGATTCTACCGACCCACGTACAGTGGTGTTTTCGACCGCGGTTATTATGGCCGGGGCTTCAATGGCCCGCAGTACCGAAATCCCAGCGACTGCGTCAGCTTTTCCTTCAATAACTGCCAGCCCAGGCGGCGACCCCACTGGGCAGCTCGGCGCTGGGATAGCGGTGCTTTCGTGGGTAGTGTGGTGCTCAGCTCTCTGCTATTACAGCCGGTACGCGAGCGTAGTGTCGAGCGCATGGTGTATCGAACCCAAGCGACTCCCTATGTTAACGAAGTAGTCCATGCAGGTAAAAGCAGACACACTAGTGTCATCAGCAGTCATCGCCTATTGCGGGATCTGGAAGGCAACTGTTTTGAAGTGACCATCAATGCCGCTGGCGATGAGGTA
>Ga0315330_10000560_pt1 | contig 23373 bp, 22 predicted proteins | sample M140m34915metaG_FD_203453 | JGI IMG/M metagenome (GOLD analysis project Ga0315330, IMG submission 203453) | Ammonia-oxidizing marine archaeal communities from Monterey Bay, California, United States - M1 40m 34915 | ecosystem: Environmental > Aquatic > Marine > Intertidal zone | place: USA...
ACCTCATCAAGAAATAAGACCCCGCCATGTGCCATAGAGATTTCGCCGGGGGTCGCTCTGGCCGTGCCACCGATCAGCGCAGCAATAGTGCTTGAGTGGTGCGGCGCTCTGAAGGTGGGTCCACTGACTCGCGGCAGCCCCATCAAATCGCGAATCAGCCAGATCTGCTGCTGTGTCTTGGGTTGGAGCGGGGGGAGAAGCCCCGGTAAAACCGACGCGGCCAGTGTTTTGCCTACTCCCGGAGGCCCGCACATCAGTAGATGGTGACCTCCAGCAGCGGCCAGCTCGAGGGCCCGGCACAGAAAGGGTTGGCCGCGAAGCTGCGAGAGATCCGGGTAGTTCGGAATGGGCGCCAATGGATCACTGCCAGGCTTTACCAACGCAGGTTCGCGCGCCTGCAAAACCGCGCACAGCGAGAGGAGATCGGTGGCGGCCAAGATTCGGCTACCCGGAACGCTCGCCAACTGTGCTGCGCCATCGGGCGCGACACAGAGCGTATGTTTGGCATCAGTGGCAGACAGTGTTGCCGATAAGGCGCCATGACTGGGCCGCAGGCTGCCATCTAGACTCAGTTCACCTAAAAACTCTCTGTTTTCGATGGCCTCGCGAGGTAACTGGTTCGACGCCACCAGAAGTCCTATCGCGATGGGTAAGTCAAAGCGTGCCCCCTGTTTTATTTGCTCTGTAGGAGACAGATTGATCGTGATGTTGAAATCGGGCCACTTGAGGTGCGAGCTGACGATGGCGCTGCGCACACGACTGCGGATTTCACGGGATGCGGCGTCGGTGACGCCGACGACTTGAAACGCAGGTAAACCGGCACTCAAGTGAACTTCGACGGTGACGGGTGGCGCGCTGATGCCCGCCTGACTGCGTGTCTCAATAAAGGCGAGGTGCATGGATCATCCTTGATCGCTCTGTTCCGAGTGAGTGTCTCCCTAGAGGGTCCTTGTTAACGGTCTTTTTGTGGGTCGCGTTGAGGGTGAGCTAAGCGTCGGCGGAGGAGAGCGTCGCAGCCCACGCCGGTTAATCCCCCGGATGGTTGGCTTTGGCAGTCGGCTCCTGATTGAGCTCCTGATTCAGCGCTTCGATCTGTTGTTCAAGCGCTTCTAATCGTTCACGCGTGCGCTGCAACACTGCAGTCTGGGCGTCGAACTCTTCTCGGCTGACCACATCGAGGCGCGTTAACGCCGACTGCAACAGGCTTTTCGCGTTGCGATCGAGCTGCTCAAAAACGGGATCGCCCCCGTTCGCCAAGCGCTCAAAAATTGATCGAGCTCCGCGTTTTGTTGATTGATCGTTTTCCATTTACTGCCTTGCGCCACTGAACTCTATTTCAATGGCAATGTAGCGCACTCCCTAGAGGCACGACAGACCTAAACCCGCCAAAAGTGGTGCGCGCTCCGCACTCCTTTGGTGCGAATAGAGGGCAAGACAGACCTTGGAGGACACGCCGGTCTGGCCGTCGTAAATCCTTAACAATCTGAATTATATGATTTTTTTAAGACTTGGCCCACTCATGGCTATGTGCAAAGTGGTGGCAGGACGTAGCCGGCGCAGACCGGGTACCACCCAACATGACATCGACCCACAACACTTTGCTATGCAGGAGACACCGAATGAAGCTTTTGAAATACGCACTTCCCGCGCTGGCGATTGCCGGTACCACGAGTTTTATGGCCCCCGTGGCGCAGGCCGCCGAGATCAGCGGCAACGTGGCGCTTGTGACGGATTACAAGTTCCGCGGTATTTCGCAGTCTGACAGTAAGCCGTCTGTTCAGGGCGGTTTCGATATTGCCTTTGACTCCGGCTTTTATCTCGGCACATGGGGCGCGGCGGTCGACTTTGACTGCGCAATCGATACTTGTGGCGGGGCAAACGGGGGCCTAGAGCTCGACTACTACGGAGGCTACTCGCATAGCTTCGACGGTGGCTTTGGCGTAGATGTGGGCTACATCTACTACGACTATCCCCAGGACGAAGGCGTCCTAGGTGATTATGAGGAAGTCTATCTCAACGTGAGTTTCGGAGGCTTCTCCGCCGGCGTTGCGTTCTCGGACGAGTATTGGTTCGAAACGGGTGAAATCGTCTACACCAAAGCGGGTTACGACATGACCCTGCCCGGTGACTGGGGGCTCAGTTTCTTGGTGGGTCAGGTCGATTACGACGTGGCTAGCTATGTAGAGACAGACAAGCATGTTCACTGGTTGGTGGGCCTGAGCAAGTCCTGGCAGGGCATCGACTGGAGTCTGACCTACGAGGACACCGATCTCGATGAGAACGAGTGCTACGGGTACGACTGGTGTGATGCAGCCCTCATTTTCGGAATGGCCAAGAGCCTGTAATGCAAACGCCGTCCGCAAGGGCGGCTCTTATCGGAGGTTGCCATGAAATTGGTTACTGCAGTGATTAAGCCATTCAAGTTGGATGACGTGCGTGAAGCGCTGTCCACGATTGGCGTTCAGGGAATTACGGTGAGCGAGGTCAAGGGCTTTGGTCGCCAGAAAGGACACACCGAGCTGTATCGCGGCGCGGAATACGTCGTCGATTTCCTACCCAAGGTCAAGATCGAGATTGCCATCGCGGATGGCATGGTCGATCAGACCATCGAGGCCATTTCTAAGGCCGCACAAACCGGCAAGATCGGGGACGGCAAAATCTTTGTGTCATCCCTCGAGCATGTCACCCGCATCCGAACCGGCGAGACCGGCGAAGAAGCGCTGTAATTCTGAGCCTTGGAGAACTCTCTCATGGAATACGATATTTTTCAGTTGCAGTACGCACTGGACACGTTCTACTTCCTCGTCTGTGGTGCATTGGTCATGTGGATGGCCGCTGGATTCGCCATGCTCGAGGCCGGACTGGTCCGCTCGAAGAACACGGTCGAAATTCTGACCAAAAACGTCACGCTGTTTGCCGTCGCCTGCATCATGTACATGGTGGTGGGTTACAGCATCATGTACGGCGGCGACATTTTCCTCAGCACGATCACAGGGTCGGGTGCTGTTGAAGGCGGTGAGGAAAACGCGACCTACGCGCCCTCAGCGGACTTCTTCTTCCAGGTAGTCTTTGTTGCCACGGCGATGTCCATCGTCTCCGGCGCGGTCGCCGAGCGAATGAAGCTCTTTGCTTTCCTCGCTTTTGCGGTCGTCATGACCGGATTTATCTACCCGATGGAAGGTAGCTGGACCTGGGGTGGTAATCCGGTATTTGGCCTTTACACGCTGGGTGATCTGGGTTTCCTCGACTTCGCCGGTAGCGGCATTGTGCACATGGCTGGTGCGGCAGCCGCTTTGGCGGGCGTCATCCTGGTTGGTGCTCGCAAGGGCAAATACGGTCCGAATGGCGAAGTGAACGCGATTCCCGGTGCCAACCTGCCTCTGGCGACGCTGGGCACTTTTATCCTCTGGTTGGGATGGTTCGGCTTCAACGGCGGCTCGGTGCTGGCAACGGCATCAGTCGACTCCGCTAACGCGGTGGCAGTGGTGTTTATGAACACCAATCTTGCAGCCGCCGGCGGATGTATTGGTGCGCTCCTGATCGCCAAGCTGCTATTTGGCAAGGCTGACCTCACGATGGCGTTAAATGGCTGTCTCGCGGGTCTGGTGGCGATTACTGCGGGTCCCGATACGCCATCGGCACTGCAGGCGACTATCTTTGGTGCGCTGGGCGGTCTGTTAGTGGTGTTCTCTATCACCACCCTCGACAAGCTCAAGATCGATGACCCTGTGGGTGCTATCTCAGTGCACGGTGTGGTCGGTTTGCTGGGACTGCTTCTGGTGCCGGTTACCAACGACGGCGCGAGTTTCTCGGGACAGGTCATTGGTGCGCTCACGATTTTCGGATGGGTATTCGTCGCCTCAATGATCACATTCTTTGTGATCAAGATGGTGATGGGGCTCCGTGTCTCCGAAGAAGAGGAGTACGAGGGCGCCGATCTCAGCGAGTGTGGCATGGAGGCTTATCCCGAGTTTGCATCCGCCAAGTAACTATTCTGTCCTCTCATGGCAGTCTTGGGCCCTTCGGGGCCCTTTTTTTGGCTTGATTTTCAGCTCTAGTGGGGGTGGGGCAGCACCACTAGGCCGTATTGCGCCGTTTAGGGAAGGTTCAATCAACGCTGTTGATGTGGCGATATCGCCTTCAGGCATTGCGAAAAAGACGCTGAGCCGCATAATAGCGACTTACACTAACGAGGCATTGCCATGAAGCTGGTCACAGCCATTATCAAACCGTTCAAGATGGATGATGTGCGCGCCGCATTGTCAGACATTGGTGTGCAGGGCGTGACCGTGACAGAGGTAAAAGGATTCGGCCGTCAACGCGGTCATACCGAACTTTATCGCGGTGCTGAATACGTGGTGGACTTCTTACCCAAACTGAAGCTCGAGATTGCCGCCCCTGAAGAACAGGTTGAGGCGATTGTTGAAGCGATTATTGCTTCTGCCAGCACGGGGAAAATCGGTGACGGCAAAATCTTTGTTGCACCGTTGGAGCAGGTAGTGAGAATCCGCACCGGAGAAACGGGCGTCGAGGCGATTTAAGCCCGTTACCCTGTCTGACCCGACGTGGCGATTTGCGCGATAGTGCGGGGTAGTGCTTTTAAATCTGTGATCACACTTGCCGCGATATCGCTGGTTCCCCCAGCGGGGCAGTACCAAACCGCGGCCGCACCCGCCGAGACCGCGCCGGAAACGTCGTTGTCGTGGCAGTCACCCACGTGAATCACTTCCCCCGCGGTCACGCCTGCCTGTTCAAAAGCGCGCCTGAAAAGTTCCGGGTCGGGCTTGCTCACGCCGAACTCTTCTGCGCGCCAGGCGTGGTCGAAACAGCCGCTGATTGAGGTCTTGCGTACGTCCGCGTTGCCATTAGTCAGGGCGCCCAATGGGTAATGCTGACGCAAGGTTTTTAGCACCGCTGGAGCGTCCTTATAAACCACCACGTTGTGGCGTTCTGAAAGAAACGCGGCGAAGGCCTCTTGCGCGGCCGCAGCCGATTCAGCAGGAGCGATGCCCTGATATTGCAGCAAACGATCGATGAACACCTCGCGGAATGTGCTGATCTGATGCATCAGCTGAGGGTGCTCGGTCAGAATCGCCTGTCTCAGGCTCGCCAGCTGACCGGGGGGCGTCGTGTCGAGTTCGAGCGACGGAAACCGTTTTTGCAAGTACGACCATTGCGCGCGTTCTGCAGCGTCCAGAGCGGGCCGAACGTCCCAGAGCGTGTCGTCGAGATCAAAGGTAATGAGGCGAATAGGGTCAGTCATGCGGCGTGATTCGTTGATTAGTCTGATGGACCTGGCCCGCAATCGGCTCAGGCGCAGCCAGGCAGCTGCCCTATCACTTCTGCCAGATAGTCGAGGAACAATGTCCCATCCTCCGGTCGGTAGCGCTGTGTGTCATGCGAACCGACGCCGATCACGCCAATGACATCTCCGCCGAGGCGAATCGGTGTCAGCGCAGCGGATCCCTCCAGCGCTTCGGTTTTGAACAGTGCCTGCATTTCTTCCGGCCGCAACACGCCAGAAAAGGCGTCGCCTTGGCGAACCAGTTTGCCCGCCACTTTGGCCTCTTCGAGTGCCTCGGCGTCGCCGTTAAACCAAATGAGGGCGCCCGTGTCTGCGTTAAAAGTGCTCGTCACCTGCTCTAACCAGATGCGGCGTAAGCTATCCCGATTTTCCCCAGAGAGCAGCGCCAAAATGGTGTTGCGGGTGGCGTCGAGCAGCCGATCATTTTCTTTGCCAATGTCTGAAAGCTCAGCCAATTTTTGCCGTGAGATGATATTGCGCTCTCGCAGCACGCTCACTTGTCGCTCTACCAGTGAGACTGCGCCCTCGCCGCCGTGGGGAAGATTCAGCACGGCCAACAAGCCCGGCCGATCCTGCAAGAAATCAGGGTGGGCTCTGAGAAAGGCTTCAACGTCTTTGGGGTCTAGGGTGTTGGGCATTCGCTTTATCGCTCTGGCTTTATTTCATGCAACCACATATGAGGGGCAGGACTACAATCGTCACGTCACGTCCTCAGCACGATAGTACCGTCAAATACAGATGCCGTGGGTCCGCCAAGCCAGACGCGACTGTCATGACCTTCCCAGGTGACCGCAAGCTTCCCGCCGGGCAGATGGACGGTGACCTCGGTGTCCAATAAACCCAGCTGAATCCCATGGACCGCCGCGGCACAGGCGCCCGAGCCGCAGGCTTCGGTTTCTCCGACGCCTCGCTCGTATACGCGCAGCTTGACCTCCGTACGGGAGATAATTTGCAAAAACCCCACATTGACCCGGTCGGGGAAGCGCTCATGGGACTCCAGCAGGGGGCCGAGGGTCTGCACCGGTGCGCGGTCACAGTCATCCACCATCAGAATGGCATGAGGATTCCCCATCGACAGCGCGCCGATCGACAGGCTCTGGCCCTGTACGTCAATCGGATACTGTGACCCCTTTTCAGTAGCAGAAAACGGCACTTCGGCGGGGCTAAACCGGGGTGCGGCGAGTCCGGCAAAGACCCGCCCATCCTCGGTGATGGAGAGTTCAAGTGGTTCGCCGTCGGTCAATAAAGTGAGCTCTCGCTTTCGCGTCAGGCGTTTCTCGCGCAGAAAACGGCCCACGCAACGTGCACCGTTGCCACACTGTCCGGCCCGTGACCCGTCAGCATTAAAAATGGCGTAGCGAAAGTCGGCGTCGGGATTATCCGGGGGTGTGAGCAGCAGAATCTGATCACATCCGACGCCTCGCCGTCGATCAGCAATTCTTTTGAGGTGTGCGCTGCTGAGCTCAACGGATTGAGTCACGCCGTCAAGGACAACGAAGTCATTCCCCGCGCCCTGCATTTTGGTAAAGGCCAGCTTCATGCGCTGGACTCCGGTGGCAGATGTTCCCGCTGCCAGAGATCGCTGAGTAATTCGCGCTCGCCCACCAGGTGCACAGCGTCGCCGTCCACCAGCACTTCGGCGGCCCGGGGTCGGCTGTTGTAGTTCGATGACATGGCGAATCCATAGGCGCCCGCACCCATGACAGCCAGTCGATCTCCTTCTGACAGAGCCAGCATGCGTTCCTTGCCGAGAAAATCGCCGGTCTCGCAGATCGGGCCTACGATGTCCCAGGCCTTTGCGTCACCCTCGTGAGGGGTTACGGCTTGAATATCCTGCCAGGCGCTGTAGAGCGCGGGTCGCAGTAGATCGTTCATGGCTGCATCGACAATGGCAAACTGCCGTGCTTCTGAAGGTTTTAAGTACAGTACTTCGGTGAGCAGTGCGCCGGCGAGGGCAACGATGGATCGCCCGGGCTCAAGCACCAATTCTAGCTCCCGTGTCGCGAGACGCTGTGACAGCACCGACATGTAATCTTCAATGGAGGGAGCCGCCTGTTGATATTGCACGCCCAGACCGCCACCGATATCCAGATGTTGCAGATGAATACCCTCGTCGGCGAGTGTGTCGATGAGCGTCAGCAGGCACTCGAGTGATTCGACAAAGGGTGTGATGTCGAGGATCTGACTGCCAATGTGGCAGTCAATACCGACCGGCGTCAGCGCCGGGCTGTCGTGCGCCGTGCGGTAGAGGCTGCGGGCGGTGTCGACATCGACACCAAACTTGTTTTCACGCAAACCGGTAGAAATATAAGGGTGTGTACCCGCATCCACATCGGGGTTTACCCGGACCGACACCGGGGCAATCCATCCTGCACCACTGGCCACTGCCGACAGTGCCAACAGCTCGGATTCTGATTCGACGTTGAAGCATCGGATGCCTAGCTCCAGCGCCCGGAGCATCTCTTCGCGGGTCTTGCCGACGCCGGAAAACACCACTTTATCGGCAGTGCCCCCCGCGGCAATCACGCGCTCCAGTTCGCCGATAGAGACGACATCGAAGCCGGCGCCGAGTTGCGCCAGTACATTGAGCACCGCCAGATTAGAATTGGCCTTCACCGCGTAACAGATCAGATGAGGGCGATCTGCCAAGGCCGCCTGATAGGCCAGAAATGCGGTTTCAATGGCCTTCCGCGAGTAAACGTAGGTCGGTGTACCATGGGCGCTGGCGATGGCCTCGAGAGAGACCTGCTCGCAGTGCAGGGTGCCGTTGTGTTGATGAAAGCCGGACATTATTGGGCCGTCGCCGCTGAATCGTCTGACTCAGCGGGGCGCAAGGGCCCTTGTTGGCCGCAGGCGGCCAAGCAGGCGCAGAGCAAGACGAAGATAAGGGTCTTCACGGTTTGACCTCGACAAAAGGCACAGTATAACAGTGCACTGCGATGCACTGACGGCTGCCAGCTCCCTGTGGGCTGAGTAACCGCTCGTTGAGCAAACCGCTGACACCGCGACGGAAGGCGAACAACTATGACAGGCAATCAGTATTACGAGCAGATCGACGAGACCTTCGAGGAAGTGGAGACGGCCCTCGAGACACTGCCGGATGATGTCGACATACGGTGTGCTGAGGGCGTCATCAATGCGACCTTCAGCAACGGTGTGGTCTTTGTGTTGAGTCGCCAGCCACCCACTGAGCAACTCTGGTTGGCCACCCCCGGCGGCGGCTTCCATTACTTCTGGCATGAGGACAGTCAACGTTGGCTGGATACCAAGAGCGGCGCATCGTTCCATACTTTTTTTGTGGAAGAGTTGTTGCAACACACCGGGATTGAGTTGGATTGGGGCGACCGAGCGGGCGGCGACGGCTAACGTCGCCACGGCCCGGATGCGCGCTATGATCTGGCCAATGAATGCAGGCTATTGCGTAACGAACGGGCGCGCCTCGAGGGATGCTCTTGCGGTCTGCGCCGCCGCTTTGACCTGCGAGGGAGCAGTACCGCCGCAATGATTGCGCGCCGCGACAGAGCCGTCCAGCGTCAGTACGTCGTATACGTCTTCCTCAATACTGCCGTGAAAGCCCTGTAAATCTTTCAGCGGCAGATCGGCCAGATCGCACTGTACGGCAACACAATGCGCTACCGCTTGACCCACCACTTCATGCGCATCGCGAAAAGGGACGCCGGCCCGCACAAGATAGTCCGCCAAATCCGTCGCGGTGGAGAAACCCGATAACGCAGCCTGACGCATGGTCTCCTCATTCGCTTGAATCGCCGGAATCATGTCGGCAAAGGCCCTGAGGCAGTCATTGAGTGTGACCACCGAATCGAACAAGGCCTCTTTGTCTTCCTGATTGTCCTTGTTGTAAGCCAGAGGTTGCGATTTCATCAGAGTCAGGAGGGCGACGAGGTTACCGGTGGCACGCCCCGATTTTCCCCTGACTAATTCGGGCACATCAGGATTTTTCTTCTGCGGCATGATGGAGGAGCCGGTACAGAAGCGGTCGGGCAGGCTGATGAATCCAAATTGGGCGGAAGTCCAAAGAATGAGTTCTTCCGATATCCGAGACAGGTGATTCATGGCCAGTGCGGCGACGGCACAAAATTCAATGGCGAAATCGCGATCTGCGACGCTATCGAGAGAATTGCGCGTCGGGGCGTCGAAGCCCAATGCCTTAGCAGTGGCGTGGCGGTCGATGGGAAAGGTGGTTCCCGCCAGTGCGGCAGCACCCAAAGGCGAGACATTCAGACGCTTTCGGCAATCGATCAGGCGATCATAGTCTCGCTCTAGCATCTCGTTCCACGCCAGCAGATGGTGGCCAAAGGTGACGGGTTGCGCCACCTGAAGATGGGTAAACCCCGGCATCACGGTGTTTGTATGCGCTTCAGCCAAGGTGACGATACCCAATTGCAGATGCGTCAAAGCCGCGCTGGCGGCGTCGAGCGCCTCTCGCAGAAAGAGGCGGAGATCAGTCGCTACCTGATCGTTGCGTGATCGACCTGTGTGGAGCTTCTTGCCAACGTCGCCAATCAGCTCCGTTAACCGCGCCTCGATATTCATGTGAACATCCTCGCGCTCCACCCGCCACTCAAAAACGCCGCTTTCGATTTCTGCCAGCACATCAGTCAGACCTTGTTGAATCGCCACATTTTCGTCAGCGGTCAACACGCCAGCCGATGCCAGCATCTCGGCATGGGCCCGTGAGCCTGCGATATCAACTATTGCCAGCTGTCGGTCAAATGCTTCCGACGCAGTGAATCGTTGCACAAAGGCATCAGTCGGCTCGCTGAAGCGTCCGCTCCAGACCTCCTGACCGTTCTTCGTTTTTCGATCGCTCATGATGTGCCATCGTCCGTTGTATTGCCCCAAGATTCTACAGTGGACGCCGCCATACTGCCCCGTTTGAGAGCGGTGAAATGTCGCCTCCATGCTAAACTGTTGGCGATAAAAGGGGGAATGCTGTGTCTGAAACGATCGTGATTGCAACGCGCGAGAGCCCGCTGGCCCTATGGCAGGCTGAGCATGTGAAATCGCGCCTTGAAGTGGCGCACCCCGGACTCGAGGTTCGGCTGTTGGGGATGACGTCTCGCGGTGATCAATTGCTGGACAAACCCCTGTTTAAAGTGGGTGGCAAAGGTCTGTTCGTTAAAGAGCTGGAGACCGCACTGTTGGATGGACGAGCTGATATCGCCGTGCACTCTATGAAAGATGTGCCGATGATGATGCCGGACGGCCTGACACTGGGCGTTATTTGTGAGCGGGAAGACCCTCGCGATGCGCTGGTCGGCTGCCACAGTTTCGACGAATTAGGTAAAGGTGCCCGCCTGGGGACGTCCAGTTTACGCCGCAGCTGTCAGTTGAGCCGGCATCGTCCTGATCTCGAGATTGGTTTTCTTCGCGGCAACGTCAATACGCGGCTCGCCAAACTCGACGGCGGACAATTTGAGGCCATTATCCTGGCCTGTGCCGGCCTGATCCGCCTTGGGTTCGAGGACCGGATCGGCGCGGCGATTGATCCCCACCTGTCGCTGCCGGCGGCCGGTCAGGGAGCGGTCGGGATTGAGTTTCGCGAGGCGGACCAGCGAGTGCGAGATTTGCTGGGTTCCCTGCATCACGACGGGACGGCTGCGCGGGTGCTCGCCGAGCGTGCGGTCGTGCGTCGTCTGGACGGTGGCTGTGATGTGCCCATTGCAGCCTTCGCTGAGTGGGAGGGTGATGGTCTCTGGCTGCGCGCCCGCGTGGGTGCGACAGACGGGACGACACTCCTTGAGGCGGAGGCGCGCGGCAGTGATCCTGAACAATTGGGTCTGGACGTGGCTGAGAGTCTGCTCTCTCAGGGAGCTGAAGACCTCATTCACGCAGCCAGGGGATGACAACCGTTGTTCTGACGCGGCCCGAAGCTGACAGCGAGCGCTTGTCACGAACGCTCCGCGATCAGGGCGTTGATTCTCTGGTCATACCGATTATGTCGATTGCGGGCATCGCCGTGTCCGAGCAACCCGCCGTTGCAGCGGTGTCTGACAAGACGCTCTTTATCTTTATCAGTGCCAACGCGGTGCGGTTCGGACTGCCTCGTCTCCGCGCCGAGCTGGGTGGCCATCGCAGTGCGACGACGATTGCGGTAGGCAGTAAAACCCGTGACGCGCTGCAAGCCGAAGGGTTCAATGCCTTGATGCCAGCCCGATCTGATTCGGAGGGTTTGTTGGCGATGCCCGAGCTCTCCGATGCTCTCTTGCCCGATGTGGTCATCGTGAAAGGAGAGGGAGGCCGTGAACTGCTGGGCGAAGAGCTCAAACGTCGCGGTGCCCGGGTGACTGAATGGTGCTGTTACCGGCGGTGCTGGCCCGAGGTGGATCTGTCGGTGCTGCGAGACGTGGATTCGTCTTTCGTCTTTCAGGCCAGCAGCGGCGAGATGGTGTCGCGATTATCGGAATTGCTGACTGGTGAGAGGCAGGAGGATCTGTTCCAATCTCCCGTGATTGTTCCCTCCGAGCGCGTGGCGGCACTGGCGACAGCGCTGGGATGGGGGCGGGTAATTCGTGCAGAGGATGCCGGCGATCGGGCGTTCACAGTCGCGCTGAAACAGCTCTCTGGGGTAGGAGTCGACACATGACGGAACCGGCTGCGCCAGCCAAGACCGCGATCATTCCGAAGGCAGATACACCGCCGCGCAGGAACCGCTGGACCCTGTGGCTACCATTGCTGACCCTGTTATTGCTCTGTGGGTTGGGCGCTGGCGGCTATGGGTTTGGGTGGCCCTGGGCGCAGCAATTGTGGCAACGGTTCGAGGATCTTGAGCGTCAGGTAGTCGACGCCCAAGCGCAGGCAGCTGCACCGGGGCCAGACGTTGCGGCCTTGGCGCGAGCCGCCGCTAACAGCAGCGTTCAGTCTGGACTGGCGTCGTTGGAAGACGATTGGCAGCGCGAATTGTCTGCGCTGCGCGCGCGGCAAAATGCGGAGCGCGCTGAGTCGGTGCGACAGTTGACTGGTCGGATGGGGCGACTCGAGGACCAGATGGACCGATTGCTGGCCGTCGATCGGCGGGCGTGGTTGGGACAAGAGGCGGTTTTTCTGACGCGGCTGGCTGGACAGCGGTTGCTGGTCGCCCGTGACGTGGAGGCTGCGCTGGTCCTGCTCGAGCAGGCAGATGCTTTACTCCGAGATACCGGTGAGCCCAACTTTGAAGGTGTGCGACTCGCGATCGCCCGGGATAGGGCGGCACTGGCTGCGGTGCCGGTGGTCGATCAGGTCGGTTTGTATGCCCGGCTGTCGGGGCTTGTTGACCAGGTTGAGCAATTGCAGCTCGAATTTGAAGCACCTGCCAGCGACATGAAAGCGGACGCTTTATCCACGACAGGGTGGCGGGAGCGGGCGTCCGCCGGTTGGCAGGCGGCACTGGCAAAGCTGTCTGACTATCTGATTATTCGGCGCCGGAGTGACGAGATTGCACAATTGATGACGCCGGAATGGGCGGCGCTGGCGAGACAGAATAGTCGGATGTTGATCGAGCAGAGTCAGATCGCCATGTTGTCGGCCAATCAACCTTTGTTCGAGCAATCTTTGCAGCGTTCCGCAAAATTTGTTGCCTTGTTCGCACAACAAGACGCCGATCGGGTCGCGAGTATTGTGGCGGATCTGGGCGCCCTGCAGAATCAGAATATTGCGCCTGATTTACCGGATCTGACGGATACTCGGAGTCTGCTTGAAGGTCAGGTGGAGCGACTCGGCGACAGGACATCTCCTTGACCATGGCACGCATGAGTCTTTATCTGGTTTTGAGTCTTTTCGCCGGGGCAATACTGGTCAATACCATTGTGCAGGACCCCGGCTATCTGCTGATGACCTGGGGTGACTGGCAGGTCGAGACGTCGGTATGGCTCGCACTGAGTGCGCTCCTGCTGGCGTATATCGTTATCGGGTTGTTGCTGCGCGTGGTCCGATCGACGCTGCGCGTGCCCAAGGCGTTGCACCGGTGGCTGGGACTGCGCTCGGTTCGTGGCGCCCATCGCAGAGCGGATAAAGGCTTTGCTGCTTTTTTTGAAGGTCGTTGGGATGTCGCGGAGAAGGCGTTGCGAAAAGCGGGGCCTGCCGATGAGCAGACCCTGTTGCATCCGCTCTATGCCGCGCTCGCGGCGGCGCGTCGCGGCCAAACGGAGCGTGCGCTGGCATTACTGGATCAGGCTGAAACCGACGCTGCGGCCCCCTTGTCATTGGTCGTTATGGCGCGCGCAGAATGCCATCTTGCTACGATGGCGCCCGATCGGGCAGAGCAGGCGCTGGATCAGCTGTCGTCAGCAGAGCGTGCCTTGCCCCGGGCAAAGGCCTTACAGGCTGAGTTCGCGTATGCGCAGCGCGACTGGCAGCGGTTGATCGAACTACTGCCCGATTTGAGACGTGGCCGGGTAGTGCCTGAGCACCAGGCGGCCGCCTGGGAGCGCGAGGCTTGGCTCGCGGCGCTGTCAGAAACGGGCGACTCGACGTCGACGGCACTCTCGTTGTGGAAGCGAGCGCCCGATTCAGTGAAATCAGAGGGCCAACCGTTTTGGGCGGCGCTGGTGACTCGTCTACAGTCCGAGGAGGACTGGGAGGCTCTACAAAAAGCCCTTCAGGAGCGTCTCGAGCACTATTGCGAGTCCGCTACGCTACAGACGATGTCTGCCTTGCCCGAGCGTCAGGCGATCAAAATGAAAAAGTCGATCAAGCGGTGGTGTGAACAAGATGCCGAGGGGCACTGCCATGCGGCGCTTGCCCACATCGCTCAGCTCGAGGGTGACACTGAGGCCGCGGGCTCGCTGTGGGAGCAGGCTTACGGTCGCTGTCCGTCAGCGGAAAATACTGCGAAGTGGTCTGAATGGTTGAGAGATCAGGGCGAGGAAGGGCAGGCCTCAGCGCTGGAGGCTGAGTTGCTGGCGACACTCCGGCAGGATCGGTAGGCGTTGCGAGCGGCCCGATCCATTATCGACCGGGTAAATTGATACCGAGCGAATCCCATAGAGCGTCTACCCGATCGCGCGTTGCGCCATCCATTTCAATAGTGCGACCCCACTCGCGATCAGTCTCGCCTTCCCATTTCTGGGTCGCATCCATGCCAATTTTGGATCCCAGTCCGGCAACGGGTGACGCGAAGTCGAGGTAGTCGATAGGCGTATTTTCGACGATCGTGCAGTCCCTCGCCGGATCCATTCGCGTTGTCATGGCCCAGATGACATCTTCCCAGGAGCGCGCATTGATGTCTTCGTCAGTCACGATAATGAATTTGGTATACATGAACTGACGAAGGAAAGACCACACGCCGAACATGACCCGCTTGGCGTGTCCCGGGTATTCCTTGCGCATGGTGACGACCGCCATTCGGTATGAGCAGCCCTCCGGAGGAAGATAGAAATCACTGATTTCGGGAAACTGTTTTTTTAATAGCGGAACAAACACTTCATTGAGTGCCACGCCTAGTATCGCCGGCTCATCAGGGGGGCGACCGGTATAGGTACTGTGATAGATCGGGTTTTCCCGAGTAGTAATGGCGTCCACAGTAAACACCGGGAAGCGTTCCACTTCGTTGTAGTAGCCGGTGTGGTCGCCAAAAGGCCCCTCATCGGCTAATTCTTCTGGATCGATATAGCCTTCAAGAATGATTTCACTGTGCGCGGGCACCATCAGGTTATTATTTCGACAGGCATTGGTGACGCACTCAGCCAAATCGGTTTTCTTGCCGCGCAACAAACCGGCGAAGGCGTACTCTGACAGTGCGTCGGGTACCGGCGTGACTGCCCCGAGTGTGGTGGCCGGATCTGCCCCCAGCGCAATCGCCACAGGGTAGGGTTCCCCGGGTCGCTTGAGCTGCCAGTCGCGAAAATCTAGCGCGCCACCGCGGTGAGACAGCCAGCGCATAATGAGCTTGTTGCGCCCCAAAAATTGCATCCGGTAGATACCCAGATTCATTCGCTCTTTTTCGGGGCCGCGAGTGATCACCAGTGGCCAGGTCACCAGTGGGCCCACATCGTCGGGCCAGCAGGTTTGGATGGGCAGTTTGGTGAGGTCCACCTCTTCACCCTTTAGCACTCTCTGCTGACAGGGAGCTCTCTTAATGACCCTAGGGCCCATAGTGAGGATCTTTTTGAGCAGCGGCGCTTTATCGACCAGATCCCTCATGCCTTTGGGCGGATCGGGTTGTCGCAGGTAGGCCAGCAGTTCACCGACCTCGCGCAGTGCCTCGACTTTCTCTTCGCCCATGCCAAGCGCCACGCGCCTTTCTGCGCCAAAAAGATTGGCCAGAACGGGTATGTCAGAACCTTTGGGGTTTTCGAAGAGTAAGGCCGGACCACCCCCTCTGAGGGTGCGGTCGGCGATCTCGGTCATTTCCAGATTGGGATCGACCTCTGCGGTGATTCGGACGAGATCACCCCGCTTTTCAAGTTCACTGATGAACTCCCGCAGGTCAACAAAGCTGGGCATGGCAGTGGATTACTTCCGCTTCATGGACTTGAAAAATTCCTCGTTGGATTTGGTGTCTTTGAGTTTATCGAGCTGGAACTCGATGGCGGCCAGATCCTCCATCCCGTGCAAGAGCTTGCGCAGAATCCACATGCGCTGCAACTCGTCCTCGCCGGTGAGCAACTCCTCCCGGCGAGTGCCTGAGCGACGGATATTAATAGCGGGATACACACGCTTTTCCGCAATCTTGCGGTCAAGATGCAGCTCCAGGTTACCGGTGCCTTTGAATTCCTCGTAGATCACTTCATCCATTTTTGAGCCGGTATCGATCAGCGCGGTCGCAATAATCGACAAGCTACCGCCTTCCTCGATATTCCGCGCGGCACCAAAGAATCGCTTTGGTCTCTCTAGGGCGTGTGCATCGACACCCCCCGTCAGCACTTTACCGGAGCTGGGAATGACGGTGTTGTAGGCGCGGGCTAGGCGGGTGATCGAATCAAGCAAGATCACCACATCGCGCTTGTGCTCGACCAGGCGCTTGGCTTTTTCGATCACCATATCGGCAACCTGAACATGACGCGATGGCGGCTCGTCAAAGGTTGAAGCAACGACCTCGGCGCCGCGAGCGCCCACGGACCGCTGCATTTCGGTCACCTCCTCAGGCCGTTCATCGATCAATAGCACGATGACGTAGCACTCGGGGTTGTTCGAGATAATCGCCTGCGCGATATTTTGCATCATGATCGTTTTACCCGCTTTTGGCGGGGCAACCAGCAGTCCACGTTGGCCTTTACCAATGGGTGCAACCAAATCGATCAGACGCCCGGTAAGATCCTCTGAAGAGCCATTTCCTTTTTCCAGCGTCAAACGCTCATTCGGAAACAGCGGCGTGAGGTTTTCAAATAGAATCTTGCTCTTGGCGCTCTCGGGAGACTCGAAATTGACGTCCTTGACCTTAAGCAATGCAAAGTAACGCTCGGAATCTTTAGGCGGCCGGATCATGCCGGTGACGCTGTCACCTGTGCGGAGGTTGAAGCGGCGAATCTGGCTGGGGCTGACGTAGATATCGTCGGGGCCGGCCAGAAACGAGCTGTCGGCTGATCTCAGGAAACCAAAACCATCCTGCAGGATCTCGAGCACGCCATCGCCCCAGATATCCTCCCCACTTTTGGCGTGCCGCTTGAGCAGGGCAAAGATGATGTCCTGTTTTCGGGATCGAGCCATATTTTCGATGCCCATTTCCCGGGCCATATCGATGAGTTCCTGTGTCGGCTTATCCTTCAGCTCGGTCAGGCTCATTGGATTGGCGCTAGGGGTGTTCGGGTCGCGGCGCGGCCGTCTTTGTCGACCGCGGCGCGATCGGCCTTGCGGGGCCTCTTCATCGCTCGCCGCTGTGGGCTCGGCGGGGGTGTCGGTCTCAGTCTCGGTCGACGCCTCCGCCTCGGACGCCTTCAGTTTCAGGGTTCGTCCGTTCTTTTTACTGGCTTCTGCGTCGGACGCGTCGTTGGCGACGGCCTCTTCATTAGGGGCGGGTTCCAACTTTTCAGTGTTGGCGCTGGTTTGTTCTTCCACAAATCACTTCCGGCTCAATAGGTAAAGTTAGTTAAAAAAGGAAAGGGGCTGTTCCGACGATGCGTGTTGTACTGATGCGGGTCGGAGTAAAGGTCTGCACCTTAACGATCTCTTCGCCCATGCATTCCACACGCTTGCAGAAAGTGCCCTGCAGGTTTGGTGAGAGAAGAGATTACCGGGTGCCGAGGGAGCCTTAAAGGTCCCAATTGGCCGAAACTTAGCACCCGAAGATGGGCGCGTCCAGCAAAATATTGCGATGTTTTTTGGCCCAGCGGCCGTTCAGACAACGGTATCGACAAACTCACTCAACTGGGTTTTTGACAGCGCGCCGACCTTGGTGTCGACAGCATTTCCGCCTTTGAACATGATCAGGGTCGGAATACCGCGAATGTTGAATTTCCCGGGCATATCGGGGTTGGCGTCGACGTCAACTTTACAGACCTTCACCTTTCCTGCGTATTCTGTGGCAATCTCTTCGAGGATGGGAGCAATCATTTTGCAGGGTCCACACCACTCGGCCCAGAAGTCGACGAGCACGGGTACGTCGCTGGAAAGCACCTCCGCGTCGAAGTTGTCGTCAGTCACATGCAGGATATCAGCGCTCATAAGGGCTCCGTTGTCAGGTCAGTATTAGGTTGCGTACAGGGAAGCATAAACGTGCCAATCGGAAAATATCCTACTGCTTCGCGGCCGGCAAGCGCTGAAAAGCGGCGATTGCCTCGGTTTGGGCGACTATGATGACACAGTCCGCGGTATGGCAGGTGTATTTGGTGCGATGCATTGATGATTCGATTTACGCCGGGATCACAACAGATCTCAACAGGCGGCTCAAGCAGCATAATGGGGAATTGCCTGGCGGCGCCCGATATACGCGTGGCCGCCAGCCCATTACGCTGATGTGGTCGGAGATTTGTGGTTCGCGCTCTGATGCACTGCGTCGGGAAGCGGCGCTGCGTCGTCTCAGTCGGCGCCAAAAGTGGGCGTTGATTGCGTCGGCAGAAGGAGCGCGCAAGGAGTGACAGTCGACAGTTTCTGGGATTGGTCGCTCGGCAAGTATCGCTGTGAGGCCACGCAACAATGCTTGCTGGCGCTGCAGGAGGAGGCGGATCTGGTCATTCTCGAGGCCTTGTTTGCTTGCTGGTTAGCGACTCAGCGCGTTCACTGGCAATCGGGTGACGTGGCGGCGATGCGCGAGGCCACCGGGGTGTGGATCGAAGAGGTCATCCTGCCGTTGCGGTCCACTCGCGAGCGCTGGAAGCCCGATGCCGAAAAACAATCGCAGCGCCAACAGATATTGCGACTCGAAGTCGATGCGGAGCGCTACCTTGCTGAGCTGATGTGGGCGAATACCGATACAGTTGGTGACATCGGTCCTGACACCGTGCAGCGAAATGAGCTCGCCACGGTTGAGCTAATGAACGCTAACCTCAGCGCTTTGCCTGTCTTTAATAAGGGTGAATTTGTCTCGGAACGGCAGCAACTGGTAGCACTGCTGATTCAGTCGACGTAACATCGCCACCCGATTTGAATGAAATACGGAGAACGTTAAGCATGAGTACCCTGATAAAGCAGATGGGACGGCTCTCGGTCGCCACGGTATTGATTATGATGTGGGGCTGCGGCGGCGCCTCACAGGAACAGGAGGTAAGCTTGGAAACTACTGATGCACGACTCAGCTACGGTATTGGTTTGCGAATGGGTCAGCGAATGGCCGCCGATGGCATGACAGTCGATGTGGCTGCCTACGCAGCCGGCCTCGAAGACGCTCTGACTGGCGCGGACGCGAAGCTCACCGACGAAGAGATCAACACCGAAATGTCGGCCTTCCAGGAGCGCCGTGAGGCGGAAGCGGGCGCAGAGCGCGTTGCGCTGGCGCAGTCTAATCTGGAGGCAGGCAGGGCCTACATGGCCGAAATGAGTAGCGCAGAAGGCGTGCAAACGACCGAATCGGGTCTTCAGTACATCGTGATGGAGGCAGGCGAGGGCGACAGCCCGGTAGCCGCAGATTCTGTCGAAGTACACTATGAGGGCCAGCTTATCGACGGCACGGTCTTTGACAGCAGTTTTGAACGCGGAGAAACCGTGACTTTCGGGCTGACTCAGGTGATTCCAGGCTGGACCGAAGGTCTGCAGCTGATGAAGCCAGGCGGAAAGTTCAAATTCATCATTCCGCCCGAGCTGGGATATGGTGAGGGAGGGGCAGGACAAATGATTGGCCCTAACGCTACCCTGCGCTTTGACGTGGAGCTGATCGCGGTGGTTAAGGCTGACGCTGAGTAAGCTCGGTCGGTGATCTCCGTGCACGGGGATCTGACACGACGATAGTGTGATCGCGAGAAAGCGCCCCCAGGGGCGCTTTTTTTATGCCATGAATCACTCAGCGTTGACGACTGAGTGCCCGGAGCGGTCTGCCTCGCCTCAACTCGATGCGCTCAGACAGAGTGATACTGATCGTAGAACTGAGACAGATAGGTGTCGAAGGGCTGACTGTCTTGCGCTTCCAGCTCCTGTTGTCGTTGCAGTGAAGCTTCGGCTTCGCGCGTCATGAGTTGCCATGTGGCATCCGGCATCGCATCAGACAGGTGCTGAGTATGCCACTCGCGGGAATAGCGTAGCGCCAATTGCCAGAAGCTCTGCTGTGCGGATTCCATCTCCCTCAGTATTCTGGCCGACAGTGTCAGCTCGGGGTCACGTATCTGTTGTCGCGCATGATCCACTACCCTCTGATAATCGTTGCCGGCGTATTGCGAGTCATACCACTGTGCAACCGCCGCCATACTCTCGAGAATGGGTTCAGCCAGATCCGACAGAGACGTCTCGACGCCTTGCCGGGAAAGCAACGTTAGCCCGTTCTCTCTGCCACGATTCACCATGCGCTGCAGGTTAATCGTATTTTGGCGCTGCCCTTCGGCATCACATTGCGGGCTGTCATCGATTAAGCAGGCGAGGAGAAACAGGTCAATCAAGCGCATCGTATCCGCATCAATACCGAAGGGCATGAAAGGGTTGATATCCACGCAGCGCACTTCGACATATTCAATCCCGTTTCGAGCGAGTGCAACAACCGGCGCTTCGCCACTCTGAGCAACTCGCTTGGGTCGAATCGGGCTGTAGTATTCGTTTTCGATTTGGAGCAGTGACGCGTTGAGTTGCGCGCGTTCACCGTTATCCATTACGTCAAACTGCGAGTAGGGCGCGTGAGGTGTGAGAATGGCGCTACGCAGGGTGGAAATGTACTCATCAAGATCGTTATAGCAGACGTCCATTCCCGCCTGTGCGTTACTGGTATAACCCAGATCCCCCATCCGTAAGGTGGTGGCGAAGGGTAGGTAGTAGCTGTGATGGTCGTTGCCCATGGGCTGCAGCGGATGATTTTTATTGCCCTGAAGAAAGCTGGCACACACGGCTGGCGAGGCGCCGAGCAAATACATCAGAAACCAGACCCGAGAGAAAAAATTTCGGATCAGCGCAAGATACCCTTGTGTCTGAAATGCCTGCGCACTCTGGTCACTGCCGGCCAGTGAACCCGCCGCTATCCAAAATGACTCTGGCAGCGAGAAGTTGTAGTGGATGCCGGCAATGGCCTGCATCTTTCTCCCGTAACGCACGCTCAAACCGTTGCGATATATCCTTTTCATTTGCCCCACATTGGAGGATCCAAATTCGGCAATCGGAATGCCTGCATCGCCATTTACGATGCAGGGCATACTCGCATTCCACAGGAGTTCATCCTCCAAGTGACGAGCAGTGAATCGGTGCAGATCTGCCAGCGCCTGCTCTGTTGCGTCGATGGAATGCGAAGCGGGTGTAATGAACTCCAGTAGCGCTTCGGAGTAATCCGTCGTGATCGCGGGATGGGTTAGCGCCGAGCCAAGCCCGCCGGGGTGGGGCGTCTGTGCCAGCGTGGCCTGACCCGCTGTGACTCTGAGGCTCTCTTTTTCTACGCCACGCCGGATCTGTCCCAGCCACTGGGGTTCGGCTTCTAGCAGCTGTCGGCATATCGCAGCGTGATTCGACACGGTGACTCCTGTGTGAGGAATTGACGGCAATAGCTCTGGGCTTCCGCCGGCATCAGGGGTTAAATTGGGGCGGAGTGTACGGCGCGCGGGGCGCACCGTACAGGGGGTAAATACGGGGCTTTAATGGACCGAGAGCCCGCGCGACGAGAACACAAGGAGGTGTGTCAGTCATGCGTATACATCAGTGGTTGAAGGTGCTGGCCGAGCGCAAGGGGTCTGATCTGTATCTGGCCACCGGTGCGCCGCCTTGTGCAAAGTTTGACGGTGAACTGAAAACCATTTCTTCCGACGTATTGGCGCCCGGCGAGGTCGGTGAAATTGCCCATGAGTTGATGGATGACACCCAGCTAGACGAGTTTTCCCGGGATCTGGAAATGAATTTAGCGGTGTCATTGCCTGGCGTGGGACGTTTCAGAGTCAATATTTTTCGTCAGCGCAATGAAGTCAGTATTGTTGCGCGCTTTATCGTGATGGAAATCCCGCAGTGGCATGAGCTGGGTTTACCAGAAATTCTGACAGAACTTATTCTGCATAAGCGAGGCTTGATGCTGTTTGTCGGAGCCACCGGTTCGGGAAAATCCACTTCTCTGGCAGCAATGATCGATTACCGTAACAGTCACACCAGTGGTCATATTGTGACGATCGAGGATCCGGTCGAGTTTGTACATCGGCACAAGAAATCGATCGTCAATCAGCGCGAGGTAGGGGTGGATACTCGCAGCTGGCACAACGCGTTGAAAAATACCCTGCGTCAGGCGCCGGACGTGATCTTGATCGGTGAAATCCGCGATCGTGAGACCATGGAGCACGCCATCGCTTTTGCAGAAACTGGGCACCTGTGCATTTCGACACTCCACGCCAATAATGCCAACCAAGCGTTGGATCGAATTATTAACTTTTTCCCCGAGGAGAAGCGCCAGCAGTTGCTGATGGATTTATCTCTCAATCTGCAGGCTTTTGTGTCCCAGCGTCTCATTCCCAACACAAAAGGGGGGAGAAGCGCCGCGGTCGAGGTCATGTTGGGTTCTCCCAGCATCAAAGAACTGATCCTGAGAGGGGATGTGGGGGGGCTGAAAGAGATAATGGAAAAGTCGAAGGACCGGGGAATGAAAACCTTCGATATGGCGCTATTTGACCTGTGTAAGGCCGGTGAGATCACCAAAGCAGAGGCGCTGCGTAACGCCGACTCCGAGAACAATGTGCGGCTGCGTCTAAAGCTGTCGGGTGATCAACCTGCCCAGGGAGAAAAGACGACTTTCAGTCTCGAGGACGAGCAGCTCTAAGCCTGAAATTGGCCCAGCCGCCCCCGGCCGCCGTCGTCTAGCAGCGTCTCTTGGAAGCTGGTCCTTCGCTCCAGAATATCGACCATATCGCGCTCAACTAGTGTTACCAGCTGAGGGACGGTCAGTTCTCTGAGCTTGATGCCATCGCGGTTCGTAAAAATGTAGCTGTCCTTATCGAGATCGCGCACCGCAACCCGCGCCATGATGGGCGGCTCTCGATCATGAAATCCCAGCCAGGTGCCGATAGGGATCTTTAGTTGCAATATGGCGTTGGGGTCAAAAGGCTGCTCCGCGCTGACGGCATGGCGGGTATCGTCTGACTGGGTTGTGGGTAACGCATCATGCTGCGCGGTGGCACGTTGTTCTGCCGTCCGCAGACGTTGCGCGGCCGCTTCACGCTCGCTGGCCCGCTCGGCTGCCTCTTTTTCGGCTAGCTGAGTCTGCTGATCCCTAGCCTCGACCTGTGCCGCCTGCTTTTGGCCAAGTAGTTGATTCCTCTCCTCCGCCGCCTCGATCAGTGCGCGGGAGAAGGTTTGCTGTGTGTCCAGTTTCACCGCCTCTCCGGAACGCAGCAGATTGGCGAAGTCATCGACGCTCACTCTCAGCGCTCTGGCGCCCGTGAAGTCCATGAATATCAAATAACTATTGCCGCCAAATGTCCCTGAAAGGCGCAGTCGGTGGATACCTTCAGGCCGATGGATACGGTACCACTGACCTGCCGCGATCCCGGTTTCCCGGAGCCTCTCAATAGAATTTTTTGTCCACGTGG
>Ga0315330_10000564_pt1 | contig 23286 bp, 16 predicted proteins | sample M140m34915metaG_FD_203453 | JGI IMG/M metagenome (GOLD analysis project Ga0315330, IMG submission 203453) | Ammonia-oxidizing marine archaeal communities from Monterey Bay, California, United States - M1 40m 34915 | ecosystem: Environmental > Aquatic > Marine > Intertidal zone | place: USA...
AGGATTAGCAACAGGCTCTTCTATATTTTTGTTCGATGGGGCACCTATTTATCCAAAAATAGATATTCTCTTAGAGTATTGTCAAAATAAGAAAATTAATCTTTTTGGAGTAAGCGCTAAATACATCGATCATTTAAAGAATGAAAAATATAATAGTAAAAATCTAGATTTAAATTCAATAAAAATAATAACTTCAACAGGTTCCCCGTTAGCTGAGGACAGCTTTAAGTATGTATACGACAATTTAAAAAAAGATGTTCATCTTGCATCTATTGCAGGAGGGACAGACTTAGTTGGTTGTTTAGTTTTAGGAAATCTTTACTCAAATGTTTACATGGGAGAAATTCAAGGTCAAAGCCTTGGTATTGATGTGGACGTTTTTACCGATGAAGAAAAAAGTGTAAAAGATGGGGAGAAGGGAGAACTAGTAGTTAAAAAACCTTTTCCATCCATGCCTGTTAAGTTTTGGGGTGATGATGACGGACAAAAATATCATAAAGCTTATTTTACTCGATTTAAAAACATTTGGCATCATGGTGACTTTATTGAACGAACTAACAATAATGGATTTATCATGCGCGGCAGGTCTGATGCCACTCTTAATCCAGGAGGTGTGAGAATAGGAACAGCAGAAATTTATCAGCAGGTTGAAAATATCGATTTCATCACGGAAGGATTAGTAGTCGGTCAAGATTATAATGATGATGTACGAATTGTCTTATTTATAACTACAAAAAATGACGAAGAATTAGACGATGAAAAAATAAAAACAATCAGATCAAGAATTCGAAAAAACTGCTCTCCAAAACACGTTCCTTCAGTAGTTATAAAGGTGCCAGAAATTCCTAGGACAAAAAGCGGTAAAATAGTTGAGCTAGCAGTTAGAAAAGTAATTCACGGGGAAACTATCAACAATAAAGAGGCAATAGCTAATCCTGAAAGTTTAAAATTTTTTGAAAATTTGCCACAGTTAAAATTGTAGCGCGTCATTTTCTAATATTATTAATGACTTTAATTTAAGTTAATCTCTCTATTGAGCTTGGCCCTAACCCCTGGAACTCCTTTAAAAAAGGTTGTTAGGGCTGAGTTTTAAATAATTTTAGCGCAATTTTTGTGGAGCATAGAATGCAATTCAATTAATTTATCAAAATTTTTATTATATCCTCCACCTAAAACCCCGCATAAAGGGATTTTTTTAGAATAGAAATTTTCAATTACTAACTGATCTCTTTTATTAACTCCATCATCTGTAATTTTAAGTTTACCTAAACGATCCTCAAAATGAATGTCAACTCCAGCTACGTAAAATACAAAATCATATTTATTTTTGTTAAGTTCTTTTAAATTTTTATGAAGAACATTTAAATATTCCTCATCCTCCATTTTGTCTTTAAGCTCAACATCAATATCGCTTTTAGACTTTTTCGCTGGATAATTGGAAGCGCAGTGCATACTAAACGTAAGAATATTTGGATCATTTTTAAATATGTCTGAATTACCATTTCCTTGGTGAACATCTAAATCAACTATAAGTATTTTCTTAGCATAATTCTTATTTTTTAAATAATTGGCTGCTACAGCCACATCGTTAAAGACACAATAACCAGCACCACAATCAAAGTTAGCATGATGACTGCCCCCCGCTGTATTACATGCAAGTTTTGCGTCTAAAGCAAGTTTACTAGCAAGAACAGTTCCACCAGTTGCGACAAAGGATCTTCTCACAACGCTATCATTAATTGGAAAGCCAATTTTTTTCTGAAGTTTCATATCTAAAGTCTTATTTCTAATATGATTGATATATTCCAATGAATGTGATGTTTTCATTGTTTCTGTAGAACATTCTTTAGGAATATAAAACTTTTTAACTACGCCAACTTTTAACAAATGTTCTGCTAAAGCACCAAATTTTTGAATAGGAAATTTGTTATCATCGTTAATTTTAGCTACGTAATCAGGGTGATTGACAACAGGAAGTTCCATTGAAAAACAATTTATCTTTCAACACACATTGCAATTCCCATACCACCTCCGATACAAAGAGTTGCTAAACCTTTTTTTACGTCACGTTTAATCATTTCATGTATAAGTGAGACTAATATTCTAGTTCCTGAAGCACCAATAGGATGTCCTAAAGCAATAGCACCACCATTTACATTTACTTTTTCTATAGGAATAGAGAGAGTTTTTATAACAGCTAGACTTTGAGCAGCAAAAGCTTCATTGATTTCAAAAAGATCTACATCTTTAATATCCCAACCTGCTAAATCTAAAGCCTTTTTTGAGGAAGGAATCGGACCCGTTCCCATCAAAGCAGGATCTACACCACAACTAGCCCATGATTTTATTGAAACCAATTTTTCAATATTTTTTTGATCTGCTTCTTTATTAGTCATTAAAGTTACAATAGCAGCACCATCATTAATTCCAGAGGAATTTCCAGCAGTCACAGTACCATCTTTCTTAAATACAGGTTTTAGTCTTGATAAAGCGTCTAAACTTATCCCCTCACGTGGGTGCTCATCTTTATTAAAATCGACTTGAGAATTTTTTGATTCTATTTTTAAGTTCACAATCTCTTCTTTAAATTTATTTTCTTTTTGCGCGATAAGAGCTTTATCTTGAGATTTTAAGGAAAATCTGTCTTGTTCATCTCTGGTTATTTGAAATTTTTCAGCAACATTCTCAGCAGTTATACCCATGTGGTATCCATTGAAGGCATCCCACAATCCATCATTAATCATTGTATCTATTAACTTAGCATCACCTAATTTTTTTCCATCTCTCAAATGAATCACATGCGGTGCCAGTGACATATTTTCTTGTCCACCTGCAACTACAATTTTTGAGTCTTTACATTTTATGCTTTGAAATGCTGAAGCAACAGATCTTAAACCTGAACCGCAAACTTGATTAACAATGTATGCAGGTTTTTCAACTGATATACCGCTTTTTATAGCCGCTTGTCTTGCAGGATTTTGACCAGAACCTCCTGTCAAAACTTGACCTAAAATTATCTCGTCAACCTCATCTTTTTTAATCTTTGATTTTTCAAGTGCTTTTAAAATTACCTTAGAGCCTAAATTTTCTGAAGAGATATTTTTTAAAGACTTTCCTAATGAACCAACAGCAGATCTGACCGCAGATGTAATAATTATTTTTTCTTTTTCAATCATTTTTAATAGTTTTATATTCAGATAAACTAATTAAAAAGGCAATAATAAAAAATAAAAAGGTTGAATTTCCGGTAGTAAAAAAGTTACCAGTCGATTTAAACGGAAAAACTTCAACGATAAATAGTAGAAAAAAAGGCATAATTATACTTTTATTATAATCGTTGAAATTTGAATTAATTAATAATTTAAAAATATTTAATATTATTAATAAAAAGATAAAAGTAGCTAAAATAACTCCAATAAGACCTATCTCAGCAGCTAATTGTAAATAATAGTTATGAGGATGTGAATTACACCCACCCAATCTATTTACTTCAGCCAATACTTTCGAGTCAATCTTAGCGCAATTAATATAAAAAGATCTTAAACCCCCGCCTAAAATAGGGTTTAATTTAAAAGTTTGAAATCCTGTTTCTATTTCTTTTATATGTAAATTTGTTGCTCCGAATTTCCATAAATCAACATTACGGTTATTTATTTTTTCTTTTAAATAAATACTAATTTGAAAACTTTTTTTAACAAAACCCGTGTAATGACTATGGTAGTCTCTAGATGAATTTACTAAATAAACCAATGCTATAAAAATTATAGAAACATAGATTAAAAATGTTTTTCTTAATTCTTTTTGAAAAAAAACACCAATTGATAACATTATTAAAAATAATAATAACGGAACTCTGTTTCCTGCTAAAATTAAACCCAATGAAATGATTGTTATTAGACAAAGTAAACTTATATCAAAATATATTTTCTTTTTTAAATCATGAAAAATTATTAAATATGAAATAAGAAAAAAAGAAAATTTTTGCAAATATGAACCAGCTATGTATTCCTTTCCAAAAGGTCCAGGTAATCTTCTTGCAGTTGCTTCATAACCAAATAAATCCTTTCCAAAAATATATTGTATAAAAATATCAATATTTACAAATAAAGCTGATAAGCCAAAAGTAATAAATAGTATTTTGAAATTAATAATATTAATTTTTAGAAGATAACGAACTGAAATATAAAAAAATAAATATTTTAAATAGAGAATTGACTTGAATAAAATAAAATTTTTTTCAGGTATATTAGAGTTAAAATTGAAAAAATTATTATAAAAACCATTAATCAAGATATAGATAAAGAAAAAGAATATTAATTTATCTAAAAAATTAAATTTAAAATTTAAAACATCCCCTCTGAAGAAAAAAAAAGTTGTAAATATAATAAGGATAATATTGACGTTGATTATGAGATTTCCAGCTATATAACTAAGCGGAATTAATGATAACAATAAGTTTAACAAATTATTTTTAGAAAAGAGATTTTTATAAGGTAAAATCATTAAATATTTATTAAATCATTGATTGTTTTTTTCAACATTAAATATTACTAGTATATGTAATTTTGCGCCTGTAGCTCAACTGGATAGAGCGCTTGGCTACGGACCAGGAGGTTCTGGGTTCAAATCCTAGCAGGCGCACCATTTTAATTGATTTTTTAACTTAAGAATATTAAATAAGAAGCATGAAATTTTTTCTAAATTTATCATTGCAAAAATCTGTAATATTTTTCTTTCTATTCATAATATTAATTTTATTTGTTTTAACAATAATTCTATAAATAAGTAATTATTAAAAGGATTGTTCCCAATAAAACTCTATAATACACAAAAACGTTTAAACTAAATTTATTTAAATATTTTAAAAAATATTTTATCGTTATAAATGATATTATAAAAGATAAAAAAATAGAAATTAAATTCAATTTTGTAAAGAAGGTATCATCAGAAAGCAGTATGGTTTTTAGGCCAAAGGCAGATACAGCTCCTAAAATTGGAATTGAAATTAAGAAAGATATCTTAGCGGCATCAACTCTTTTAAAGCATAAAATTCTCGATGCTGTAATTGCAATTCCCGATCTACTAACCCCAGGTATTAGTGATAACACTTGAAATAATCCTATAAAGATTGATGATTTAAGTGAAAAATCCTTTTTTATATTTTTTTCTAATTTAAATTTATCACTTATATACATCAAGATACCAAATAAAAATGTAGTCCAGGCAATTACTTCTAAATTTCTTAACTTTTCAATTAATCTTAATTCTACTAAAAAAAAACCAACGATCATAACTGGTATTGATGATAATAAAATTTTTGAAAAAAGAGCTCTATTTTCGAAAAAGTTTAGAATATCTTTCCTAAAGTAAGTAGCCACCGCAAAAAACGAACCAATATGCAAGCTTACATCTATCGAAAGATTTCTATTTTCAAAATTAAGAAATTCTGAAATTAGTATTAGATGTGACGATGAACTTATTGGTAAAAATTCTGTGATGCCTTGAACTAAAGATAAAATTAAAATTTCAATCACTATAAATAAATAAAATTAAAGGTTGTTTTTTTATTGGCAATTCTTAATGCATACCAGGTATGCAAAAAAAGACACTAATAATCAAGGGATTTAATAATATAGGTAATTAATATTGACCTTTAAAAACTATCATTCAGTCAAATCTTCACTTATTTAACATACTAATGAATAAAAAAATGCTTCAATTTGTAGAATTAAAACAAGAAACGCCAGAAAAAAGAAAAACTGATAATAGAAAAGGTGATTTCAATGAAATTTATAAAGAATACATAACAAAAAAAGCAACAGAGCAGTCAAGCAGGTGTTCTCAGTGCGGGGTTCCTTTCTGTCAAATTCATTGTCCTTTAGGAAACAATATTCCTGATTGGCTAAAACTAACAGCAGAGGGTCGACTTAAAGAAGCTTATGAAGTTTCACAAAGTACTAATAATATGCCAGAGGTTTGCGGAAGGATTTGTCCTCAAGATAGACTTTGCGAGGGTAACTGTGTAATTGAACAATCTGGGCATGGAACAGTTACAATAGGATCAATAGAGAAATATATAACCGACACTGCCTGGGATAAAGGCTGGGTAAAACCTTTTAAAGTCAAGAGAGAACTTAAACAGTCAGTTGGAATAATCGGTGCTGGTCCAGCTGGAATGGCTTGCGCAGAAGAGCTTAGAAAATCAGGCTATCAAGTCACTATATATGACAGGTATGATAGACCAGGTGGTCTTTTGATTTATGGAATACCTAACTTTAAATTAGAAAAGTTTGTTGTTGAAAGAAGAACAAAATTATTAAAAGAAACCGGAATAAAATTTATTCAAAATTTTGAAGTTGGTAAAGATAAAACTTTATATGAACTAAAAGAAAAACATGATGCCATATTAATTGCAACTGGTGTTTATAAACCAAGAGAAATAAACATACCGGGACATGGTCTTAAAAATATTTTTCCAGCAATGGAATTTTTAACTGCTTCAAACAGAAAAGGATTAGGAGATGAAGTAAAATTATTCGACAACGGTATTTTAAACGCTGAGGGAAAAAATGTTGTTGTTATTGGTGGAGGTGATACAGCAATGGATTGTGTAAGAACCTCGATTAGACAAAAAGCTAAATCAGTTAAGTGTTTATATAGAAGAGATAGAGAAAATATGCCTGGTTCATCTAGAGAAGTTGGTAATGCAATAGAAGAGGGTGTCGATTTTATTTGGTTGACCAGTCCTAAAAGTTTTATAGGTGATACAAAAGTAGAAGCTATTGAAGTAACTAAAATGAAACTTGGAGATCCAGACTCATCAGGCAGAAGAAGACCTGAAATAGATTTAGGCTCAGAATATAAAATACCTACAGATCTTGTAATAAAATCTCTAGGGTTTGATCCTGAAAATTTGCCAAAATTATTTAATGCTCCAGAATTAATTATTTCTCAATGGGGTACCTTAAAAATTGATTTAAAATCAATGCAAACTAATTTAGATGGAATTTTTGCAGCCGGTGATATTGTGAGAGGAGCTTCACTTGTAGTATGGGCGATAAGAGATGGAAGAGATGCCGCTGCTCAAATTGAAAAATATTTACAATTAAAAAATAATAAAAATAAATCTGTAAAAGCTGCATAATTTTCATGAATAATTACAAAAAAAATAAACAAATTTTAGAAAAAAGTTTTAACTACAATCATGAAATGGAACACGACGCTTGTGGGGTTGGGTTAATTGCAACTACAAATGGGAAAAAATCTCGAAAAATCGTTGAGTATGGTGTGGAGGCATTAAAAGCAATTTGGCATAGAGGAGCAGTAGATGCAGATGGAAAGTCTGGCGACGGTGCAGGTATACAAATTGAAATAGCACCAGAATTTTTTAAAGAAAAAATTTTGTCAACTGGCCACACTCTTGATGAAGATAAAAGAATTTGTGTTGGAATGGTCTTTCTTCCAAGAACAGATTATTCAGAGCAAGAGAAATGTAGAGAAATTATAGAGTCAGCATTGCTGGCAGAAAATTATTATATATATGGATGGAGGCAAGTTCCAATAAATCCAAGCGTTTTAGGTAAAACTGCAGATCAGAATCGTCCGGAGATTGCTCAGGTAATGTTTAAAAAAAATGAAACATTGCAAACGAATGATCTTGAAAGAGATTTATTTGAAACAAGAAAAAAAATTGAAAAGGTAGCAAGAGATAAGCAGATAAAAGATTTTTATATCTGCTCCTTCAGCTCAAGATCGATCGTCTATAAAGGAATGTTCTTAGCTGAAATGTTATCTGAGTTTTACCCAGATCTAAATGATGAGAAACTAACTTCTAGATTTGCCATTTTTCATCAGAGGTATTCTACAAATACTTTTCCAAGCTGGGATTTAGCCCAACCTTTTAGAACTCTAGCACATAATGGTGAAATAAATACTGTAAAAGGAAATATCAACTGGATGAAAATACATGAACAAGATATGTCCAGTTCACTTTTTAAAGATGTTAAAAACTTAAAACCAGTAATAAGAAGTTCTTCTGACTCAGGAGCGCTAGACAATGTTTTTGAACTTCTTACACATTCAGGGAAATTGGCACCATTAATTAAATTAATGATGATCCCAGACTCGTGGTCTAAGAGAAGCAAAACAGTTCCAAAAAACCATCAAGATTTATTTAATTTTTTAAATAGTACTATTGAACCATGGGATGGACCAGCTGCTATTTGTGCTACAGACTCTAAGTGGGTTTTAGCATCCTCTGACAGAAATGGATTACGTCCATTAAGATACACGATAACCTCAGATGATTTATTTTTTGCAGGATCTGAAACTGGAATGATTAAAATTCCAGAGGAAAAAATTCTAGAAAAAGGTAAACTTGGACCAGGACAAATTATTGCAATAGATTTAAAAAAAGGAAAGTTATTTAAAGATAAAGAAATTAAAGACTTTTTGGCCAAAGATTATAAAAAATATAATAAACAAATTATAGATCTCGAAAAAAAATTATCCTCTGAAGATGAGAAGCCAAATCATACAAATGAAGATTTAAGAAAAAGACAGTATCTTTCAGGCCTAAGTATAGAAGATTTAGAATTAATACTCCATCCTATGGCAGAAGAAGGAAAAGAAGCATCTGGTTCAATGGGTGATGATACACCAGTCGCAGTATTATCGAGTCATTTTAGGCCAGTATCTCACTATTTCAGACAAAACTTTAGTCAAGTAACAAATCCTCCAATTGACTCTTTGCGGGAAAATAAAGTTATGAGTCTTAAAACGAGATTTGGGAATCTGGGTAATATTCTTGATTTTGATAATTTAACAGAGGAAAATATTTATGTTTTAGATAGTCCAATCCTAACAAATTCTCAATTTAAAAAATTTAAAAAATTTTTTTCAAAAAAGGTTAAAATAATTGACTGTACATTTGAAACTCAAAAATCCCTTAAAGATAGAATCGAGTTAATTAGAGAAGAGGCAGAAACTGCAGTAAGAGAAGGAAGCACATGTATAATTCTATCTGATAAAAATATATCAGATCAAAAAGCAAGCATTCCAAGCATATTAACTGTTGGAGCAGTTCACTCACATCTAGTGAAGCATGGTTTAAGAGGCTACTGTTCTTTAAATGTTGAGTGTTCTGATGCAATGGACACTCATTCGTTCGCCATTTTGATTGGTGTTGGCGCCACAACTGTGAATCCATATCTAGCAATAGATAGTATTTATCAACGATTTGAAAAAAAATTATTTGGAAAATCCGATTTTGAAACATGTGTAAATAAATTTAAAAAATCAATTGATGCTGGTCTTTTAAAGATTATGTCTAAGATGGGAATATCAGTAATTAGCTCTTATAGAGGGGGATGTAATTTTGAAGCTGTAGGCTTGAGCAGAGCGATAGTTTCAGATTATTTCCCAGGCATGTCCTCAAGAATCTCAGGAATTGGTATAATTGGAATTGAGAAAAAAATTAAAGAGTTGCATAAAAAATTTAATGCAAAAAATGTTTTCACTTTACCTATCGGTGGCTTGTATAGATATAGAAAAAGTGGAGAAGATCACCAGTATCAAGGAAAGTTAATTCATTTGTTACAAAGTGCAGTTGGTAGCGGTTCTTACGAATTATATAAAAAATATTCAGCTGGAATTCATAATTTACCACCAATTAATATAAGAGATTTACTTGAATTTAAAAAAAAAAGAGAACCTATTGATATTAATGAAGTTGAGCCTATCGAAGAAATATTAAAACGATTTGGAAGTGGTAGCATGTCTCATGGAGCATTATCAGCAGAAGCTCATGAAACTTTAGCCATGGGAATGAATAGAATAAAAGGAGCCTCTTGCAGTGGAGAAGGAGGCGAGGATGCTAAAAGATTTAAAAAACTGCCAAACGGAGATAGTGCAAATTCAAGAGTAAAACAAATCGCTTCAGCTAGATTTGGAGTGACAGTAGACTATTTAAATAATGCCAACGAGATAGAAATAAAGATTGCCCAAGGAGCAAAGCCTGGTGAAGGAGGACAACTTCCTGGTTTTAAAGTCACTAAAGAAATAGCGAGACTAAGACACTCAACACCAGGTGTTACTTTAATATCACCCCCTCCGCATCATGATATTTACTCAATAGAAGACCTGGCACAATTAATCTATGATTTGAAACAAATAAACCCAGGCGCAAGAGTTGGGGTTAAATTAGTTGCGTCAACTGGCATTGGAACAATAGCAGCTGGAGTTGCTAAGGCAAAAGCAGATATTATTTTAATTTCAGGGCACTCAGGTGGAACCGGAGCAAGCCCACAAACAAGTATCAAGTATGCAGGCATCCCATGGGAGATGGGTTTGACAGAAGCAAATCAAATTCTTACGCTTAATAATTTAAGACATAACGTTACGCTAAGAACAGATGGAGGGTTAAAAACTGGTCGAGATATAATTATGGCAGCAATGATGGGAGCTGAAGAGTATGGAATGGGAACATCATCCCTTGTTGCTATGGGATGCATAATGGTTAGACAGTGCCATTCAAACACATGTCCCGTTGGAGTTTGTAGTCAAGATGAAGCTTTGCGAGAAAAATTTACAGGTACACCAGAAAAAGTTGTAAATCTATTTAAGTTTGCCGCAACCGAAGTTAGAGAAATTCTTGCCTCCCTTGGATTTAAGTCAATCAACGAAATAATTGGAAGAACAGATTTATTAACTCAGGTTAATAAAGGCGCATCTAATTTAGATGATCTAGATTTAAATCCTTTATTAGTTCAAGCAGATCCTGGAAAAAACTTAAGATACTGTAAAGACAAACATATTAATAAAGTTCCAGACACACTAGATGAAAAAATATGGTCAGAGATAAAAGATAAAATTAAAATAGATTCAGAAAATAAGTTTAATTATGAGATAGAAAATACTTCAAGATCTGTGGGAACAAGATTATCTCATCATATATATAAAAAATTTGGTAATAATAAATTAGAAGAAAATACAGTTCATATTAAACTTGAGGGTTCAGCAGGACAATCATTAGGTGCTTTTTTAACTAAAGGAGTAAAAATAATCGTAGAAGGAGATTGCAATGATTATGTTGGTAAAGGATTATCTGGAGGAACAATTATTGTTTATCCATCTCCAAAAAGCTCATTAGTTTCAAATGAGAATACGATTATTGGAAACACAGTTCTATATGGTGCAACTTCAGGAAAATTATTCGCGTCCGGACAAGCGGGAGAGAGATTTGCAGTAAGAAATTCTGGAAGCTTTTCAATAGTTGAAGGATGTGGAGCTCACGGATGTGAATACATGACTGGTGGAACAGCTATTATATTAGGGGAAGTAGGTGATAATTTTGGAGCAGGCATGACAGGAGGAATGGCTTTTGTATATGATGAAAAAAATACCTTTGAAAATTTTGCTAATCCAGCTTCAATAATTTGGCAAAAGGTTGAAACGGATCACTGGAAGACTTTTTTAAAAAATAGCTTGAATAATTTTGTTAAAGAAACAAATTCAAAAATTGCTAAAAAAATATTAAATGATTTTGATAATGAACTTCAAAAATTTAAACAAATTTGTCCTATAGAAATGTTAGATAAATTAGAAAATCCAATTAGCCTTAAGTCTCCCGTTAAGAAGGCTGGTTAAATGAATACAAAAAATATTATTTGTTTTGGCTTTGGACAGGTAGCAAAAAACTTTATTAAAAAACTTAAAGACCAAGGAGCCAATTTTAAATTAACGACTACATCACGAGAAGTGTCAAAAACCAAAGAATTTGAAAATATACATTACGAAAGTTTTCAGTTTACAGAAGAGGGTTTTGATAAAAAATTTATATCAAGATTTGAGGAAGCAGATCATATTCTTCTATCTATAGCTCCAGTCGGCGGAACTGATATTGTTATAGAAAAATTGAAAGATTATTTTAAGTCAAACAAATTTAAATGGATAACCTATCTTTCTGCAACAAGTGTTTATGGGAACCATAATGGAGAATGGGTAGATGAAAATAGTGAAACAAAACCAACTTCGCCAAATGGTGTAGAAAGACTCAAAGTTGAAAAAGAATGGATGCAGCTAGCTAGTAAATTTGATTTACCATTTCAAATTTTTAGATTATCAGGAATCTACTCTAACCAATATAATATTTTAAAGAGATTAAAGTCAGGAGAAGCTAAGATAATAAATAAAAAAAATCATTTTTTCTCACGTATTCATGTAGAAGATGTTGCAAATGTTTTATCTAGCTCTTTAAATAATTTTAAAAAAAAAGAAATCTATAACATTTCAGATAATCAACCTGCTTCTGCAGAAGAAGTTACCATGTACGGGGCCAAACTGCTGGGGGTAGATAGGCCTAAAACAATAGAAATCAACGAAATAGAAAGCGAAATGTTAAAAAATTTTTATAAAGACTCAAAAAAAGTAGACAATAAAAAGATGAAAGAATTTTTTAATCATAAATTAAAGTACCCGACCTATGTTGAAGGATTAAATTATATCTTTAACAACACTATTTAATTCTTTAATTATTTTTTTTAGAGGAACTAGATTTGATAAGCTGTGGTCCCCATTTTTAATTATTACCAACTTCTTTTGCGCATTTGGAAATATCGAAAGAACTTTTCTTGAAAAAGATACCGGTACAACTTCATCTTTGCCGCCATGAACCATAATTACTTTAATTTTTGATCTTATTTTTTTAGATATTATTTTATTTTTTCTTCCATCTTTTATTAATTGGAACGTTATCGGGTATTCATTTAATTTATTCCTAAAACTTGATCGACCATGTTTTATTGTAATTATACCTTTTGTTTTAATTTCTTTTTTCATTTTTTTAGTAAATTTTTTCCACATCAACCTTTCAAGAAATTCGGGAGCAGAGCCAATACCTACAAAACCTAATATTTGTTTTTTAAAATATTTAAATTGATTTAGAGAAATCCAGGCACCCATACTAGAACCCACAATTATAAATTTATTCTTTTTAACAATTTTTTTAATTGAATTCCTAGCATCATTAGACCATTTGGTTATATTTCCTTTTGTGAATTTGCCCGATGACTTACCGTGTCCTGAATACTCAATAGCTAAAAAACCTAATTTATTTTTTACAGCATATTTTTTAAAGGCTTGAGGTTTTTTTCCATCAATATCAGACATAAAACCAGGAAGAAAAACGATATAAAGATTTTTTTTATAATAATTGTCTATAAATCTAAGTTTTTTTGTATTTGATATTTTTATATATTTGAATTTTTTCATATAAGAATGTTTTAGTGCTATTATATAACAAAAATACATGACTACTAAATTAAATGTTCTTCAAGTAATTCCTAAGCTTGGCTACGGTGGAGCTGAGACAGGTTGCTATGATATTGCTCATTACCTCTCAGAAAATGATTGTGGTTCATTTCTAGCCACTTCCGGAGGAGAGTTATTAAAGTTTGTTAAAAAAGATAAAGTAAAATTATTAAGGTTGCCTGTCCATTCTAAAAATCCTTTTTTAATATTGTTCAACACTTTTATGCTGGCTCTTTATATTATCTTCTTTAAGATAAATATTGTTCATGCCAGAAGTCGAGCTCCAGCGTGGTCCTGCTATTTTGCTTCTCTAATAACAAGAAGAATTTTTGTAACAACATTTCATGGAACATATAATTTTAAGGGTAATTTAAAAAAATTTTATAATAGCATAATGCTCAAAGCAAAATTAACCATAGCAGGATCAAATTTTATCTTTGGTCATATCAGTGAAAATTATAGCGAATATCTAAGCAAGGAAAGAAAACTAAGAGTAATATATAGAGGAATAAATGTTGATTATTACAATTCAAAAAATATATCAGTCCTTAAACAAGAAAAGCTTAAACAAGAGTGGAATTTAGCGTCCAATAAATTTACAATTCTATTACCCGGGCGATTAACATATTGGAAAGGACAAGAAAAATTTATTGAGTCACTGAATATATTAATTGAGGATTATAATATTATAAATTTTCAAGCAATAATACTTGGATCAGATCAAGGAAGAAAAGTTTATTCAAAAAAACTTATTAATTTGGTTGAGAGATATAGTTTGAACAAAAAAGTAAAATTTATTCCTCATTGCAGGGAAATGCCTCTAGCTTATTCTTTAGCTGATGCTGTTGTTTCAGCATCAATTGAACCCGAAGCATTCGGAAGAGTATCTGTGGAAGCCCAGTCTATGGGAAAACCAATTATTGCCAGCAATATTGGAGGATCAAGAGAAACAATTATTAGTAATAAAACCGGTTTTTTGTATAAGCATGACGATCCTAGAGAACTTGCTAAAAGTTTAAATACTGTTATTCAATTATCACCAGATGAATTAAAATCTATGGGATATGAGGGTAGAAAAAATATTACTAAAAAATTTGATGTTGAAACAATGTGCCAATCTAATTTAAAAGAATATAGAAGATTGATTAAAAATTAATGCCACAGATCCAACTATTAGACGGAAAAAAAATAGATTTTGAAAAATCCATTAATGGTTTTGACTTAACAAAAAAAATTAGCAAATCCATAGAGAAGCTCGCTTTAATTATGGAAGTTGACGGAGAATTGAAAGATTTAAGTCATCAAATTACTACAAATGCAAAAGTAAGAATTATTACTTCAAAAGATAAAGAAGGATTGGAAGTTATAAGACATGACGCTGCTCATATCCTAGCAATGGCGGTTCAAGAAATTTATCCTAATACTCAAGTAACAATCGGTCCAGTAATTGATAATGGGTTTTTTTATGATTTTTCAAGAAAAGAACCTTTTACCGAAGAAGATTTAAAAAAAATCGAAAAAAAAATGGGTGAGATCGTAGATCGAGATGAAAAAACATTAAGAGAAGTATGGAAAAGAGATGATGCAGTTAAACATTTTTTAAAAATTGGCGAAAAATACAAGGCAGAAATAATTGAGAGTATTCCCTCTGGAGAAGAGGTTTCTATTTATCATCACGGTAAGTGGCATGATTTATGTAGAGGGCCTCATTTACCTTCAACAGGTAAAATTGGCAAGGCATTTAAACTAACTAAAGTTTCAGGCGCATATTGGAGAGGAGACTCAAACAACGAAATGTTGCAAAGAATTTATGGAACTTGTTGGGGCTCTAAAAAAGAACTTGATGATTATCTGCATCGATTGGAAGAGGCAGAAAAAAGAGATCATAGAAAACTTGGAAAAGAAATGGATTTGTTTCATTTTAGAGAGGAAAGTCCTGGAGCTGTATTTTGGCATGAGAAAGGTTGGTTACTATTTCAAAGGTTAGTTGAGTATATGAGAGCAAAACAAAGGCTTGCTGGATATAAAGAAATTAATACGCCTGAACTTTTAGATAAAACTCTTTGGGAAAAATCTGGTCACTGGGATAAATTCGGAGAACATATGTTTACGTCTGAAACGCCAGATGAAAAGACATTTGCTGTCAAACCCATGAACTGTCCAGGGTGTGTACAAGTGTTTAATCAAGGTCTAAAAAGTTATAGAGATTTACCATTAAAGCTATCTGAGTTTGGTAAGGTACATAGATATGAACCATCAGGTGCTCTCCATGGGTTGTTAAGAGTAAGAGCTTTTACGCAAGATGATGCACATATTTTTTGTACCGAGGATCAAATAACAGAAGAATCTTTATCAGTTACAAACCTAATTTTAGAAATTTACAAAGATTTAGGTTTTGAAAATGTCATCCTTAAATATTCTGATAGACCTGAGAAACGTGTCGGTGATGATAGTGTGTGGGATAAATCTGAAGCAGCGCTTTTGTCTGCAATTAAGCAATCTAAACTAGAGTATACAATTAACAAAGGAGAAGGAGCTTTTTACGGTCCTAAAATTGAATTTGTTTTAAGAGATGCCATTGGAAGAGATTGGCAATGTGGAACTTTACAAGTAGATTTAAATTTACCAAATAGATTAGGTGCATCGTATGTTGCAAAAGATGGCAACAAAAAAGTACCAGTTATGCTACATCGAGCTCTATTCGGTTCTTTGGAAAGATTTATAGGAATTTTAATTGAAAATTATGCTGGCAAATTACCTTTTTGGCTCTCACCAGCACAAGCTGTTGTATGTCCTATAGCTGAAGAGAACAATGACTATGTAAAAAAGTTATTTAAAGATTTATTCAAAGAAGGTATAAAATGCGAAATGGATTTAAGAAATGAAAAAATTAATTATAAAGTTAGAGAGCATTCTCTAGCAAAAGTACCTTTTATTATTGTCTGTGGAAAAAAAGAAGTTGCAGAAAACACCGTAACAGTTAGAAAGTTAGGTTCTGACAAACAGGAAATAATGAAACGAGAAGATTTAATAAAAAATATGCTTGCCTCAAATAAGTTGCCTTTAAATTAAGTGTCAAACTTTAAACCTAATTATTTTCAAAGAAGAAGCAAACCTCAAGGTCCAAAAGCTAATGAGAGAATTAGGGCTTTAGATGTTCAAGTCATAGGAAGTGATGGTGGCAACCTTGGAACTTTGCCACTTAATAAAGCAATTGAATTAGCTAAACAAGAAGGATTGGATTTAATAGAAATTTCTCCAAACGCAAACCCTCCGGTTTGTAAAATTATGGATATGGGTAAATATAAATATGATTTACAAAAAAAAGCAAATTTAGCTAAGAAGAAACAAAAAACAGTTTCTTTAAAAGAAATAAAATTAAGACCGGGTACAGAAGCTCATGACTACAATTTCAAAATCAAAAATGCTAAAAAATTTATATCTAAAGGAGACAAAGTAAAGTTTACGGTCAAATTTAAAGGAAGAGAAATGCAGCATACCGATCTCGGCAAAGATTTAATGAACAAGATTATTGAAGAAACTAAAGATATTGCAAAAGTTGAAAGCAAGCCGAAATTTGAAGGCAGGCAGATGGTAATGATAATTCAACCTCTTTAAATCAGCAATAATAGTAGCTTGTAAAGATTTATTAATGCCTATATAAGTCCGAAATATTTTATGCCAAAACTCAAAACAAAAAGCTCCGCAAAAAAAAGATTTAGATTTACGGCTTCAGGTAAAATAAAAATGCCGCAAGCAGGTAAGAGACACGGCATGATAAAAAGAACGAATTCACAAATAAGAAAACAAAGAGGCACTACAATTATGTCAAAACAAGACTCAAAGATTGTCAGATCGTACATGCCATATAACTTAAGAGGATAATATGGCTAGAACGAAACGAGGTGTTGTAAGTAGAGCTAAACATAATAAAGTTTTAAAATCCGTAAAAGGTCAAAGAGGCAGACGAAAAAATACTATCAGGATAGCTCGTCAAGCCATGGAAAAAGCTATGCAATATGCATATAGAGATAGAAAGGCTAAAAAAAGAGAATTTAGATCTTTATGGATTCAAAGAATTAATGCCGGTGTTAGAGCAGAAGGATTAACTTATGCAAAATTTATCAACGGTCTAGCTAAATCAAAAATAAAACTGGATAGAAAAGTTCTAGCAGAGCTTGCTTACAGCAATCCTGAAGTCTTTAAATCTGTGGTAAAAAAAGTTCAATCCTCCCTAGCTTAAAAGGGTCTTTGATTTAATCTCAACTTAATATAAAAAATCAATTACCTAATGAGTGATTTAGATAAAATAAGTTCGGTATTTAACGCAAAGATTGACTCCGTAAAAACAAAAGACGATCTTCAAAATATAAAGACAGAATTTTTTGGAAAAAACGGTCAAATTACCCAACAGTTTAAAACTCTAGGATCCATAGATCCAGAAAAAAGAAAAGATTTTGCCTCAAATTTAAATAAAATTAAAGACGATCTAAATCGTCAACTAGAACAAAAAAATATTGAAATTGAAAATAGTGAAATAAATGAAAAACTTAAAAATGAAAAAGTTGATGTTACTTTACCAATTAGACCTGAGCGGCAAGGAAAAATTCATCCAGTCTCACAAGTTATAGACGAAATATCTTCTATCTTTTCAGAAATAGGTTTTTCAGTTGCTGAGGGACCTGACGTTGAGTCTGAGTATAACAACTTTACAGCTTTGAATACCCCTGAAGAACACCCTGCCAGAGACATGCACGACACTTTTTATTTAGAAGAAAATAAAAAATTATTGTTAAGAACTCACACATCACCAGTACAAATTAGAACAATGTTATCTAGTAAACCGCCTTTTAAAATAATTGTACCAGGAAGAACTTATAGATGTGACAGTGACCAAACTCACGCTCCAATGTTTCATCAGCTTGAAGGTCTTCATATAGACAAAGGTATAACCATGGGACATCTTAAAGGCTGTCTTGACTATTTTATAAAAGAATTTTTTGAAGTCAAAAATGTAAAAATGAGATTTAGACCAAGTCATTTCCCTTTTACAGAACCATCAGCAGAGGTAGACATTGGATACAAAATTGAAAAAGGAAAAATTGTCATTGGAGAAGGGGACAAATGGTTAGAAGTGCTAGGATGTGGAATGGTTCATCCTAACGTTTTAAAAAATGTAAAAATAGATACAAAGAAATATCAAGGATTTGCTTTCGGAATAGGCATCGATCGTTTAGCAATGTTAAAATATGGAATCAATGATTTAAGAGCTTTCTTCGAAGCTGATTATAGATGGCTAAGTCATTTTGGATTTGACCCACTGGATGTTCCAACAAACTATAGAGGGCTAAGCAAATGATTATTACAATTCCTTGGCTTAAAGAGCATCTCAAAACGACGGCTAAAGAAAATGAAATTATTGATCACCTTACAAAAATCGGACTTGAAGTTGAAGGCGTCAAAGAAAAATCAGGAGAGATGGGTAAGTTTAAAATTGCAAAAGTTTTAAAAGCAGAAAAGCATCCCAATGCTGATAAATTAAAAGTCTGCGACGTAACTATTGGAGGAAAAGAGATTTTAAAAGTTGTTTGTGGAGCACCTAATGCTAGAGAAGGTCTAATTACAATCTATGCACCGCCAGGCGCTGTAATACCTAAAACTAACTTTGAGTTAAAAGTAGCAAAAATTAGAGGCGTAGAGTCAAAAGGAATGCTTTGTTCTGAAAGTGAACTTAATTTATCTAACGAAAGTGAAGGAATCATTGAACTTAAAAATAAAGAAAAAGAAATAGGAAAAAGTTATTTTAAAGGCAGTTCACAAAAGGCTATTGATATTTCTATAACACCAAATCGAGCAGATTGTCTTGGTGTTAGAGGTATTGCAAGAGATCTCTCATCAGCAGGAGTTGGTAAATTAATACAAACGAAGAGAAAAAAAATTAAACAAAACATAAAACATCAGATCAAAATATCGATTACTAAAGAAAAAAATCAAGGGTGTGATATCTTTGGAAGTTGTTATATAAAAAATATTACCAATAAAGAAAGCCCTGAGTGGCTTAAAAATAAATTAATCGCGCTAGGTTTAAAACCAATCTCTGCTGTAGTGGATATTACTAACTATGTAATGTTTGACTTAAACAGACCATTACATGCTTATGATGCAGATAAAATTAATAAAGAAATTATAGTTAGAAACGCTAAAGAAGGTGAGATATTCGAGGCACTAGATAATAAAAAATATAAATTAAAAAAAAACATGTGTGTTATCTCTGATAAATCTGGGGCTCTTGGCTTGGGCGGAATTATTGGAGGAACAACTACCTCTACAGAATTAGATACAAAAAATATACTTTTAGAAGCGGCTTATTTTAGCCCATCTTCAATAAGAAAAACAGCTAGAGTGCTCAATATAAATACTGACGCAAAATACAGATTTGAAAGAGGAATTGATCCTAATTCGATTAAAGAGGGGCTAGAGTTTGCGACCGAGCTAATTTTAAATATTTGCGGTGGGGAAGCTAGTAAGTTTCAAATTACTGGAAAGACAAATCAAAAAAATAAGATAATTAACTTTCAAGTAGAAAAATTTGAAAAACTAATTGGTATTTCAATTACCGCTAATGAAATTGATAAAATTTTATCCTCTTTAGGTTTTAAATGTAAAAAAAGTCAAAAATGTATAAAAGTAGAAGTTCCAAGCTGGAGGCCGGATGTAAGTTTGAATGAAGATCTAATTGAGGAATTAATTAGGATCAAGGGATTTAATAATATAAAATTAATTGAACCAAGCAAAAAAAGAACTCAAGATACTTTAAACTTTAAGCAAAAAATATTCCATTTATCGCAGAGATCTTTAGCTTCAAAAGGTTATATGGAAATAGTAACTTGGTCATTTACAGACTCAAAAATTGATAAACAATTTTCTAAAGGTGAAAAAGAAATCGCAATTTTTAATCCTATTTCTTCTGATCTAGATGTTCTAAGACGATCAATTTTTTCTAATTTAGCAATTTATTTAAAAAAGAATCAAGATAGAGGATACGAAGACTTATCTTTATTTGAAATAGGTCCGACATTCTTTGGAAAAAATCCAGGTGAACAACAAATTGTGGTTGGAGGTTTAAAATCTGGAAAAATTAGTAGAAAGAGCTGGCTAAACAAGGAGAGAGATGTAGATGTTTTCGATATTAAAAGTGATGCTATTAAAACTTTAGTAGAGCTTGGTATTGAAGAAAAAAATCTTTTTGTAAGCGACAATACGAAACAAAGTTATCATCCTGGAAGATCAGGATCTATTACTTTGAAATCAGAAAAAGGACCACATCTAGCTTATTTTGGAGAAATACATCCTGCCATTATTAAGAATCTAGATTTTAAAGATAAAAATATTTTTGGTTTTGAAATTTTTTTGAAAAATATTCCCGAACCTAATAAAAAATTAAGACAAAGCAAGAAAAGCTTTCAAGCTTCAGATTATCAAAAATCAGAAAGAGATTTTGCTTTTGTGTTAGATAAAATTTTTAAAGTTGGCACACTCGAGAAAATTATAAGAGAAGTAGATGAGAATTTAATACAAAATGTATCAACTTTTGATGTTTATGAGGGAGAAAATATTCCAAGTGATAAAAAGTCAGTTGCAATCAATGTTACTTTACAAGCTATCGATAAAACTTTAACAGAGAATGATTTAGACGAAATCAGCAAAAGAATTATTGATACGGTAAGTAAAAAAACTGGCGCCACAATTAGGTCCTGATGTCAGATATAAAAAGAATACGTAATTTTTCAATAATTGCGCACATTGATCATGGTAAATCTACGATTGCTGATCGTATTATTCACAAATGTGGAGGGCTTACCGATCGTGAAATGAAACAACAAGTTCTTGACTCCATGGATATTGAAAGAGAGAGAGGAATTACAATAAAAGCACAAACGGTAAAACTTAATTACAAATCAAAAGATGGTAAAGATTATATATTAAATATTATTGATACTCCTGGTCACGTAGATTTTGGTTATGAAGTAAGTCGATCTTTAACAGCGTGCGAAGGGTCACTCTTAATCGTAGATAGCACTCAAGGTGTCGAAGCCCAAACTTTAGCAAATGTTTATCAAGCTTTAGAAATAAACCACGAAGTTATACCAATTTTAAATAAAATAGATTTGCCTGCTTCAGACATAGAGAAAACAAAGACAGAAATCGAGGATGTCGTAGGTATAGAAACTACTAACGCTATTTCTTGTTCTGGTAAAACAGGAGAGGGGATAGATGAAATCTTAGAAGCAATTATTAACAAATTACCTGCTCCAAATGGGGTTATTGATGAAAAATTAAAATGCTTACTAGTTGACAGCTGGTATGACAGTTATCTTGGCGTAGTTATTCTTGTCAGGGTCATCAACGGAAAATTAAAAAAAAATATGAAAGTAAAATTAATGTCTAATGATCAAGAATATGTGGTTGAAAAAGTAGGCGTGTTTACGCCTAAACCAAATGACATCGAGGAATTAAGCTCTGGTGAGATTGGATTTATTATTACTGGTATTAAATCTCTGTCGGAAACAAAAGTTGGGGACACTATTTGTGATGCTGGCGATCCTATTGATAAACCTTTGCCAGGGTTTAAACCAAGTAAACCCGTTGTATTTTGTGGCCTCTTTCCTGTTGATAGTTCTGAATATCAAAAACTGAAAGATGGCTTGGCGAAATTAAAGCTTAATGATGCAAGTTTTTCTTATGAACCAGAGTCATCTAGCGCTCTAGGGTTGGGTTTTAGGTGTGGTTTTTTAGGCTTACTACATTTAGAAATTATTACCGAAAGACTTGAAAGGGAGTTTGACGTTAATCTAATCACAACTACTCCAGGAGTAATTTATAAAGTTCATAAAACTAAAGGTGAAGTTTTAGATTTACAAAATCCATCAAACATGCCCGATCCATCACAAATCGAAAAAATAGAGGAACCATGGATTAAATCTACAATTATTACTCCAGATGAATATTTAGGATCAATTATTAAAATCTGTCAGGATAAAAGAGGAATACAAACTAATTTGAGCTACTCAGGCAAAAGAGCAGTTTTATCTTATGACTTACCATTAAATGAAGTCGTATTTGATTTTAATGATAAACTAAAATCTATATCAAGTGGTTATGCAAGTTTTGACTATGAAATTTCTGATTATAGAGAAGGAGATCTAGTTAAACTTGGTATTCTTGTTAATGCTGAACCTGTCGATGCTTTAGCAATGATTATACATAAAGATTTTGCGCAAACAACTGGAAGACAAGTATGTGAAAAATTAAAAGATTTAATACCAAGACACAATTTTATGATTCCGGTTCAAGCAGCTATTGGAGGAAAAATAGTTGCAAGAGAGTCCATTAAGGGTTTTAAAAAAGATGTTTTAACAAAAATTCATGGCGGAGGTGCTACAGACCGTAAAAGAAAGTTATTGGAAAAACAAAAAAAAGGTAAAGCAAGATCTAAACAATTTGGAAAAGTAGAAATTCCTCAAGAGGCATTTATTGGAGTTTTGAAAATAAATAAAGACACGTAATGAAAAAAAAATTATTTATTTTTTCCAATGAGAGCATTTATGTGCATGAAAATAAGTTTTATTGTGATAATTTAGATTTGAAATCTACCCCAGAGGGATTGAATAAAAAATTTGAAGTAAATTTATTAGGTAGAAAATCTTTTAAGAAAAGATCACATGAGATAAAAATTAAAAAAACAAAAGTTTTCAATAATATCTTTTCTTATTTATCAGAAGTAAAAAAAGCATCAAAAATTGAAAATTCTAAATTTTTAATTATTTCAATTTCACCGTATACGTTTTTAGTATCACTTTTTATTAAAATATTAGGCAAAAAACCTATTGTGTATTTGAGAAGTGACGGCTATGGAGAATACAAAGCAATTCTTGGAAAAGCTGGACCTCTTATTTATCACTTTATGTTTAGTATTAC